>Ga0114933_10000097_pt1 | contig 104870 bp, 105 predicted proteins | sample 4SBtaG_FD_89691 | JGI IMG/M metagenome (GOLD analysis project Ga0114933, IMG submission 89691) | Deep subsurface microbial communities from Kolumbo volcano to uncover new lineages of life (NeLLi) - 4SBTROV12_W25 metaG | ecosystem: Environmental > Aquatic > Marine > Volcanic | place: Kolumbo...
CCGCATTGCTTTCGGATATAGACAGGCGAGCTGTGCTCGCCTGTCTCTAACGCGGCTTTTAAGCTGGCGAAGCCAGCTTAAAATCTGCGGCCTCACCTGAGTTAATCAGAGATTCCTTAAAGATAGAGTAATAAGATTTATTAAAACTTCGAAAAAACCAACCATCAATGAATCACTTCTTCGAGGTCTTCTTATGGGTAAACTTATAACTCTTTTATCACTGAAAGAACACGGCAAGATATAAAGCATTTTCAAGCACCACTTAAGTCTAAGCTGGTGCTTCTGTCTAAACCTACCCCTATCTCCATTATAAATAGGCAATTAAACCTTAGTGTTTTATTCTTTTATTTTACCTCTATTTATGTTATAATTTACTCTTTAAAAGGAGATAATTATGGCAGCACTAGGAAATCACACAGCTAGATTAAATGGACTAATAAAAAGCGCTGATGATGTTTTTGATAATTTCACCCCAGCTAAACTCAGAGGTCTCGAGAACCTTGTTAGCGTAGCCTTTATCAAAATGCAAGGAAATATGAGTGCGGATGATCGCATGCGCTACAGCGCCCTTCAAGGGAAAATTCAAACTCTTCACGAACAAGAAAAACTGATGAATGCACCCGCTATAGATCGTGGGGGGGCACCTGGTCCTGCAGGAGAACTACCTCCTGGTCCTGCAGGAGCTGTAGCTCCCGAAGATTTTCAAGCAGCCACTAGAGGACCTAGCCAAATGTCTGAACATGATCAGCTGTTGCTAGCTCTTGCACTATCTCAAACAGATACTCATTCTCGCGCAGGTGGTGGCGGCGGCGGCGGCGGTGCTGCCGTTGAAGAAAAAGATGTAGAGAGACAAAATGATGCGGTTATCTACGAAGCGAGGCTTATCCGCGCCAGGCAATACGACATGCCTGGGGAAAAACCTCCCGCTTGCACCCTTCATGCCGTTCATGCAATGAGCGTAATCTTACCTAGGTTTAATGAAGTCTTTGGACGAATTTGCGTTAATGATCCTACTCTTTCTAACTTTCAAAAAAAGATCCTTGCACAAGGGATAGAGAGTTTTCAAAAAGTCACGGGTCAAAATGCTAAATTACGTGGAGGAATGGACCTTCCTGACATTTCTGCTTTCACTGAAAAAACTCTTGGTTTTCCCCTAGTTCAACCTAAAAATCACCAGGATATTCAACCGTTTAATGATCGATTGAATAACATTTTACAAGCTCTTTTCGAATCAGATCAAAAAGTTGCTTGGATTAAGACATCCAATGATGAATCTTTTGCTATTATCCGCCATGGGACAAGAGCCATAATCTTCGATTCTCACAAAAATATCATGATAGCTACTTCCTCAAGAGATGCTCTAGAAGCCTTTTTAAGAGAAAAGCTGGGAGAGCATGTCCATGAAATTGCAGAAATGGGTGATCTCAACCAGTGTTCCTATGCGATTGGTGATCCATCTCAAGAAGCTGGCGCTGGCTGCGTTATCATGTAACACTTCTATCTAACTGTCTTATATTATTAAGTTTGGGAGCTCGGGAGTAAATACCCTCATGCCTCAACTTTGTTATTAAAAAGCACAAATAAACTAAATACTTTGTAATTGATTTTAAATTAAGTTTGTTGTATAATTAACTCTTTATTTAACAAGAGATAGCAATATCTATAGAAACCTCATTACCAGAATTATTTAGAAGAGCGACTATTTTAGAAAGTAATTTAGATCCAGACGGATTTCATAAACTTGATGGGGAGATTCAAGCCCTATTTAATTCTAGAATGGAAGAGCTTGATGAGAACACATCAATTCGATGTGCACGCCTTACGTTTGTGATAAATAAGCTTAGAGCTGCTTTAAGAGAAAGAGCCCCTGGTCCTGCAGGCGCTGCAGTTCACGAAGAAGAAAGGGCGTCCCCTCGCGTAGGAAGAATAAGCCCTCCTGGAGGCGCTACCTTTGAAGATGATGGGCGCGTTTACGAAGAAGGACAAGTAGAAGAGGTTCATGTAGGCGGCGGCGGCGGCGGTGCAGGAGAGATCGATCAATCCCCTCGACCAAGTTTATATATCCCAATGGCATTTGTTCCTGATCAGCAGGATCGTTCATCTGGACTAACAGTGCTTAATAGAAATTTTCATGCTTTCATGGATAAATACTAATTCGAACCTTTATCTAACGGCCGTATAGATTGAATAGATACAAAATAGGATGGCAGACGCGCTCTTATAAACCAATTCAACCTCATCCATCATTTCTTTAGTGGCCTTATTCCTAGGCTCCCCGCCCATTTGAACTGCTAAAAATCTCACTGTAGAAGGAGCATTCTGGCAAAGAATGAGTGCTATCCCAAGTAATATAATCCGATTTATCGCCTCATCCATTTTGAGGGTAAAAACAATTTTGGGCCTTTGAGATAGAGGGAAATTATAATGTATTTTCATATTGGCTGTTTTTTTTGAGATAGATGATAGTGCCCTGATGGTTTATACACAAAAGTTAATAACTGTTGTGATATTCAAGATTTTTTTTTAAGTTGGGGGTATGGATAAAAAAAGACCCCTTTCCCTATTTGTACTCACGATGATCAATGTTGCTGCAATCTGCAACATTAAGAACTTTCCCTTAAGCGCTCTCTACGGTCTTTCCACCGTCTTTTTCTATGGGCTGGCTGCTATCGTCTACTTTATTCCCATTTCGCTTGTCTCAGCAGAGCTTGCAACCGGGTGGCCCAAGAGAGGCATCTATGTGTGGGTTAAAGAGGCGTTTGGCGACTCTATGGGATTTGTTGCCATTTGGCTTCAGTGGATCGAGAATATGATCTGGTATCCAACTCTTCTGTCTTTTATTGCAGCTACCATTGCCTACATGTTTGATCCCAGTCTTGCAAACAACAAGATCTATATTTTAACCGTGATCCTCTCCTCTTTTTGGATTGTCACCTTTTTGAATTTTTTAGGGATGAAAATCTCAGGCTTAATTAGTACCATTGCAGCTCTATTTGGTACGATTATTCCCGGCGCTTTGATTATCGTGCTAGGTTTCACTTGGGTAATGGGAGGAAACCCCTCTCAGACGCCGCTAGATGCGGGTAGCTTTTGGCCTGATCTTGGCTCCATTCATCAGCTAGTCATTTTTGCGGGGATCTTGCTCGCATTATCTGGCATGGAGATGAGCTCGGTGCATGCTTTAGAAGTAGAGGACCCAAAGAGAGGCTATCCAAAAGCTATCTTTTTCTCTGCCATTTTGATTTTGGTCATATCTTCTTTGGGAGCGCTGTCAGTTGCGATTGTGGTGCCTCAAGACCAGATCAATTTAGCATCAGGTTCAATGGCAGCCTTCACCATCTTCTTTAAAAATTATGGAATTTCTTGGGCAGTGCCTATCATTGCTTTTGTCATGGCTGTGGGAGCGCTTGGAATGATGAGCACCTGGATTGTGGGACCGACAAAAGGAATTTTTGCATCAGCACTCGACGGAGATCTTCCTCCTCTATTCCAAAAAACAAATAAGAAAGGGATGCCTGTACCCCTATTAGTATTTCAGGCAATCATTGTATCTGCAATCTCTCTCGTCTTCTATTTTATGCCCGATGTGAGCTCCTCTTATTGGATTCTCGTAGGGCTCACGGTTCAGCTCTATCTCTTAATGTATATTTTGATGTTTGCAGCTGCCATTCGGCTCAGATATAAACAGCCTGATGTGGAGCGCGCTTACCGCATTCCCTTTAAAAATGTAGGCATGTGGTGCGTAGCAGGGACGGGAATACTTGCATCAACCCTAGTTTTTTTTCTAGGATTTGTGCCTCCAGCACATGTGAAAACTGGAAATATCTTCTATTATGAATTCTTTCTAGTTGGCGGGATGGTTTTCTTTCTTGTTATCCCCTACGTTATCTTTGCCCTAAAAAGAGATAGCTGGAAACAAACTGAGAAATCTAACTAATGCAAGTTACTGAGTTGAGCAACACCGTTCTTGTTTAAGCGGAACTATTAGATCTCTTGAATCGAAGAGTTTATCTAATTGACTCTCATACCTCTCAACTTCATCTGCATGAGCCTCTCTCAAAACAACTACTCTTCCCATGAGCGTCTTTAAATCTTCTTTCATAGGGTGATTCTCAGAATATTTAACAACTCTTCGCTTAAAGTTATTAGCTGCATATTCAATCATTTTAAATTCTCTTGCATCAAATCGAAATTCTAATAGATCAAACCTATCGATAAGATCATCTAGCCTATATCCAAGATTAAAAGAATGCGCCATGCGGTCTCCAAAAAAAAGGAAGATAATAGAGGAGACCTTGAATTAAAGAGAATTTTTTTTGATCAATTTAGGATCATCTTCATCATAGATATCGCCCACAATCTCTTCAATGAGATCCTCGAGGGTGATGACGGCAAGATCTTGATTATTTTGAACGACAAGCGCCATATGCATATGTGACTTTTGCATCTCTAAGATCACAGGCAAGATAGCAGAGCATTTATCAAATTTTTTGATAGGGCGAATAAGCGCTTTCCAATCTTGAGAAGAATCGGATTTTAACTTGGAGAAAAATTCTTTTACGTGGAGAAGACCTTTTATTTTTCCATCTTCTTGAACAGGAAGGCGGGTATGCATGGATGAGATGGCTATTTTTTCCACTTCTTCTGTTGTTTGACTTGTATGAACGCATACAATTTCGCTTATGGGTAAGGAGGCATCAACCACCGTCTTTTTCTGAAGATCCACGATATTTAAAACGTATTTTCTACTTTGCTGAGGTAGATCTTCTAATGAAAGAACATCCTTCTCCTCTTCGGGTTTTTTGACCTTTACGACTTTTAGAAAGAGCGTCACGATATTTTTGGCAGACCAAGATAAAACTTTAATGACAGGGAAAAAGATTTTGCTCATTACTTGAAATGTAGGAGCTAATTTGCTCGCAAAATAGTAGCTGTTTTTCATGCCGATAATCTTGGGAGCAAGCTCACCAAAGACCACGGTAAAGTAGGTCAAAGGAACTACAACTGCAAAAACGGAAATTAACGAGGCTGTATCATTTTTAACACCTAGAGTCTCACTGATCCACGGTGTGATTGCTACCTCTGCGCTAGAGCCACCAAAGGCTGCCGCAAAAATAGCTACAAAGGTAATGGCAATTTGCACAACGGAGAGCGTCTTTTCGGGGGTCTCACGAAGCTTTAAAAGAATTCCAGCCCTATGATCCCCTTTTTCCAGTCTTTTCCTGCAGGTCGATCTTTTCACTGTGACAAATGCAATTTCCCCACAAGAAAATATCGCATTAATGATCAAACAGACGAAAATTGTAAAGATTTCTATCATGTGCACCTCTATAGTTCTAGGAATACGTTTTGAACCAATTACTATAAAGTATTTTTATGACTACTCACGTAAAAAGCAGCTCCAATAGAGAGCTTTGGTCAGACTTACCCCCCCCAGACAGGGAAAGGTTAGCAGAAATCTCAGTGAAAATTTTAAAGACCAATCGAGAGGTTGGCGATCTTATGAGAAATCCTAGAACGCATAACCAAAGAATAGCCCAACTCAAAAGAGATGTAAGCGGCTTACGACTTCTCTTTGCTAAGATCCTTAAATCTGATTTCTAAAGAAGAATCCAAGTGGCGAGTGACAAATAGATGAAAGTCGTGAGCGCATCTGCTAGCATAAGCACGACCGGGCCTGATGCCACTTTAGGATCGAGGTTTGTTTTATTGAGAAAGATGGGAAAGATAATTCCAAAGGCAGCAGATAGGGTAACCGAAATCAAAATACCCGATCCAATAATGAGAGACGGCATGAATCCATCTCCCCAAAAAAGAGATACCGTTCCTACAATCATTGCTGACGTGATTGCAACCAGCCAGACTATTTTCCACTCTTTAAGAGCATTCAATAAAGCGTAGCCCATAGAAATACGAGGACGCCTTAAAAATTGAAGGCTTTGAGTCATCGACTGCATAGAAACAGACTCAGAGAGAGTAAGAACGAGAGGAATAAACATGGCTAGCAGCAAAAACTGGTTTAAAACCACTTCATTGAGATTGGCAATAATGGCACAAACAAAACCTGAAATCATATTACAAAAGAGCCACGGCATACGATAGCGATAGTGCTTGATAACCGAAATGGGTTTTCCCTCTTCAATGGAAAGACCGAGCATCTGAAACATATCTCTTCTGTGTCTAGCGTCTGCCACATCGAACGACTCTTCAACATAGAACTGAACATCAATGGCACCTACAAACCTCTCCTTTTCATCCACAACAGGAAGGGCAAGAAGGCGATGTCTCTCAAATACTTCCATCGCATCTTCGAGAGTTTGATTGGTTCGTATTCGAATAATCGAGTGTTTTACGATATCTTTGATCAGAGTTTTTGGTTTTGAAAGAAGAAGCTGGCGAGTGGGAACCACCCCAATTAGTCTTCCCTCATCATCGAGAGCATAAAAATAGACGATCTTCTCAGAGACTTCAATTTCACGAATTTTTGGCAGAGCCTCTTCAATCGTATCATTGATGTTTAGAACGGTCCCGACTTTGCGGACACACTCACTTACAGGTTTGGAAAGGTCTTTTTTTTTGATTTGCATCTAACTCTCTTCTCTTAGGGACTGGTCTAGTTAAATAGGCCTTCCTAAAAAACATAAAAAAGAAGATGATTCTTTTCAAGAACGTTAAAAATTTTGGTTTATGAAAAAGTCGAACACATCTTGGGAATCATCGGAAAAGTGGTATGATCAAATTGTCGGCGAAAAAGGCCATTACTATCACGAGCATGTTGTCATTCCAGGCATCATGGACCTCTTCAAGTTAAAAAAAGGCGCACATCTCCTCGATCTTGGCTGCGGAAATGGAGCGCTTGCTCGTCATCTTCCCCGGGGAGTTAACTATTTTGGCGTAGATGCATCTAACTCTCTCATCCAAAAAGCCAAGAGCTACAATCAAAAAAAAGGCCACCAATTTAAAAAGGCAGATGTCACAAAACCTCTTCAATTGAAAGAGAAGTTTTCGCACGCATCTTTCATCCTCTCCCTGCAAAATATGGAAGACCCGATAGGCGCACTCAAAAATGCTTCCGATCATTTAGAAAAAAAGGGACAGCTCCTTCTAGTTCTCAACCACCCTTCTTTTCGCATTCCCAGACAGAGCGCGTGGGCACCTGACCTCGATAATAAAATTTTAGCAAGAAAGATGAATTGCTACTTAAATCCCTTGAAAATCCCTATTACGACACATCCAGGGAAGAAGAATAGCCCTGTCACCTACTCCTTTCATCACAGCCTATCATTTTATTCAAAAAGCCTGTATGAAATGGGATTTGTAATCGAAGTGATCGATGAATGGTGCTCTGATAAAAAGAGCACTGGAAAATATGCCAAAATGGAAAATAGAGCTAGAAAAGAGTTCCCTCTCTTTATGGCAATCAGAGCGAGAAAGGAATAATATATGTGCGGCATATTTGCACACTTAGGATCAAAAGACTCAATTATAGAGTGCCTCAGCGGTTTAAAAAAGCTTGAGTACCGCGGCTATGATTCTTCAGGAATTGCAGGAATTCAAAATGGCAAGCTACGAACAGTTAAAGAGCCCAGCAAGGTCGCATCTCTTGAAGAAAAGGTCAAAGTCAAAGATCTAAAGCTAGATCTTGCCATTGGACATACAAGATGGGCAACACATGGAAAGCCCAGCCTGATCAACGCGCATCCCCATATGGATCACAAAGAAAATATTGCTCTCGTCCATAATGGTATTATTGAAAACTATGATCAGATCCGGCAAATGCTTGAAAAGAGAGGCGTTCAGTTCAAATCAGAGACCGATACCGAGGTCATTGTAGAGCTGATTTCCTTCTTCTACAAAAAAGATCTTATAAAAGCTATCTCTCATGCTCTTAAAACTTTGAAGGGGTCATTTGCTCTCGCGCTGATTCATAAAGACCACCCCGATCAGATCATTGCTTGTGCAAGAGAATGTCCTCTAGTCATCGGTTATGATGAAAAAAAGCTTAACAATATGATCTCATCGGATCCCAACGCCTTTTTGGGAAAATCTCTTCATGTGATGTACCTAAAATCGGATGAAATTGCTACAATTGAGCATGGTAAGATCGAAGTGTTCGACCGCAAATTAAATATCCAAGTTAAAAAGTCCGAAAAATTAAATGGTGAATTTCTTCCCCCTTCAAAAGAGGGCTTTGAACATTTTATGCTGAAAGAGATCTTCGAGCAACCAAGGACAGTAAAGCAAGCTCTTGTGGGAAGATATTCCGAAGAGTTTGGAACAGCCACTTTTAGTGATCTCAACTTCACTTCTAAAGAGCTACTTGCAACCAATCATATCTTGATTATTGCCTGCGGCACCTCTTGGCATGCAGGTCTTATTGCAGCCTCGATGTTAGAAGAGAAAGCCCGCATTCCAACCCAAGCAGAAATTGCATCGGAGTTGCGCTATAAAAACCCCATCATCTCCAATGAAACGCTCGTTATTGCAATCAGCCAATCAGGCGAGACAGCAGATACCATCGCAGCGGTGAGAGAGGCGAAGGCAAAGGGCGCAAAAGTCCTTGGAATTTGCAACGTTCGAAACTCCACACTATCAAGAGAATCCGATAGCTGCCTCTATCTTCATGCAGGACCGGAAATCAGCGTCTGTTCAACAAAAGCATTTACCTCTCAGATTGCCGTACTTACCCTATTTACCCTCTACATGGCAAGACTGCGCCATATGAGTAAAGAGGACGGAAAAAACCTTATCTCGGAACTAAAAAACGTTCCCGATCATATTCGCACCATTTTCGAACAGACAGAAAACATTCAAGCGATTGCAGCTAAGTATAGCCACTATAAGAACTTCTTTTTTCTTGGAAGAAGGTATATGTATGCAACCTGCTTAGAGGCAGCTCTCAAATTTAAAGAGATTTCCTATATCAATGCTAGCGGATGTCCTGCTGGCGAATTGAAGCATGGCCCCATCGCCCTCATCGACAACAACTATCCTGTGATTGCCATTTGCACAAACAACCAAACCTATGAAAAAATGATCAGCAGCATGATGGAAGTAAAGGCAAGAGGCGCACCTATTCTTGCGATCGCCTTCATAGGTCAGACAGAAGTTGCTAAGATTGCAGACGACGTCATTTGGGTTCCCAAAGTGATCGATGAACTTGCAACCTTTCCTGCAACGATTGCAGGGCAGCTTTTTGCCTACTATATTGCTAAAGAATTAGGATGTAATATCGATCAACCTAGAAACCTTGCAAAATCTGTAACAGTGGAGTAAGAGTAGATGTTCCGAAAAATTTTCATTTTTCTCGTTCTTTTTCTAGCTATATTTACCTTCTTTCTTCCCCAAATTCTCTCAAGCCCTATTGGAACTACTATTCTTGTTAATAGGGCAAAAAACAAATTTGATGGCACTCTCTCCATACAAAACCTCTCCCTTTCATGGCTAGGACCTCAAACAGTAAAAGAGGTGAGCTTCAAAAGTGACCACACAGATTTCAGCTTCAAATCCCTTAAAACAGATCTCAAGCTGTGGAATTTCTTTCGTTTTTCTCCCCGATATATCTTTCAAAAAGATGGTGAGTTTGATTTAAGAGGGGCTGATATTGACATTCATACAAAAAAATATCCGCCCGTTCTCATTGAGAATCTAAACGCTACTATCTCCCCTTCCAAATCAAATCAGTATGCTCATGTCGATATTGATGCATCCGTTAGGTCTAAAGAGCTCGCACATTCAGGATCCTTTACTATTGATGGAAAAATTGGAGATCTCTTAAAGAGGTCTGGCGAAGTTAATTTCAAACAAATTTCGGCTGATCTAAAACTAACATCTACAAACTTCCCCTCCTATCTTTGGAGCTTTATTTTAGATGATGAAGATTCTCTTTTTGTTGCGCTTCTAGGTGATTTATCTACAATCTCAGGATCTCTTAACCTTGAGAGAGGAAATGGGAGTGTAGACTTCGAAATCGATTCAGAGGGCCTCAAAACTCATCTGCAGGGACGTATTCAGGACAACAACTTCTACTTAAACAGTCACCTCATTGCGGCTGTTCAAATTACAGACCACATCAGCAAAATGCTCATGAAAGATATCAACCCCTTCTTTTTAACAGGTCTTCAGAGTCAAAATCCCGCGCATATTCAAATCTCAAAAGAAGGTTTCAGAGTTCAGATTTCCCCATTTAATAAAAATACCATGCGCATTCAAAGGGGTTACCTAGACATGGGAAAAATCAAATGTCAAAATGGCGGCTCTCTTAACCTTGCCATCAGTCTCATGAAGCTAGGCAGATTTTCAGGCGTTAAAGAGATGGAACTATGGTTTACACCGGTTAGTTTCAGCCTTCAAAATGGAATCATGCATACAGGCCGTATGGATTTTCTTATCGATAACACAGTTCACCTCTGTACGTGGGGAGATATTAATCTTGTAAGTAACAAGATTGATATGACTCTTGGGCTTACCAAAAAGTCTCTTGAGAGGTCATTTAAGATCACAAACCTACCCTCAAACTATGTTCTTCATATTCCCATCCGAGGAACCACCAATGATCCCAAGATCGATCTAGCCTCAGGCGCTGCAAAAATTGGTGCGCTGGTTGCCGGAAATGCTGCGGGAGATGTCTTTGGCGGCTTCATCAAGATGTTTGGGAAAGTAGGAGACGAAGATACACCTCCTGCAAAAAAACCATTCCCTTGGGAATAATCAGGTAAGACTCATCATATAGTGCGGCTTAGGATTCCAATCTGGAATATGGGTCCCTAAAACTTTAAAACCTGCTTTTTGATAGACATGAACGGCTTTTTTATTGCTCACTTCTGGGTCAATGAGAACTTCATCAATTTCAGGAAATCTATCATGCAGAAATTCTTGAATCACAAGGTGAGCAAAACCCTTTCCTAAATAATCCCTATTCCCGATGAATATATCTAAGGTAATGACTCTCCCCTTCGTTTGAGACCATACCCGCATATCATCACTATGTTTAGAAATGCTAGAAGTCATGAGGTAGGCAACAGGAGTTTTATTTTCTAGTGCAAGCCAATGTTGAAAGTAGCTAGATTCTCCTGCTAGAGAGTTTTCTAAATCTCTAATCGTGTTTTCTAGACCCTCTCCAAAAAGCCATTCTTGAATGTAATCTTGTTCAAGCCATTCAAGAATGATATTTTTATCGCTTTTAAGAGCAGGTCTAAATTGAAATTTCATTAAAGAGATACTGAACAATTGCTGTATTTTAGATTTTTCACAAAATCACAGCTAAAATCAATTTTGGAGATCGAGCTAAACCTATGACGGTTAGATAGATCAAAAAATTGTATTTTTGCCTGATTTTTGGAAAAGATGAAATGCATGAATTATTCAGTGTCTCCTTAAGCAATCGTGACGTCATCGGAGAGATAGACATCTTGGATCGTGTGAAGTAGTTTTACACCATCTTTCAAAGGCTTCTGGAAAGCTTTACGACCTGAGATCAGTCCCATACCGCCAGCTCTCTTATTAATGACAGCTGTCTTTGCAGCATCTGCTAAATCGTTCTTTCCTGATGCGCCGCCTGAATTAATGAGGCCGACTCTTCCCATGTAGTCATTAACAACCTGATATCTGCAGAGATCAATAGGATGGTCAGAAGAGAGATCGGAATACATCTTGTCAGAAAACTTACCAAAGTTAACAGCAGGAAAGCCGCCATTATTTGTCGGAAGCTTTTGCTTTACGATATCAGCTTGAATCGTACAACCCAGGTGGTTACCTTGCCCTGTTAAGTCAGCTGCAGAATGATAGTCTTTACCATCTTGCTTAAAGTCGGGATTTCTGAGGTAGCACCATAGAATCGTTGCCATTCCAAGCTCATGAGCAGCTTCAAAAGCGTGCGAGATTTCCATGATTTGTCTACGACAATCATCTGATCCAAAATAGATTGTAGCTCCGACTGCAACACAGCCCATATCGTAGGCCTGCTCAACGGAGGCAAAAAGTGTCTGATCGTGATAATTGGGGTAAGTGAGGAGTTCATTGTGGTTGAACTTCAGAATGAATGGAATTTTGTGCGCATATTTTCTTGCCATCATGCCAAGGACACCTAGTGTCGATGCTACAGCATTACATCCACCCTCAATTGCAAGCTTAATGATATTTTCAGGATCAAAATATTCAGGATTAGGTGAAAAGGAGGCACCTGCAGAGTGTTCAATACCTTGGTCTACTGGTAAAATGGAAAGATATCCGGTGTTAGCTAATCTTCCGTGCCCGAGTAATGTCTGAAGAGATCTCAGTACGCGGATGTTTCTATCGCTATGTCCAAAGATGCGGTCTACCCAATCAGATCCGGGGATATGCAAGTTAGAAGCTTTGACCTTGCATTTGTGAGTTAGTAGTGATTCCGCTTCATTTCCCAATAACTTTTCAATTTCTTTGATAGACATATTAAACTCCTGTTCAAAAAAATATCATAACCGAGAAAGCTATTTATCACCACAGACGAATCCTGGAAATTTGAATTAGGATCAAGCTCTCTAACAGAATTATCTTTCAGCTTCTTAAAAAATAATCCTTGAAAAGGATTATTTTCTCTGCGGCTCCGCGTCTCTGCGACTCTGCGCTTAAAAATTTTCAAGACCTCAAGGAAAATACTCCCTGCAGAAAAGCCAACATTGATGAAGTCTTATTTCAGATTTTAACGCAGAGACGCAGAGACGCAGAGACGCAGAGTCGCTGAGGCGCAGAGGGGGCCTTCTCATTAACAAGTATAACTTCTTAACTCTTAAAAAATTTTCTGGAGTGGTTTATGCGAGGTCGAAGTGGGAGGCGGGGTAGCCGCACTCTTTGAGAGAAGATGTAATGTCATTCATAACATCCGTAAGCTCTTCTTGAAGAAGATAGTCTTCAATCATGAACTCATCTCGCTTGGATGCGAGATCAAGATAGATTTGATAAGCAATTGCATAATGCTTAAGCGCTATCTGTTCTAAAATCGCGAGATGGAAATGAGTTAATCTTGTGTGAGGATCGGAGATCTGAGCGATAGCATTTTCAAACTGCAGGTAGTTGAAATAAAAAAAGCTATTGGGGTTTCGATTTGGACTTGTAATCTCTTGCCAAGTTGGATCGAAAACCGTGCTCATGAGTACTCCTGAGAGTTTTTTACGTTAAAAAAAGAATTTTCCATTCTTGTAGATTATTGAATTTAGCGAAAGGAAAAAAACGTCATTTTTAACTACCTTGACCCTCTTTCAGGAGAGAAAAAAGGTAAGTAAAATTTTTAAACGAGAGTAAGTCCTGATTTAATTGGAATCTTCTTTGTTACCCTGCCGATAAGATCGTATTCCGTGCTATCTGTAACTTCAACTTCATAGAGCGCAGAGAAGGAATCAACGAGAGAAAAGTCATTAATGATCACACTCCCATCGATATCAGGGCACTGGCCAATATGCCTTCCTGTGAGAAGGTGTTCAGAATCGGGGTGGTACCCCTCAATCAGAACTTCTAGCTTTTTGCCAATAGCAGATGAGCTTTTTTCACTTACTACTTCTAGCTGAGCTTGCATGAGTCTTTCTTTTCTCTCTTCTTTGACATCTTGAGGAAGGTGTCCATCTAGACCAGCTGAATAAGACTCCTCTTCCTTAGAGTAGGTAAAGACTCCGATATGATCGAGTTTGTACTCATTGACAAAAGAGATAAGCTCTTCAAACTCTTCTTGAGTCTCAGAGGGAAAACCAACCATCAAGCTCGAACGAATCACGATGTTTGGAATAAGAGCTCTAAGCTTTTCAATTGTGGTGATTATCTGCTCCCGATTTGTCTTTCGGTGCATGAGTTTTAAGACGCGGTCATTAATATGTTGTATGGGCATATCGAGATAGGGACAGATCCTCTTATCTGATTGCATAATTTCAATCAGCTCATCTGTGATTTCATCGGGATAGAGGTAGAGAAAGCGGATCCAAAATTTTCGCTTGTCTTTTAGCATTTCACGTATAAGTTCATAGAGAGCATTTTTCTCTTTTCGATCTTTGCCATAGTCGCCTAGATCCTGCGCTATAAGGATAACTTCGTAGACGCCCTGAGAGAGAAGAGAGTTAAATTCTTGGAGCACGCGCTCTTTCGTTTTGCTTTTTAGAGGCCCTTTAATAGCGGGGATAATGCAAAAGGAACAGCGCTTTTTGCAGCCTTCTGCGATTTTCAGATAGGCATAGTGCTGAGGAGTAGATAGCATGCGGGGAACTTCACCCCATTCAAGATAGGATTTAGCATTGGAGATCTCGGAGCCTTCATCTTCCTTCACTGCATTCAAGATTTTTTCTACATCACCCGATCCAACCATGTAATGGATATTTGGAAAAAGCTTCTTGAGCATATCTCCCTTCTTTTGGACCATGCAGCCGGCTACGATTAGCTTTGCATCTGGCTTTTTCATCTCAAAGAGCTCATCAATCACATCGATCGCCTCTTGCCTAGAGGCCTCCAAAAAGCCGCAAGTATTGACAACGAGAAAATCTGCCTCTTCCTCAATGCCTACAATCTCATAGCCCTCTTTTAGAAGAAGACCGATCATAACCTCTGTATCGACTAAGTTCCGAGCACATCCAAGGGATGTAAAGTGAATTTTATTTTTTCTCAAAATAACCATGGCATGAGATTATATTGAGTCTCTCTTTTTTTTAACCAGAGGAATCTTTTAAGTTTACAACCGAGATCTATACCTTTATTCTGTTTGATCTGAGAGGTTTATTTTTTAGAATATGCTAAGCTATTTATTGAAAAAAAGTTTCATTTTCTCTCTTTCCCTCCTGGCTGTAGTCACCATTACCTTCTTCATGATGAAGGCAATACCAGGTGATCCCTTCATCAACGAGATAGCAATTCCAAAAGAGGTTCTAAAATCTCTTTATAAACATTATGGCCTCGATAAACCTCTATTTGTTCAGTATCTCAAATATTTGAAGGGAATTATCCACTTTGACCTCGGTCCCTCCCTGGTCTATCAAGGAAGATCTGTCACACAAATTATTTTGAAAGCCTTTCCTGTAACTTTTGTTTTAGGTCTTCAAACCTTTTTCCTATCACTTTTTTGGGGCCTATCTCTAGGCATCTACTCGGCACTTAAAAAAGCAAAATGGCAAGATAATACCATTGGCCTACTCTCTTCCATTGTAATTTCTATCCCAAACTTTTTGTTAGCTTCTCTTTTACAGTATCTTTTCAGCGTCAAATTATCACTATTACCCGTAGCTAGGTGGGAGAGTTTTGCCCATACTATTTTACCAACGCTAGCTCTCAGTGCACTGCCTGCAGCTTACATGGCAAGGCTTGTGAAAACCAGTATGCTTGACGTCCTTTCCCAAGATTATATCCGCACAGCCTATGCAAAGGGGCTTCCCTTTAGAAAAATTATTTTGAAACACACTTTGAAAAATAGTTTCCTGCCAGTGCTGGGCTACATAACTCCCCTCATCACCTACCTGATGACAGGCAGCTTTGTAGTTGAGCGCATTTTTGCTATTCCTGGACTTGGCCAGTGGATGATTGCAAGCATACAAAGCAGGGATTACAGTACGATTTTAGGGTTAGTTGTCTTCTACTGCGCTATTTTACTTTTGGTTCAATTTGTAGTGGATATCTTATATGCAATCTTAGACCCGAGACTCCGGAGGCGAGAGGCATGAACGATCTCTACGATCCTCTAGATAAGAAACAGCTCCTAGATGTCATAGAAGAGACTCATCACAAAAGTGCATGGCAAAGATTTGTTTCATCTCAGACAGGTATGATCGGCCTCATTCTCCTTTCAATCCTCCTATTTTTCACGCTCTTTGGCCCTTACCTCACCTCTTTTACACATTTAGATATCAATCTGTCTAACATAAATAAAAGACCGGGAATGACTCATTGGTTTGGTACAGACGATTTAGGAAGAGACCTCTTCACAAGGCTCTGGATGGGCGCTAGAATCTCTCTATTTGTCGGCATTGGTGCAGCTTTTATCGATCTTGTAGTTGGCGTTCTCTATGGGAGCCTATCCGCATTATTTGGGAGGAAGGTAGACGAGATCATGATGCGATTTTCTGACGTCCTCTATGCCGTTCCCCATATTTTGATGATGATTCTTTTTATCACCGTTTTTGGAAATGGCCTCTTCTCCATTATGCTAGCTCTTACGCTTGCAGGATGGATTAACATGGCAAGAATCGTCAGATCCAAATTGTTGGAAGTCAAGGAGCGTGACTTCGTCCAAGCAGCTCTTGTTTTTGGCTCTTCCAAAAGGCGCATCATCTTAAAACACCTCATTCCCAACTCAGTTGGCATCATCATCACGACGGTTACCTACTCGATACCATCTGCTATCTTCACCGAATCCTTTCTCAGCTTTTTGGGACTAGGACTCCATCCTCCTGCAGCTTCCTGGGGAATTCTTATTTCAGAAGGCATCGATGCTCTGCAATATTACCCTTGGAGACTTGTTTTTCCAGCGATTATCCTATCTCTAACTATTTATGCCTTCAACGCAATTGGTGATGCGCTTCGCGATGCTTTTGATCCACAAAGGAGGCATGCTCTATGAAAAAGTTGATGGAGGTGAAAGATCTTACAGTCTCTTTAAGTAACGGCTTGCCTGCGGTTAAAAATATTACTTTTGATCTCCATGAGAATGAAGTTCTAGGTATTGTGGGAGAATCCGGATCAGGCAAAACGCTCACAGTTCATTCCCTACTCGGCCTCATCCCCAGATCACAAGCCTTTATTAAAACAGGATCGATACTTTTCGAAGATAAAGATCTATCTCTACTTCCTGAAAAAGGGATGAGACATGTTAGAGGAAAAGAAATCAGTATCATCTTCCAAGATCCCTTTTCTGCCTTTAATCCCACCATGCGAATTGGAAAGCAGATCATTGAATCCCTTTTGCAGCATACCAACCTAAATAAAAAAGAAGCTAAGAAAGAAGTTCTAAAAACGCTCCACTTAGTTGGCATCAATGACCCTGAGCTAAGGTATAGCCAATATCCCCATGAGCTCTCCGGAGGGCTTCTCCAAAGAGCGATGATTGCTCTTGCTCTCTCCCCTCCTCCTAAAATTCTCATTGCAGATGAGCCTACAACCGCCCTAGATGTCACAATCCAAGCACAAATCCTCTCCGTTTTAAAACGCCTCCAAAATATTAGCATCCTCTTTATCACACATGACCTTGGAGTCGTCTCTCAATTTTGCGACCGTGTGATGGTGATGTATGCAGGAAAAATTGTCGAGATGGGCAAGATGAAAACTATACTAGAGAAACCCAAACACCCCTACACAAAGATGCTGCTTAAATCGCATCCTGCCTATTCCAAACAAAAGCGACTTGAAGTGATACCCGGTTCTCTGCCGCCTCTTAGCCTGAAGAGAGATGCGTGCGCTTTTGCTAATCGTTGCCCTCAAGCTATGAATATCTGCGTGAAAAAAGAGCCTCAGCTAATTAAGAATAGTAGATACCAACAATCAGCGTGCTTCCTAAATGATTTAAGGAAAAAAAATGTTAAAAGTAAAAAACCTAAAAAAACACTTTCGCCCCTCTAAGAAGCTCTTAAAAGCGGTCGATGATGTCAGCTTTGAGATCAAAGCTGGAGAGACGCTTGGGCTTGTAGGAGAGTCAGGTAGCGGCAAGTCGACTTTGGGTAAAATGCTCTTAAGTCTCTACAAACCCACATCGGGAGAGATCTACTTTGAAGATAAAAATCTTGCCTCCCTTTCTCGAAAGGAGCAAAAGCTCGTACAAAGAGACATGCAGATTATCTTTCAAGATCCCTACTCCTCATTAAATCCTAAACTCACCATTGAAGAGATCATTAAAGAGCCCCTTCTCATTCATCGTACGCTTCCTAAAAATGAGCAAAACCGTAGAGTTGATGAACTTCTAGAGCTTACAAAGCTTCCTCTCCGATCTAAACAAAAATACCCTTATGAGTTTAGCGGCGGTGAGCGCCAGAGAATTGGAATTGCAAGAGCGCTCGCACTTAGTCCTAAATTCATCGTCTGCGACGAGCCCATCTCAGCGCTAGACGTCTCTATTCAGGCGCAAATTATGAACCTCCTTGAAGACCTCCAAAAGGAGCTCGGTCTTACCTACCTCTTTATCGCACATGATCTTGCCATGGTAAGACACATATCGACGCGCGTAGCTGTAATGTATTTAGGAAAAATTGTAGAACTAGCACCCACAGAAGAGCTCTTCTCTAACCCGAAGCACCCCTATACAGAAGCGCTTCTCTCATCCTACCCAGAGCTCAATACTCGCACAAAAAAGTCAAATTTTATCCTTACGGGAGATATTCCCTCACCTCTGAGTCCGCCTTCAGGCTGTAAGTTTCATACTAGATGCCCAAAAGCTCTCTTCTCTTGCTCTGAAAAAGAACCCAAGCTAAAAGAAATTAAGAGAAATCATTTAGGCGCTTGCCATTTAGACTAATACTGTCTTTGGTAATTGAAAGAAGACATTTTCTTCCTTGTAGATCACCTCTTCGACAGTATCTACCCCAAGATCTTCAAGGCGCTTGATACAATCTTGGACGACATTCTCAGGAGTAGATGCTCCAGCTGTCATACCTATTACTTTGACACCTTCAAGCCACTCATTTTGGATCTCAGATTCATTATTAATGAGATAGGCTGTAATCCCTCTATTTTTAGCGGCCTCACAAAGGCGATTAGAATTAGAGCTTGTAGGATCTCCCACAACAAGAACCAGATCGGTCACATCGGTGATTTCACGAAGTGCCATTTGCCTATTTGTAGTAGCATAACAGATCGAAGAAGAAGGAAGCGTCTCTATCTGAGGAAACTTCTCTTTAAGCGCCTCTGCTATCTCTTTTACGTCATCTAGGCTAAGTGTAGTTTGAGTGAGATAGAATAGTTTTTGATCAGGAGCAAACGCAAGCTTTTCTACATCACTCGGGCGTTCAACGATTGTTGTGGAATCAGGAACCTCTCCAGCTGTTCCAATTGTCTCCACGTGGTTCTTATGACCAATCAGAATGATATGATACCCTTTACCTGCGAAGCGCTTGGCTGCTGAGTGAACTTTGGTAACAAGGCCGCACGTCGCATCAATCTCAAAAAGAGATCTTCTCTTTGCATGCTCTCGGACAGCAGGAGATACACCGTGGGCAGAATAAACGAGCCTTGAGCCCTCAGGCACCTCATCCAAATCTTCAATGAAAACTGCGCCCAACTTGATAAGATTATCTACAACATGCCTGTTATGAACAATTTCATGCTTCACATAGATAGGAGCGCCCCAAAGTGAAAGTGCTTTTTTGACTGTATCGATTGCTCTTTCAACGCCAGCGCAAAAGCCTCTAGGTTTGGATAGGAGTAATTTCATAGAAAATCCTTATTTGAAGTGAGATTCTACCAAAAAATTGTAAAGAAATCAGCTAAAAAATTTCTATGACACGTCCGCTGCACAGCGGAATCCATAAGTACCATTAACGGCGCCTGGATTATTGCGGTGACGATGAGAGCATCTAAGATCCTCTTTCAGACTTTTCCAGCAGCCACCTCGAAGAACGCGGTAGACGCCTTGCGGTGGACCTTTTGGATTATCTGGCTCTTGGACAGAGACATCATAATAGTTGTAGGCATACCAATCTTCACACCATTCGTAGACATTGCCTGCCATATCATAGAGACCATTCTCATTGGTTGGATAGCTCATGACAGGAGTGGTATCTGCACTGAAGAAGTTAGCATGGTGACGTTCAATCGTCTCGCCTGTTGGGTAGTTGGCCTCTTCAGAGGTACCTGATGCAGCAACTTCCCATTCTGCTTCAGTAGGTAATCTTTTTCCGACCCACTTAGCATAGGCCATCGCACCATACCAAGTGACGCCGACTACGGGATGTTTGCTATAACCTGATTCGACGATCAATTTACCATTGCTTCTTTTAACTCGGGAATCTCTAAGACGAATGATATCGTTATTGTTGGAGTCTTTTTCTCCGCCCATAGCTGTCAAAAAGCGAACAAATTGGTCATTAGTAATGGGGTGGACATCGAGCGCAAAGCTTCCAAAAGTGATGGAGTGCCTTGGCATCTCATCTCTTGCACCGTCCCTGCTTCCACGTGAATAGGTGCCGCCAGGAATAATTACCATCTCTGTCAGAATAGGCTCAACCTCTTTTACCTCTACTTGTGTTGGCTGATAACGAGAGACGCTGAGCTCTCTTTGAAAAATCGCGCCTGGATCGGGCTCATAAGTCGGTCTATCAATTTGAGGGGCTTTTAACAAAGGCTTCAGCGAGTCATCTTCACTAGGGGGCTCGAAGGCAAAATATTTTGGCTCCTCTTTTTCCTCGATAGGCTTTTCAGATGGAAAAGAAAATGACATCTGCATCTTGCTCTCCACCTTTTCTGAAGCCTCTTTCCATGAAAAAGGAGCATCCTCTGAAGACTCTTTTCTTAAAAATTCTTCCATTGCACGGATGAGGTAGGTAGGTCTTTTTAGCGGATCTTTTTGAAGACATCTGCTAATCAGCATATCCCAATTCAATTTGAATTCAGGTGCGCTGTCTTGAGCAGAATTAAAACATCCTTCTGGAAACTCTTTTGTAATCAGATAGTAAGCTAGAGTCCCAAAAGCAAAAGTGTCCGTTTTAGCATCTAGAGAAAGAGCAGACGCAAATCGTTTTTGCTCAGGCGCTAGAAAGGCAAAATTTCTAAGATAGGATCGATATAGCTGATGTTTTCTTTCAGAACCTAAGTTGTCTTCATTCAAAGCCAGAGCTTCGGTTAAGTTTTTATAGGAATTAAGGAGCACTTTGCCCTCTCCTATTAAATGCGTAAAACCAAAATCAGAGAGGTAAACTCTTAGACCTTTCTCGTTTTTCCCAATCAGAATATTTGAAAGTTTAAGTCCGCCATGCATGAGATGGGCTTTCTCAAAGGGAATCATATGTGCGTAGTCAAATGCTGATGCTACCTGCATCAAAATATTTTCAAGTTCCGATTCAGAAAGAACCTTTCCCTTCAGATCTAAAAAACGGTCGAGATTCATTGTCTCACCCACCGAATCAACGACAGGATCCATGACAATAAAGTAGGCGCCATCTGCATGAGAGATGTTGTGGATTTTTACGATAGAGGGGTGGTCTAGCTGGGCGAGTTCGCCAATGTTTTTCTCAAAACGCTCGATAAATCCCTCATCGGATACGAGCTCATCAGGTATTACCTTTAAAACGAACTGTTTTTTGATAAATTGATGTTCCGCAAGATAGACTTTCGCGAAAGGTCCCGACCCAATTTCTTTAATGACGTTATAGTCGCCTAACTTCTCCATACTCGTAGTCTCATTTTGATCCAATATCGCAGTGTAAGAGACGGCCCTCTTTATTTCAAGAGTGATTCTTCTTTAATTGATTTTTGTCTCACACCTAGATTTTGTTGAATAAAGCTTAAAATAGAATACCCAAAGACAATTAAGACAAACGTAATCACAAGCTGTTGATTTGTAAGCTCTATATTTTTATAGGGCCAAATAGCATAGATCGATCCCAACATAAGCCCTAGCAGAGATGAGATCGTAATATTTTTATAACGCTGCAAGAAATGGAGCAAAAATCGAGGAAAAATCAGAAGACCGAGACCTATTCCAAAAGCTAGATTTGAGAGAAAAATAAATGAACTCTGATCAAGAGTAGCTAGAGAAATAATGGCAGGTTCATAGACGCCAAATAATAGAAGGACAAAGCTTCCTGAGACACCCGGGAGCAGCATCGCACTAATTGCTAAAAAACCTGCAAATATCACTCGAAAACTAAAAAAATGACTGGAATAACTAAGAGTTTCTATACTTGAAAAAATATAGAGCAAAGAAAATGAAAAGAGCGCGCCAATCAATAGTGAAACTAGAGAGCGTTTTTGCCATTTAATAATCTGCCTATTCACATCTCTTATGGAGCTGATTAGTAACCCAAGAAAAAGAGAATAGAGATAGACGCTCACAATCTCATTTTGAATAACAAGGTGAATAAGCCTTGAAAAGGAGAGCATCGATAGAACCATACCGCCTATTACAAGCGATAAAAATCGCCACTCAGCCATTTCATTGAATTTCTTAAAGCGAAAGGTGAAGAGATAAAAAAGAGTCCTGAGATTGAAAGACCCGAGGCTTGAGAGAAATCTCTCATAGACGCCTGTTATAAATGCAATGGTGCTACCAGATATTCCAGGAATAAGATCGGCTAGGCCCATGCCCAGGCCGATCAAAAAAAGTTTAGGTGACTCCTTTTTATCAAAAAGGGTCATACCACGCCGAGAAACTTGGCAAAATACCAAGCGGCTGCAAGCACAACAAGGGATAGTGATCCCCAAATTAGATTAGGAAACCAGCGGACGCTTCCCGACTGATTGCCACGTACTTCAAGAGTTCCAATACCGTAAGAAAACTCCTGTTTCTCTGAGCCTAGTTGGAAAGCTTTTGGGTTTTCTTTAACCAATTTTTCGGGATCGTAACCTAAGAAAACAGCATATTGTTTGATAAAACCTAGCGTGTAGACGGGAGACAAAAATTGCGTCGCTCTTCCCTCTTCAATCGCCTGAAGATAGAGCTGTCTGATCGATGTTGCATTCTCTACTTCTTTTAAAGATAGATGCATCTCTTCACGCTTTTTTTTAAAAAGATCGCCTACGCTCTCTAGTGTCTCCATATGCCTCCGAAACGTTTTTTAGCGTATAATAGTCTTTATGCAGAAAATGATTCAAGAGTTGGTTTTTTAAAATTTCGAAAGTTTAGACATTCTGATTGGTTCGGAGCATATTTTGAACAGTTCTCTTTGCATCATAGAGATGATGTGAAATATAAAAAGTTACGATTTTTGTATCTGAATAATTGGCGCCTGCAAGCTAAGAGAGGACAAAGGAATAGTAATAGACCAACCATGGAAAGGATCCCGAATCTTAGCAGTATCACGAGAAATTTCATCAACAAGAATTACATGGCCACCATTACCACTATTAACTGAGACAATTGCAGATCCATGGTTTACTATCATACTACGTAATTCATCTCTTGATTTTGGGAGACTAACGAGAGGTGTAAGCCCTGCTCTTTGCAAATCAGAGACCATTAACCGTTCAGTTCCTATATTGCGAGTTCGTAATGCAGATATATCGCATTGTTTTCCAGAATCAAGAATCATCATGGCAGTAACAGCCGCTGTACAAGCGCGAACTCCTGGTTGTAAAAGGACATACCGACCATATTCATCTCTGTGTAGATTAATTGGAGAATCGTTAAAAAATTGGTCAGAAATTCCAGTATCTAAACAAACTGGAGCTGTCAATTTGTGAATTCGAAGAACATCGGAATCTCTATACGACTTAACCTTAGATAGATCAGCAGCATGAGGCGATCGACGGCCATTAACAGTAACAACAAAGGTATCTTGCCTACCTCGAGAAGGCACTTGGCGTTCGATAGGAAAAATAATGAGCCAAATCAATCTAATAATACGGAGTATAGAAACTCTTATGCCTCCAACAAGGGGATTATTGGTAGGTTCCAAAAGATTAATTTTCTGACATCGACCTTGCAGGGAGCGACATTCATCGTCCATTCTATTAAAAGCACTTGGCATATCTATCCGGCCGATTAATCTATCATTAAGCTTCTGTGGCTTAGATGGTAGAGAGAAACAACCTATAAGTTGGTTGAAAAAGGAGCTAATCATGGCTATATTATACAAATAATACCAATTTTAAACACTCCTATTCTTTCAAAAAAACACTAGGATTATATCAACATTTTTCAGCGTTCCCTTCGAGGTTTTTTTAAAAAAACACTTACATCTCAAAGCCAGATACTAGCCCATAAGAAGTACTTGAGTCCTTTTTACCGCATCGACTGTATGATAGAGCAAGGTGCAGAAATTTATTGCTAAAAAACTATACGTGCTATAGCCAGAACAAGTATTCCATATAGCTGAGATATTTCTTACAGCTGTACTTGTGTTTGAAACAGCAAAAAAATGTGATGTCCAGACCCGAGATCTATCTTTTGCGTGGACATGAAATACGACTACGGCAGAGCCCAATACTGCGCGGAACATGCCTCCCACAGAAGGAGAGTTTGAATATTCTAAATCGTAGGAAAAATGAGTAAAGAAGACCAGCCCCTGAAGAGCCGCAGTTGCAACTCTAGAGATAAGATCGTCCCTATCACCTCCACTAGCCTCTCTCTCCCTAGAAACTGCTGCTGCCACGCTTGCTGTGACCCCAAATTCCAGACTATTCCTAGCAATAATTGCACTTCCTATACTTAGAAGTGCCATATAATTGTTATGAATATTTAATATCAAAAACCCTTAATTTTGATTTTTAAAAAGCCGTATACTATAAAAAGACAAATCAATTGATGCAACTCTTTTTACTAGAACTCGCACCTGAATTTATTCAATGCTTCCTTGCGCCTTTTCACCTGTTTGATCTATTATGTCTGTCATGAATGCAAAAAAACCTAGCTGCTTTTCCACAAAAATAGATGTTAGTTTAGCTGATAAGATCAGGCGAGACCTCGAATCGATGGGCTTTCAGATGTGCAAACCTGCTTATACGATCTTTTCTGCTTTGAAAAAAGGAGTGAGCTGTACGCTCTATGAGTCGGGTAGCCTGACAGTTCAAGGTAAGGAGAAAGATGAGTTTATTGAGTTCTATCTCGAACCACAGATTTTAAAAACCTTCGTCTACACCAACCCCATGGCCCATGTGGATACCACACCCCATATCGGTGTCGATGAAGCAGGTAAAGGTGACTTCTTCGGGCCTCTCTGTGTAGTTGCTCTCTATGCCGACAAAGAGGGCATTGAAAAACTCATTAGTATGGGCGTGAAAGACAGTAAGCGCTTTTCCGACCCAAAGATTTTAAAGCTGGGTGATGAGATCAAAAAACACTTTCGTCACCACCTATTTGTACTCAGACCAGAAAAATACAATGAGCTCTATAGCAAATTCAAAAATCTGAACCGCATGCTTGCTTGGATGCACGTCTCTTCCATCGAGAACCTCTATGAAAAGACTGGCTGCAAAAATGTCATTATCGACCAATTTGCAAAAGAGCATGTTGTTGAATCCATACTAAAACAGAAAAATCTAGAGTTAGACCTGGTGCAAAGAGTCCGCGGTGAAGAAGATGTGGTGGTAGCTGCTGCCTCTATTTTAGCTCGCAAAGCATTTGTTGAAGAGATGGACAAATTAACAGACGCTGTCTCACTTGCTCTTCCCAAAGGAGCCTCTCGAATGGTGATCGATGCGGGTAAAAAAGTCATCGCGAAATATGATCTTGATATGCTAGATAAAGTCTCTAAAGCCCATTTTAAAACAAGAAACGAAATCCTCGGATCATCTTAAGCGCATGCTGTTAAATCTTTCGATTCAAAACCTAATTCTAATTGAGAGCGTAAATCTATCCTTCGGGAACGGACTTAATATCATCACAGGCGAATCGGGGTCGGGAAAGAGTATTCTATTGCAAGCCCTATCCCTTCTATTTGGTGAAAAAGGCGGACCTGCACTAATTCGAAAAGGCTCTAAAAGAGCTGTTGTTGAAGGCACATTTCACATCTCCCCTTCCCTCAAACCCCTATTTGATGAATATGACCTCGATTTTTCCGAGGAGTGCATAGTGAGAAGGGAGATCTCTTCAAGATCGAGAGTTTTCATCAATGACCAAATGACAGATTTTTCCTTTTTAGCCCTTTTGGGAAAGCAAATCGCAGCATTTATCGATCAAAATGCAAAAAATCATCTTACTGAGCAAGCAGAGTACCGAAAGATTATCGACTCTTTTTACGACCTAACTGAAGATGCAAAAGACTATAGCGCTTCCTTCCATAGAGAAAAAGAGCTTGTAAATCATTTAGAAGAGATCATCTCCTCAGGAAAAGAGAGAGAAAAAAAAGCTCTACTTGCTAGAGATGATCTAGAAGAGATCGAAAGAGTTAATCTAAAGGAAAACGAGCTGGAAGAGCTCGAAAAAGATCATCACCTCTTAAGCCACTCCCAAAATATCCTCGAGCAAATTGAAACTGCCCTACCTAGTGACTCTCTACTATCAGAGCTCTCATCCCTTGAAAGTCTTTTAGTTAATTTGGAATCTATCACGAGTGATTTTTCTGATCCCAGAGAGCTCGCAAAAAATGCGCGCCTAGAATTGGACGAAATCCACCGCTTTCTTATAGGTTACAAAGGCAAAGTAGACCTTGACTCATCTAGACTCATCTCTCTTGAAGAGCGTTTAGGAGAAGTTGAGAAGCTAAAGAGACGCTTTGGTATGACTTTTGAAGAGATTCAAGAGAAGAAGGGCGCCCTTGAAAAAGCCATTCATAACTCTCAGAATGACTCTGAAAAGATCGAGGAGGTGAAAAGGGAGATCGAAGCCCAAAAGATAAAGACAAATCAGCTAGCTGCCTATCTAACAAAAGGGCGAAAAGAGTCTGCAAGTCTCCTTGAGAAGAAAATCTTAGCACATTTAAGAGAGCTAGGTCTTGAAAAGGCTCAATTTCAAATCGATATTTCAAAAAAATCTAGAAGCTCTTTTGGGGAAGATGATATCTCTTTTCTCTTTTCTGCCAACCTCGGAGAAGAGATGAAAAAAGTGAAAGATGCTGCAAGCGGCGGAGAGCTCTCACGCCTTCTTCTTGCAATCCGCACCTCTCTTGCAGAAAAAGATGCCTGCTCACTTCTCATTTGTGATGAAATTGACGCCAATGTTGGCGGCGGGGCTGCATCTTTGATAGCTGAAAAGTTGAGTGAGATCGCAAAATCAAGGCAGATCATCTGCGTCACACATTTTGTGCAAGTTGCAAGATCTGCCATGAATCATTTTGCTGTTAGAAAAGAGAGCATTAAAGAAAGATCACAAACTCTGATCGAAAAGCTTGATCCTAGCGCTATTCCCCTTGAGCTAAGCCGGATGACGGCGGGTTCTCACTCCACCTAAAAGTTTTGACAAATCGGTTATATTTTTCTTCCGAATAGGACTCCTTGTCCTGTCCCATAGATAATAAGTAGAGTTTTCTTCTCTGTATAAAAGTCTTTCCCCTAAAAAAGCCCTTATCAGACTCGACAAAAAACTCCAGCACAAGATAGTTGTCTTGCTCAATAAATTCTGCAAAAAGGAGCTCATTATTAGGATTATTCTTAAGCATTCCAAGTAGAAACCCTTGAAGGCTCATCTTAACATCTTCCGCTTCTACTAAATAGGGAAAGTCGGAAATCAGCATCATGTAGATCTCCTTTTCACTAGCGGGAGCAATGTATGCATCATAGGTAAGCTCCTTATCCTGAAGTTTTTCCCTTACGTGGTGAGGATTGGCAGGAAAAGATAGTGTACACTCCCCTGATGCTGCATAGTAAGATTTCCACTCACCGCCAAATAGAGATAATGAAAAAAAGATACACCCTAAAAAAAATAACCTCATGCTCTCCCCCAAAGATAAAAGATAAATATTGATAAGATAAGAAAAATCAAGATTACACTCATGCAAGCAATAAGAGTATTTACCAGCGCACGAATGATAGAATAGCCCTGAACTTCAGATAGGCCGAAAATATATAAAATCATAGACCACAGCGAAAATGCCCACTGGATAAGCGTAACCCCAAGAACGAGAAAAATTTTCCCATGAGATAGCGGATAGGCTCCCGGAAAATGAGAAAATAGATCCTTTCCAAAATAGATGAGAAGAAAAACCCAAGAGAGCCCAGGTATAATGAGGGGAATGGATGACCAGGCAAGCGCGCACCTTATCTCCTTAAATTTACCTTTTCCCCGCATGAAAGTGCCCACAGCAGTTAAAATAATAGATACTCCCGATAGATAGAGATACCCCATAATAGGCGAGATCAACAAAAGCATCAAAACTGCGAGGGGAAAAGAGAGGCGTAGAGTGATAGAGAACAACTGAAAGAGATTGCAAAGAAGAATGAAGCCAGTAACAGAAGAGAGAAACAAGAGGTGTGAATTGGGTCCGTGATCTACAATTTTGCGAATCGTCTCTTTTGGCTTAAACCAAATTTCCCAATATTTACCCATAGCATCGCCCCCTTCGTGTCATTCTAAAATACATAATAATTTCTTGTAAATATATTTGACAAAGAGGAGAAGATGGATTAGGATTAAATTAAAGAAGGATTATGTAACTAAACACCTTCTATGTGTTTAAACTAACTGTGGGGATATGAAATGTCAGTTATACGTTTTATTGTACTCTTGCTCGTTGTCATTGGAGCATTAAATTGGGGTCTTTGGGGATTTTTCCAATATGATCTCGTATCCGATATTTTTGGCGGACCATCTGCTGGCCTTGCCAGATTTGTCTACGCTATTATAGGACTTGCTGGAATCTGGGCACTTACCTTCTTCGGATGTATTTGCAAAGGTAAAGATAGCTGTCCTCCATCAGCTGGACCGCATAGCGGACCTGAGGGTGGCAATGGTGGAGATCAGAATCAAGGATCTCAACAATAAGCTTTTAGGGCGCGGCTAGAGCCGCGCCTTATTTTTTATAGGTTTTTCTTGAACCGAATACTAATTACTGGCGCCTCCGGCTTTTTAGGCTCCTATCTCACGGGGTATCTCCGTGCAAAAAATTTTGAAGGAATTCCTCTCAAAGTAAACCCAAAAACTGGCCTGTTTCCTACAGAAATTTTAGAAAATGCTTATGCTATCATTAATCTTGCGGGAGAAAATATCACCTCAAAGAGATGGAGCAATAAACAGAAAGCGAAAATTCTAGAAAGCAGGGTAGATACAACTAAAAAGCTCGCAGCATCTATCGAAAAGCTTAAAAAACCTCCTAAAGTCTTTCTTTCAGGATCCGCTATTGGATTTTATGGTGACCAGGGAGAAAAAGAGCTCACTGAGGAGAGTGCATCTGGATCTGGCTTTCTAGCTGAGGTCTCAAAAAGGTGGGAAGAGGCAGCTAGAGTAACAAACACGAGATATGTACTCATGCGGACGGGAGTTGTTCTGGGAAATGGGGGCGCACTTAAACAAATGACTCTACCATATAAGATGTGCCTAGGCGGAAAATTAGGAAGCGGCAAACAATATATCAGCTGGATCCATATTGAAGACTGGGCAAGAGGCGTTCTCTTTGCGATTGAAAATGAGATAGAGGGGCCCATCAATCTCACAGCACCCACCCCTGTTACTCAGGAAGAATTTTCAAAAACTCTTGCAGGAATTCTGAAGAGACCTGCTCTCTTTCATCTCCCAAAATCTATATTAAAATTTTTGATGGGAGAAAAGGCAAATATCTTACTTTTCAGCACTCGAGTATTTCCCAAAAAGCTATTGCAAAAAGGTTTTCACTTCAATTACACTAATCTCATATCAACTATTATTGGAGTGATATTATGAAAAAATATTTAGCGTTACTAGCCCTATTTGTAGGCTGTAATCTATTCGCAAACGAAGACGTAGCTCTTCTAAATAACGAAGAACTTACAACTGAAGAACAAGCACAAGTTAAAGAAGAAGAAACGATCGTTTTCGAAGATTCTTCTGACGCGGAAGAAGTGCTAGAAGAAAGCGCTCAATAGGCTTTTCAAAGTAGAGCAAAAATTCGCTCTACTAGGAACCTCTGATTAATTACTTTATTCGAAGGTTCCATAAATTATTATATGTCGTGATATGTCGGATAATATAAAAAAAAGCCCCTGGATCTCCATTTGGACAAACCCAGGTCCCACGATTCGAGATATCATTGATACGAATCCAAAGCTTGCCTTCAGATCCCTCTCATTCATCTATGGATTATCATTCCTTCTACCTTATACCATTTCTCTCGCAGTCTATTTAAAGAGTTACCTTTTCCTATCTTTTCTGCTTCCACTTATCATAGCTCCCTTTTTTGGGGCCTTATTGATCTATTTTTATAGTTGGATCCTTCGTTTTACAGGAAAATGGCTAGGTGGAAAAGCTCCCAAAGAACATGTAAGGGCGGCCTTTGCATGGTCTTGCGTCCCTCTATTACCCCAGATATTTCTCACAATTTTGGTATTTCTTTTAGCATTTCAAGCAGGTAACGAGACCGCATCACTTGTAGGTGCCGTGATGATAATACCTGTCTCAATTCTGCAATTTGCTCTGGGAATTTGGAGCATAGTCATTTTGATTAATAATATCGCAGAGACTCAAAAATTTTCAGGAGCGAGAGCCTTTGGAAACTGGGCTCTATATCTTGCCATCGTTGTAATAGTATACTTTACAGCCTTTCTATCTTTTTTCTTGATTAGCAACTTGTTTCATTGATTAAATTCAAAAAAAGTCTTGATGTATAATTGAATTCCTTCTAGTTATAAAGATAAGGCAAGGAAAGAAGAGGCACCTTTAAATGACGGATAATATCGAAAAAAGTCCCTGGTTCTCCATTTGGACAAAACCACGCTCTACTATAAGACATGTCATCAACACCGATCCGAAACAATCTCTTTGGTGGCTAGCTACGATCTACATCCTTCAAACCCTTCTCTTTTTTGCTAATTATCACTCTTTTGGCTTGAACTATCACACAGTGATAATTTTGATCATATCCCTTGTTCTAGCCCCCTTTGTTGGGATGATTTGGCTCTATCTTTTTGGATGGGTACTTCACTTCACTGGCAAATGGCTAGGTGGAGACGCGCCTAATCATCATGTAAGAGCTGCCCTTGCCTGGTCAAAAGTACCGGTGCTTATTAATCTTGCGATGTGGTTTATTCTTCTGATTTTTTCTTCCAGCTATGTCTTTGTGCAATTTTCATCCGGACCATCCATGATCTTCATACAGCTGATCACACTCATTTCAGGGGTTTGGAGTCTTGTCATCTTGATTCAAAATATTAGTGAAATCCAAGGATTCTCTATTGGAAGAGCTATTGGCAATTGGGCTCTCTTTTTTGTCTTTGGCTTTATCATTTCATTTGCCATTACTCTCCTTTTCCAATTTGGAATGGGAATGATTGGTCAAATATAATTTAGAAGTCCCTCTAAATTTTGACCCAAATTTGAAAATTTGATACACTTGGTGTCAAAAATTCATTTTTGGTCATGTCAGAGTTTAATCAAGAAAATCTAAATTCACTTAAAAAGCTAGCTCGCATCAAAATTCCAGCGGATGAAGAGTCTGAAATACTCTCCCATATGGAAAAGATCGTAGGTTATGTAAATCTTCTCTCCGAAGTAGACACCGATAATGTTCAGATCGCTACCCACGTATCCCAGAATTTGAATGTCTTGCGTGAGGATAATATAGGTGAGCTCCTACCCAAAGAGACCTTTCTTGCTAATGCTCCCGATCAAATCGGAGGCATGATTCGCACTCCTCCTGTTCTAAAGGAGCCAGAATAATGCATCTACTATCCGCGTTCGAGCTACGAAAACGATTTGAGAATGGAGAGTTAAAGGCGCGCGAGATCGCCGAGCACTTTCTAGCCCGTATTGATAAACACAGCAAGAACCTCGGCTCATTTCTCCATGTTCTTGATGAAAGAGCTCTCAAAAAAGCAGATGAGCTTGATCTTAGAAAAAGTAAGGGAGAGAAGCTAGGCCTACTTGCAGGTATTCCTATTGCGATCAAAGATAATATGCATATCAAAGGTGAGATCACCACTTGCGGCTCTAAATTTCTCACAAACTACCGAGCTCCTTTCGATGCTAGTGTCTGCAAATTTCTAGAAGATCAAGATGCGATTTTAATCGGCAAGACCAATCTCGATGAGTTTGCAATGGGATCCTCTAATGAAAACTCCGCCTTTTTCCCAGCTAAAAACCCTTGGAATACTGAATGTGTACCTGGCGGATCGTCCGGCGGATCTGCAGCTGCCGTCTCTGCTAGACTTGCACCTCTTGCCACAGGAAGTGACACAGGTGGATCGATCAGGCAACCCGCATCGTTCTGCGGTATTGTGGGCTATAAGCCAACCTATGGAAGAGTATCCAGGTACGGTCTGGTAGCTTTTGGCTCTTCACTCGATCAGATTGGCCCCTTTGCAACCTGTGTTGAAGATATCGCTCTCATTATGGAAGCAATTGCAAGGCCTTGCGCTCATGATTCCACCTCCATCTCTCATCCCCCTGAGAGTTTTCTTGAGAATTTACCCACTGATTTGAAAGGGAAGCGTATTGGAGTACCCTGGAAATTTTTAGAAGAGATGGACGCAAAAGCATTGGAAGCTTTTAAAGCGAATATCGAGCAGCTAAAAGCTCTTGGCGCTGAAATTGTCGATGTTGATCTCTCCATCCTCAAATACTCCATTGCTATCTACTATATTCTAGCAACAGCTGAGGCAAGCACGAACCTCGCCAGGTTTGACGGCATAAGGTACGGAGTTAGATCCCCTAATGCAAAAGCACTAGAAGATATCTATGATTTTTCCCGGGACGAGGGTTTTGGAAAAGAGGTCAAAAAGAGAATCTTACTTGGAACTCACGTTCTATCATCTGGATACAAAGATGCCTACTATAAAAAAGCTCAAAAAGTGAGAACTCTTATCATTGAAAGATACAACTCGATTTTTAAAGAGTGTGATCTTATTTCCATGCCCGTCTCCCCTTTCGCAGCTTTTAAATTTGGTGCAATTACGGACCCAATTCAGATGTACCTGCAAGATATCTTCACCGTAAGTGCAAATTTAGCGGGCCTTCCTGCAATCTCTGTTCCAGCTGGCTTTGATCACAATAAAATGCCCGTTGGCCTCCAATTTTTGGCTCCGCAAATGAAAGATAAAACCGTAATAGATGCAGCGCACGCCTTTGAAAAGAGCGCAAAAATCCCAACCATGCCGGAGGCCTTCGCATGAAAAAAGAGCTCCGCGAAAAATGGGAAGCCGTAATTGGCCTAGAAATTCACGCTCAGCTAAATACAAAATCAAAGATGTTTAGCTCTGCACCTAACCGATTTGGCGATGAGCCCAACACCAATATCACAGAAGTTTGCACAGGTCAGCCAGGCGCTCTTCCTGTAGTCAACAAAGAAGCTGTCAAAAAAGCAGTAGCCTTTGGACTTGCAATTGGCGCTAAAATTTCAGACTTTACCACATTTGATCGAAAATCCTATTTTTACCCTGACTCCCCTCGTAACTTCCAAATCACCCAATTTGAAAATCCAATTGTTGGTAGAGGAACCGTTTTTGCTGATGTGGACGGAGTGAAGAAAGAGTTTATCATTGAGCACGCCCATTTAGAAGATGATGCAGGTATGCTCAAACACTTCTCCAACTTTGCAGGTGTCGATTATAACAGAGCAGGCGCTCCCTTAATTGAAATCGTATCCGAGCCCTGCATCCACTCACCACAAGAAGCATCTGCCTACGCAAAAGCCATCAAAGCAATCGTCCAATACATAGGCGCATCGGATTGCAATATGGAGCAAGGTCAGCTCCGGTTTGATGCAAATATCTCTGTGAGACCCAAAGGTGATACTACGCTTCGCAATAAAACCGAAATTAAAAACATGAACTCCTTTACCTTTTTGGAGCTCGCAGCTGAAGCTGAAATTGAAAGACAAATCCTCCTCTATACTGAAAACCATCACAAGCCTCACACCGATGTGATTAAACAAGGCACCTACAGGTGGGACTCGGAGACAAAGTCTATCATTTTAATGCGTACAAAAGAGAGCGCTGCAGACTACCGTTATTTCCCAGAACCCGATTTAACTCCAATTGTTCTCTCTAAAGAGTATATTGAAAAAGTTCGCGAGGAGCTCCCCGAGCTGCCAGCAGACAGATTTGATCGCTATGTATCTGAGCTTGAATTGAGCGCTTATGCGGCTTCCATTTTAACTCTCGACAAAACTCTCTCCGACTATTTTGAAGAAGCACTTAAATACTCCTCCTGTACAAAAACTGTCTGTAACTGGATCACAGTTGAATTTGCAGGAAAGTTAAAAGACACAGGCAACACCCTCTTTTCTTTAGGCATACCAGCTAAGCATATCGGAAAACTAGTTGATCTCATCGACAAGAAAACGATCACAGGCAAAATTGCAAAAAGTGTTGCAGACGACATGATCAAAGATCCCAAGAGAGATCCTGAAGAGATCGTAAACAGCAACCCTGACTACAAGCCAGTAGCAGATACGTCAACTATTGAACCGCTGGTAGATCAGGTGCTATCGAATAATCCAACCTCCATTGAAGACTATAAAGCTGGCAAGAAAAAAGCCTTTGCGTTTTTAGTTGGGCAGGTCATGAAATTAACGAAGGGAAAAGCATCCCCTGCTGTCGTAAATGATCTTATCAATAAAAAACTTGACTCCTAAGAAAAATCTTCCTAAACACAAGTAAAGAAGCTTTTTATTTTTAGTCGGTTGATGCCAAGATTTTTAGGATTTCTATCTCTTATCTTTCTCTTTTGTGGTTGCACAAACCCCTTTGATGCATTCAACCCCTATGCTTATGCCCCTGAGAATCCCAATTCAAGCTGGACACCCGTCAAGAAGAACCATCTAATTTCATCTCAATATTGCGACATGCTTCTTCCAAATGATTTTGACGACAATGAAATCACACTCGGCGAAATCATCGATATTGCCCTGAATAATAATCCTCAGACAAAAATTACGTGGGCAGAAGCTAGGTCAAAAGCGGCTCTTTTTGGCCAGTCACTCAGCCCTTACTTTCCAAGTGTTACAGGCGGCGGGCAATATAAAAGAATCAGAGCCTCCTCTCAAGCAGCAGCAGAAGCAACCGTTGCGGCAGGATCGACTGTTGGCCTTGTCAATTTCTACGTCACAATTGTTACCCCCAAATTAAATGTCTCCTATACCCTCTTTGATTTTGGAGAGAGAAGATCCTCATCTGAGGCTGCAAGGCAAGCGCTCTATTATGCTGACATGTCGCACAATCAAGAGATTCAAACAGTCATTCAAACGGTCATGCAAGATTACTATGATTATCTTTTTCAACAAGAACAGCTAACAGCTCTTGAAGCAGACCTAGCAACTGCATCTGAGACTCTCGATGCTGCAAAGCAAAAGCATCTTTTCGGTGTAGCTGACCTCGGAGATGTCTCGCAGGCAAAGACTAAATTTCTACAGGCAAAAATTAACTCCATCTCTCAAAAGAGGGCCGTTGAAACTGCTTTTGCAAAGCTTGCAACCGATTCAGGCCTTCCTGCAAATATGGCTTTTGTAGTTAAACCTCTTCCCGATAGGGTCTATGTCTCAGCTGTCCTAGATAGCGTTGAAGATCTTATTGAACAGGCACAATTCCAGCGCCAAGATTTTCTTGCAGCTCGTGCCAGAGTTAAAGAGAGTGAAGCAAAAGTAACCAATGCGAAATCGCAGTTCATGCCTGTTGTCACAGGTGATTTTGAAATGGGACGAAAGTGGTTTGTCAATTTCTTCTCTGAAAAGCTCAATTGGGACCTCACCTTTAAGGTCACAGGGCCGCTTTTTAGAGGCGCCTACTATCGAAACGGTTTACGAAATGCAAAATCCCAGCTTCAGAAAAGCACCTATGAACTCCTTGATAAAGAGCTCTCCATCATTGAGGATGTCACAACCTCTCACTTCGACGTTGGAATAGCCGGCGAGACGCTAGAGTACACTGAAGAGTATTTAGAAGAGGCAAAAGAGCAGTATGATATTGCAATTAGCAATTACAGAGCGGGCGTAAATACAATATTAGATGTTTTATCTGCTCAAAGCTCGGTTGCAGATGCTAGATCTAAACTCGCAGATTCAAAAAGGGATTGGTACGTATCACTTGCTAACCTTGCCTATTCAACGGGCGCACTTTGCACACCCACCCATGAAAACGGACAATGTGGAATATGAGACATTTTTTTTATTTAGCAGCCCTATGCCTCCTCTTTACTTCTTGCGGGAAAAAAGAGAAAAAAAAGCCCGAATATCGAACTCCCGTCAATGCTGTAAAATCAATCAAGAAAGACACTCCGATCTTTATCGAGACTATCGGCCATGTTGAGCCCATCGTAACTGTTAATGTAATCTCCCGGGTCAAGGGGGAAATTACAGGCGTCTTTTTTGAAGAAGGCCAGTATGTTAAAGAAAAAGACCTTCTATTTACCATTGACCCCAGAACTTTCCAGGCAGATTTAGAAAAATCAAGAGGAACGCTGGAAGAGAACCTTGCCAACCTAGCTTTTGCCAAAGATAAGGTCGAAAGGTTTGCCAAACTGACAGAAGAGGACTATTTCTCTCAAGTTGACTTTGACCAGCTAATAACCAACGCAGCCGCACTATCCGGTGTAGTCAAACAGAATAAAGCCAGTGTGCTTGAGGCAGAAGTTAATCTAAATTACTGTTGGATTAACTCCTCCTTAGAAGGCAGAACTGGCATTTTACAAATCGATAAAGGAAATGTCCTTAAAGGCGATGAGTCACAAACTCTTGTCACCATTAATCAAATGAAACCGATCTATGTTACCTTCTCCATTCCTGAAAGAGAGCTCGGAAGAGTCCGCAAATATATGCACAAAAATGGGGCATTAGAGACGAGAGTAGCACATGATAATTTTGAGACGATCATAGCTAAGGGCAGCCTTGAGCTGCTCAATAACGAAGTAGATATTAAGACAGGAATGATCAAGCTAAGGTCTGTCTTTAAAAATGATACAGAAGAGCTTTGGCCAAATGAGTTTGTCCGAACAAGACTTATTCTCTACACACATGCAAATGCGGTTATTATTCCCTATCAAGCAGTTGATATCACAACCAAAGGAAAGTATGTCTACGTCGTGAAAGAGGATCAGACAATCGACATGAGAAAAGTTGTGCTTGGACAGAGAAATTTAGGAAATGTCATTGTCTTAAAAGGTTTGAAAGAGGGCGAGATCGTAGTTACCGAAGGCATGCAAAATCTCTTTGGAGGCGCAAAGGTTAAGGTCAATAAGATCGAAAAAGTCACTTATGTCCCCCAAAGAATGGGTAAATCATGAACCTATCCGAACCGTTTATCAGAAGACCGGTCATGACAACCCTTGTCATGATCTCCATCACCTTCTTTGGTATCGTTAGCTATTTCTCCCTTCCTGTTTCCGACCTTCCTAACGTGGACTATCCAACTATTACTTGTACGGTAAACTATCCCGGTGCAAATCCTGAGACAATGGCTGTTACCTGCGCAGTTCCTCTTGAGCGCGAATTTATGACCATTGATGGAATGAGCACCCTCTTTTCCTCCAGCACAACAGGCTCCTGCGTACTCGTTTTACAATTCAACCTCGATAAGTCAATGAATGAGGCCTCGACAGATGTCCAGGCAGCAATTAATAGAGCGCTACCCAACCTACCTCAAGATCTTCCTAATAATCCGACCTATAAAAAGCTCAATCCCTCTCAAACACCGATTCTTTATATGGCTGTTTCATCAGAATCCATGACGCTCTCTGAGCTCTACGACTATGGAAACACCTATATAGGCCAGAGGCTCAGCATGCTTGCAGGCGTCTCTCAAGTAGTTACTTTTGGAGCTCCATATGCTGCGAGAATTCAGGTCGACCCTGAGGAACTTGCAGCAAAAGGCATTGGTATAAATGATGTCGCTCAATCCATTCGATCAGGAAATGTCGATCTGCCAACAGGTGTCCTCTACAGTCCCAAGGATGAATTTACCATTGATGTTGATGGACAACTTCTTCGAGCAGAGGGCTATAATAATCTCGTGATCCGTTCAGAAGACGGAGCTTTTGTTCGCGTCGACAACGTTGGTAGAGCTCTCAACAGCTTACAAGATGATAAATATGGTCTCAATTTTTATACTAAAGATGAGAAATTTCCCTGCGTGGTTATTGCCGTGCAGCTTCAGCCTGGCGCAAATACGGTAAAAGTCACGGATTCAATCTATGACATTTTGCCAACAATCCAAAGTGAGCTTCCCTCTTCTCTCAACTATCATACGATCTTGAAGAAGAAAGATACTATTATGGAGTCGGTAGATGATGTGAAGATGACGCTCTTAGTTGCTTTTGTTCTTGTTATCTTGATTATCTATTTTTCCCTTGGAAAGCTTCGTGATACTGTTATTCCCTCATTCGCTCTTCCCCTCTCTATCTGCGGAACGCTTGGCGTCCTCTATCTGGGTGGATATAGTATCGATATACTCTCTCTTTTAGCGATTACCCTTTCTATCGGCTTTCTAGTCGATGATGCCATTGTTGTTCTCGAAAATAATGTTCGCCATGTTCAGGAAGGAGTAGACCCTTTTGAGGCCGCAATTCAAGGGTCAAAAGAGATTAGCATGACAATCATCTCCATGACCCTTTGTCTGATGTCTGTCTTTATTCCGATGCTCTTTTTAGGCGGCATTGTAGGAAAACTTTTTCGAGAGTTTTCTGTCACAATCATTGTGGCGGTTCTATTTTCAGGATTTATCTCTCTATCGCTTACACCTCTGCTTTGTAGCAGATTTATTCCAAAATCCGTAAAAGATGAGAAAAAGACCTATGCCATGCGCATAGCAGATGCAATCAACACTTGGATGGTTGGCGGTTACGAAAAAGGTCTTCATTGGGCAATGAAGCACAAGTTCCTCATCCTAATTGGAGGCACGCTCTCTATTTTTGGCTCCTTTGGCTTTCTCTACTATCTTCCAAAGGATTTTATTCCTAATCAGGATGAAGGGTTTATTCAAGGGTTTGCCCAATCCAAAACAGGAACATCTCCCTATTTGCAGGAAGAGTACCAAGATAAAGTTGCAAAGATGTTCGTTGATAACCCCAATGTTGAATCTGTCATCTCAGTCAATTCGATCAAAGGAACAGTGACGGACAACCAAGGGCTCTTTTTTGTCAGGCTAAAACCCTACCATGAAAGAAAACCTGTAGGAGAAGTCATTCGAGATTTAATGCCCAAAGCCAATCAAGTGCCTGGCCTTTTTACCTACCTCTCTCCCCTTCCTATGATTAATCTCACCATGGGTACAACTTTTAAGGCTCTCTATCAATTCGCACTCACAGGGCTCGATCAAAAAACGCTCTTCGAGGAGGCCCCCAAAATCCTCAAAGAAATGCGAGCAAAAAGTGATCTCTTTGCCCAAGTATCCTCCGATTTGCAAATAACACAGCCTCAGCTCGACGTTAAGATCAATCGTGACAGAGCATCCGATCTCCAAGTAACTGCTGAAGAGATTGAAAACCTTTTTGGTCTCGCTTATTCGGATAACAAGATCTCAACGATTAACGGTCAAATCAATCAATACGATGTCATTGTGGAAACTCTGCCTAAGTTCTATCGGGATCCCAGCCAGATGCCGTCGCTCTACATCAAAAATATGAACGGAGATATGGTTCCACTCTCTCAAATTGTCGATTTTGAAGAGACGGTAGGTCCCTTAAATGTAAACCATATCAACGGCCTTCCTGCAGTCACGCTCTCTTATAACCTTGCACCAGGAGCAGCGCTTGGAACAGCGGTTGAAAAACTCCAAGAGATCAGTAAAGATCTTCCTAGATCGGTTGGTGGAAAATCTCAAGGCGCAGCAGATGTCTTTATCACATCTTTTGCAAACCTAGGCCCTCTTCTTCTCATTACGATCTTTGTGATCTATATCGTCCTAGGAATTCTCTACGAGAGCTTTATCCATCCTATCACAGTGATGAGCGCGCTGCCTCCTGCAATTATTGGCGGCCTCTTTTCTCTCTTTCTCTTCGGCCAAACTCTCTCTCTCTTCTCCTTCGTAGGACTTGTGATGCTGCTTGGAATTGTGCTTAAAAATGGTATTATGATGATCGATTTTGCCAACGTCTATATACATGAAGGTATGAAGGCATCTGATGCGATCGTAAAAGCTGCCCTCGTTCGTTTCCGTCCCATCATCATGACAACCATGTCCGGAATTATGGGAGCAGTCCCCATCGCACTTGGAATAGGCGGCTCAAGTGCACAAACGAGAAAATCTCTTGGAATCGTGATTGTGGGCGGCCTTATCATCTCCCAAATTATCACACTCTTTTTAACTCCGGTCATCTTCTATTACATGGAAGTCTTCCAAGAGTTTGCTGCAAAATACATCCATTTGGGAACTGAACCAAAAGAAAAACCACCTGAAAATCAGCAGCCTTAGCCCATCAGACTTAGTCTCAATAATACGCCAAGTTAATACCTGCGGATCAGGGGCGTTTTAAGGAGGGAAGCCACATCATTTCAAATAAAACAGTAAAAGCACCCCTTAAGGAAAGACTGGAAAAGTCATTCATTTCATCTTTCCATAAAATTTATCTAGCTTTGATTTTTCGATCTCTTCTAACCGTCAAAGGTTTAGCTCGATCTCCAAAATCAATTCTAGATTAAATTTTCAAGAAAACCTGAAATAAAGCACTTTCCCAGGCTTTCCTTAAGGAATCTCTGATTAACTCGGGTGAGCCCGCAACTTTTTAGCTGGCTTCGCCAGCATAAAAGCCACGTGAGAGGCGGGCGAGCTGCGCTCGCCCGCTGGACCCGAGGGCAATACGGCTTTGCCGTATTAATCGAAGGGGCTTTATCTATTTATTTCTTTTAGTTAAAATTTTTCCTGATTTTTACCAGGAGAATAACATGGCTCAGCTCACTTTTGCATCATTACATCCAAAAACAAGTCGCCCTATTCGCAGCGAAACATTTTTAACTGAAATGAAAGCCATTGTGCCTTGGAAACGCTTGGTTAAAACCATCAAACCCTTCTACTACAACAATAAGACAGGAAGAAAACCTATGGATCTCCTTTTGATGATCCGTATCTATTGTCTCCAACAATGGTTCAACCTCTCAGATCCTGCAACGGAAGAGGCGATCTACGATCGCCTCTCTTTTCAAAGATTTTTAGAGTTCGATCTTATGAGAAATAAAGTTCCTGATGAATCTACAATTTTGCAATTCCGTCATCTTCTTGAAAAACATGAACTCACCGGTAAAATCTTCAAAGTTATCAACCGGTATCTCAGAGAAAAAGGCTTACTCATGAGAGAAGGTACCATTGTAGATGCCACTTTAGTGGCAGCTCCTAGTAGCACTAAAAACCAGGAACAAAAAAGAGACCCTGAGATGAGCTCTACAAAGAAAAATAGCAATTATACTTTTGGGATGAAAACTCACATCGGAGTTGATGCTGAAAGTGGTCTTGTCCACACCTGTATCTCAACCACAGCCAAGGTTTCTGATAGAACAGAATTTCCTAATCTACTCCACGGAAAAGAAAAAGCTGTCTTTGGGGATAAGGGCTATGTCAGTGATGTAGATAAGTATTTTGCTCGTGATGCGGGCATCTTCTGGGGGATTCTTGATAAATCAAAACCAAAAATGAAACTCTCTTCAAAACAGAAAAAAAGAAATCAGAAGCTTTCTTCAATCAGAGCAAAGGTCGAACATGGATTTCTTATAGTGAAACACCTTTGGGGGCACCGCAAAGTGAGATATCGTGGACTCTATAAAAATGGCTCTCATATGGAAATGCTTTATGGTTTAGCGAATCTTTATCGAGTTAGAAAGCGCCTTCTCTCAATGAGTTGAGGCTTTATGCTGCCCTGAAATAGCCTTTTTTGGCTATTTCAGGCAGTTGAAGTGGTAAAAAGACATGTGAAAGTAGAGAAAAGGGGTGTTTTGCGATCCGATTTTCATTTTAGCTCGTAAAATGTCCCTTAATCAGACTTTCCTTAACTAAAAATAGCTTGAAATATTTAACCTATTACTTAATATTCAAATTAATAGCACTAATTGGAGGTGTAACTTGTGTTGGAGTTTTGAAGCTAGCGCAGCGGTTGCAGTAATAGGGGTTTCTGGAACTCTTTACGCTGCTTATAAAGGAGTTGCAAAAGAACTTTGGCTTGTTCTAGGGTATTTTTCCCTTATGGAGGTTTTGCAAGCATACACATATTTATCTATTGATAATTGCGATAGTCATGGAAATCAGATAGCAACATTATTAGGGTATATACATATTGCCTTTCAACCATTCTTTATCAATGCTATTTCAATGTATTTTATTCCTCACCATATTGTGAAAAAGATAGCTCCTTTTGTCTATGCAATTTGTTTTATTGCAGTGGTTCTGTTCATAATCAATCTTTATCCTTTTTCTTGGGCTCCAAAATGTACTATTGGAACAACATCTTTGTGTGGAACAAAATTATGCTCTGTTTCTGGAAATTGGCATATAGCCTGGGAAATTCCAAGAAATCAACTTTTTGATCTATTCTTTATATATTACATCCCTGCATTTTTAATTCCTCTAGTTTATGGATCATGGAGATTCACCTTATATCATTTTATCATGGGACCGCTATTTTCATATCTCTTGACAGATAATTTAAACGAGCATGCTGCAGTCTGGTGCCTTCTCTCCATAGGATTTCTATTGATAGTTGTCAAAACACCAATTCAAAGCTTTCTATTTGTTAAGAAGTTCTATTTTTGGCGTTACCCTAAGAACCTATCCAACTAAATTTTTTATCCACATATAAATCAACCCAAGAATTACAAAGCCATTCCATATTTTAGCTTTTCTCTCCCATCTCAACATTAATCTCCTGCTGCGTCGCTTAATCCAAGCAAATGCCCTTTCAACTCTCCATCGTTTTTTATTCAGTTGAAAAGTTCTTACTATTTCCTCTGTTTTAGGGAAAGTTCGTCCGTTAATTTTCCTATATGGAATAAGAGGAAAAATTCCTCGTATCAATAGCGCTTGGCGCAGCCAAGCGCTATCATACCCGCGATCTGCCTCTAGAACTATCATCCTACCCTTTAAAGTTGCTGCGCTATTGAGATCAATTGTTTTGTCCAATAACTTTTCCACTTCTTTTCGTTCATCTCCATTAGCTCCGGTTGTGGTTATCATTAAAGGATGGCCGTTTCCATCTACGAGTAAGTGGATTAAGGACCCCTTGCCTTTGTACCCATGAGACACCTCCTGTCCGCCTCCCGGTGAAGGGGGAAAAAGACCCATCGACCGCCAGTTGGCTTAGGTCAATGAGTCCTTTTTGAAGGCCTTGTTGAAGAAGACCGCTCAGAACCCTGTCAAAAACGCCGTTATTAGACATTTGCTTTACCCATTTATGAGCAGTTGACTTAGGCACAAAGTAGCGTGGATCTTTTGGAAGATCAATCCAGCGGCATCCGTGGGTTAAGATGTAAAGAATGGAATTCCAAACTTTTCGCATATCACTTCTGGGAGTCCCTCTTTCAGGCGGGAGTTTCCAGTTCATAAGTTTAAAGATTAAAGACCATTGCTGATCAGTTAGATGATGAAATACTGTTTTCATTAGTTTCTCCAAAAAATAGAAAAACTATAGCATATTCAATATTTTAGTTGGATAGATTCAGGAAGAAACGATAAATTAACTTTGTTTTTAAAGTTTACAGAACACATCTCTCAAGACAGCCACTTCAAGGTCTGGGATGAAAGGATTCAAAGGCGCTATGAAGACGCCCTTGAGATACATGTGTGTATCTGTCGGTAGTTCCAATATCTGCATGACCTAGCATATCTTGAATCAGTCTGAGGTCTGCTCCATTCTCAAGTAAATGTGTCGCAAATGAGTGTCGAAGTGTGTGCGGCGATACATCCCTCTTTATTTCAGCTTTTTTTGCATAAAACACTACGCGCTGATAGACCGTAATGCGGTCGATGGGTTTGCCATTTCTTGAGAGAAAAAGGTGTTTGCTTGCGTCTTCTCTAAAACTCAAATAATGATCAAGTGCCTCTTTAGCTTTCCTTCCTAGTGGGATGATGCGCTCTTTATTTCCTTTTCCCATCACTTTTACAAATTCATCATTCACATCGGTAAGTTTTAGATTGCAGCACTCCGAGACCCTGATTCCGGTACCATAGAGCATCTCTAAGATTGCTCTATCTCTAGCACCGATAAATCCCTCTTGATCTGGCTGTGAGATCAGCTTTGTGACTTCACTCATTGAGAGCACTTCAGGAACATACTGCCACATCTTGGGAGAGTCGAAGTTTTGAAGGATATTTTGCTCTACAAAGCCCTCTTTTTTGAGGAATCGATAGAAGACTTTTAGAGCAATTAGCTTGCGAGTGATCGTTGAGGGCTGGTGGGAACATCGAAGTGTTTTCAAAAATTTCATTACATCCTCTTCTTTCGCATCCTGAAAGGAAGAAATGAGAGATTGAAAGCTCTTGATATCACGCAAGTAGGCGTCCACAGTATGCGGACTAAGTCCTTTCTCAGAAGAGAGATAGGCAGTAAAGTAGACTAGTTCATCATCCATTTTTCAAATAATTACTTTACGCATTTAGCAGACTTAACATTTAACTGCTAAAAACCATTGCAAGAAATTGGTATTGTCACTTATCATACATTACATCAAACACAACATTTTTGGAGGGAATAATGACCCAAAACACCGAAAAAAAAATTTCACTAAAACCACTTGGATTCCGTGTTCTAGCTCAAAGACTTGAAGATGAAGAACAAGTTAAAGGCGGAATTATCATTCCAGATTCAGCAAAACAAAAACAGGAAACTCTCAAAGTAATCGCTCTAGGTGAGACAAAAATCACTGACAGCGGCAAAGAGATTGCTATCCCTGTTAAAGTTGGCGACCACATCCTAATGGACAAATACTCCGGACAGGAAGTGAAAGTTAATGACGAAGATTATGTCGTCATCAAAGCCGACGAAATTATTGCTATTGTTGAATAAATAATTAGGAGAATCTAAAAAATGACAGCCAAAGATATTAAATTTAAAGAAGATGCGAGAAAAAAAATTCTCGATGGCGTGAAAACGCTTGCTTCTGCTGTAAAAGTTACACTCGGACCTAAAGGCCGTAACGTTGTAATCGATAGGTCTTACGGCGCACCGCACATCACAAAGGACGGCGTGACTGTTGCAAAAGAGATCGAACTTGAAGACAAGCACGAGAACATGGGCGCTCAAATGGTAAAGGAAGTCGCTTCCAAGACTGCTGATAAAGCAGGTGACGGAACGACTACTGCTACCATTCTAGCAGAAGCTATTTATGCTGAAGGCATGCGCTTAGTCGCAGCTGGCGCAAACCCAATGGACGTCAAGAGAGGCATCGACGCAGCTGTAAAGACAGTTGTAAAAAACATCCAATCACAATCAAAGCCAATTAAAGACTCAAAAGAGATCACGCAAGTAGCAACTATCTCCGCAAACGGCGACTCTGAGATCGGCGAGATCATTGCTAAAGCAATGGATAAAGTCGGTAAAGACGGCGTCATCACTGTGGAAGAGGCAAAAGGCTTCGAAACTACACTTGATGTAGTAGAAGGAATGAACTTCGATAGAGGTTACCTATCTTCTTACTTCGTTACCAATACAGAAACACTTGAAGCTGAATATGAAAACGCTCTAGTTCTCGTCTACGAGAAGAAGATCGGCTCCATGAAAGAATTCTTGCCAGTACTACAGGCTGCTGCTGAGAGCGGCAAGGCTCTTATCATCATTGCAGAAGACATCGAAGGCGAAGCGCTTGCAACACTTGTTGTAAACCGTATCAGAGCTGGTCTTAAAGTCTGTGCTGTTAAAGCTCCTGGCTTTGGCGACAGAAGAAAGTCCATGCTTGAAGATATCGCAATTCTAACTGGCGCTCAGTTTATCTCAGAAGACCTAGGTACAAAGCTAGAAAATGTCACAATTGAGATGCTGGGACAAGTTAAGAAAGCAATCATCAAGAAAGAAGAGACAACTCTTGTAGATGGCGGCGGTGATAAGCAAGCGATCAAGGACCGTGTGGCTCTTATTAAGAGACAAATCGAAGAGAGCACATCTGACTACGATAAAGAGAAGCTCCAAGAGAGACTAGCTAAATTAACTGGCGGCGTTGCTGTCATTAATGTTGGCGCAGCTACTGAAATTGAGATGAAAGAGAAAAAAGACCGTGTAGACGATGCTCAACATGCTACAAAAGCAGCTGTTGAAGAAGGTATCTTGCCTGGCGGCGGAACAGCACTTGTTCGTGCAATTGATGCTGTAGCAAAGCTTGCTGAGACTCTATCACACGATCAAAAGATCGGTGCAGAGATCATCATGCGCGCTCTTTCTGCTCCTCTTCGCCAAATTGCTGAAAACAGCGGTAAAGAGGGCTCTATTATCTTACAAAAAGTAAAAGAGATGAAGACGGAAGAAGGCTATGATGCTAAAGAAGACACATATGTAAATATGTTTGATATTGGTATCGTAGATCCTACTAAAGTCGTTCGCTGTGCAATCCAATTTGCAGCATCTGTAGCAGGTCTACTTCTGACAACAGAGGCGATCATCACAGATGAAAAGACAGATGAGAAGGAAATGGCAGCACCTGCTGGCGCTCCTCCAATGGGATACTAATCCCCTCTATCTCTATATAGGGCACCTCATTCTTGGGGTGCTTTTTTTTTATCCCTCACCCTCTTAAGTAATAGTATTTATTCCGCTGCCCTTAATCCTCAATATCGCTTCGATCTAATTACTATCTAACTACAACTTGAAATAAACCTTTAAAACTAGGCAATAAAACGTTATAATTTACACATTATATTTAAACGAGAATTAAGAAATGAGTGGAATACAAAAAGCAAGTAGCGCTGTTTATCGATCTGGACCTTTGGTCTTTAGTAGGCCCCGTGCTCCCTATACTGCAGAGCAAAAACGATCAGCTGACAAACTAGCAACGATGGTTTTAAGGAAAATTCATAAAACGGCGGCATTACTAAGTAAGAACAATTTTTTCTATTGGTCCATCCGAAATGAATTTGGGAAACCTATCCACTCTCCAGAGGATTTAAAAAAGCTTGATGCAGTGCTTGAAAGGCTAGTGACAGATAAACAGTACGCAGGTATTTGCAAAACATACCCTGGCCCTTTTCATATCTCTCGTTTTCAAAAATTAGAGAGGACCATTGAGGCTAACCGTGATCGCGCTGAAGTGGATAAAGATTCTCTCCACCCTGTTGTTGAGAATAGCTTAGAGCTCTTAGAAAAAGAAAACATTCAACTACCAAAGGAGCTTAAACAACAATTCCTTCGCAGTCCTGGCCGCGCAAAACCATTTGCTAGGGCAATTATTTTTCTCAAAAAGAACGGTTTTCAAGTAGATAAGATTCTTTCCAGATTAAATCAAAGTCCAATATTTGCAATGGAACTTCCTCGATTCGTTAGCAGCCTAAGAGAGGTAAATATTTTAACAGTTCAAACTCTTGATGATATACTTTTTCAGGATTCGGATTTTTATCCACTTCTCACCAAATGCTTTGTCCTACTTAAAAAGTTAAACCTATTTACCCCGCAAAACTACAAAAAATTTATTCACTTTGCTGACTATTTAACCCCACTTAGCTTTGCTCTTCAAAGAGCACAGGATAATAAAGGTGTTTTAACACAAAGAGAATTCGATCGAATTACCATGATATATGAGTCTTATATTCGTTTAGAAAACGCTGATATCGAAATAACAGCTGATATTAAAGCTGCTTTCGAGAAAGATCCTTTGCACGGAAAACTTTGCACAAGAATTTTTCTAAAGTTAAAGGGGGTAAATCTCCTAACAGACAAAGTCATCAAACTACTGATCGCAAGTAAAGATTTTTCACTCGCCTTTGCTCAGATGCTAAACAAGTTACTTGAGAAGAAACTTTTTTCAATTGATCTTCTTAAGGTCATAGTCAAGAATGTTGCATTTGCAACCATCTTAGCTAATGAAATCAGTAGACTAGAAGAGTCAGACACCCTAGGAGAAGAAATTTTGAGAGTTTTTCTTCTTCTAGAAGGTGCAAACCTCTTAACAAAAGCAAACCTTGAAAAACTGGTTGTTCAAGAGAAAGAGGTTATAGATCTTGTACTTAAAGATCTTATTTCTTTGAAAAGCAAAGGCGGTTTAACACAAGAGGCATTTGAAAACTGTATTGATACTCATGATCTCTACTATGAATATGAAGATGCAATGTTTCGAGCAGTTGATTCTGAGTAGATCCCACTAAAGTCGTTTGCTATGCAATTCAATTTGCTGCATCTGTAGCTAAACTACTTCTTACAATAGAAGCCATCGTCACAGATGAAAAGGAAACGGGAGTACCTGCTGGCGCTCCTACAATGGGATACTAATCTCCTTATCCTTTTAATAGAACTCAACCACTTAACCACAAAAAAAACACAACTCACTGACCTCCAGAAACATAGAGATAGAAATTAACCCCTTCACACACACAACATACTGATAATTAATATTATAAATACTATATTAATTAAATCTTTAATTATATTATCTTTTAAGTTATAATATTAGATGATTAAATATCAAATTAGGGACTATTATGAGCGTTAGAGTTGAACAATATTCAGGAGAGGAATGTAAGGTACCTGATCCAGGTGACCAAAAGGTAGCAGCTGGTCTAGGGGACCCACAATCATATCTCAGAGAGTTAGGAAGTAGAGCTCCCGCTAAATTGCATAGTGCAGCCCCCTTAGGTATAGCGGTGGTTCCTAGAAGAGCGGCCAAGCCCATCTCTTTATCTAAAGAAAGTCCTGATGTTCAGACACTTACTAATATGTTCATCAAAAACGCAGAGGGGGCCTATCTAGCAGCTCACCCTGAAAGAGCAGCTGCAGCAGCCGTAATCCCAGGGAAAGTCCTTGAGTGGTTAACATGTCCAGATAGGGCAAATGCCGGACAAAAGCCTCGTATCGAGTTTCGCAAAGTTCTTCAAGATGGAGCCGTCGAATATTCCAATATTGCGCTGATATTTTCTGATAATGCTGATAGAGAAAGAAATGCCGCTAGATTCAGAGATGCAGCAAAAGAACTGTCCATCGTCTCAGCAGGAAGCACAACTCTTGAAATCGGATTAAAAGGGATCAATAAAGCAACTGTCATTCACGCAATTGCCCAGCATTTACCCAAAATTCTTCCCGAGTACACAGCGGGTCCTTTGATCGATGCTCGGACTCACCGTTCAGCGCTTTGTTTAGATGCAGATGGAACTTTATGGGAAAAGCCCAAGAAAGGAGAAAGCCCTAAAAAGAACCACCTAGGTAATTCCCCCGCGAGAGATGCTGCTTTAGCTTATCTACGAGCAGGTGGAGTTTTAGCTGTAATTTCAGGCAATGATCCTCTTAGAACAGTAGAGCGATTTTTAATGGGAATTCCCGTTGAAGAGAGAGATGAATTACTCCCCAGAGTTATCATATCTGGAGCAGGAGGTCACACCTTGATGACTTATCAAGCAGGTAGATTTCAAGAATTCGCAGAATACAGGAAGCACGCTCTTCAATGGGTGCAGGAAGGCCAGGATAATCAGGCTGACCTCATCTATTTGGGTGATGATGTGAGAGTACACGGAAATGACTTTCCAGGCTTTACTAAAGTAGGTAAAGATCGAGCTGTTTGTGTTGGAAATAAACCGAGCGAGGATGTTCAAGATTTTTCCGTTCCAGGTGGAACTTTAGCTGTAAAAAATATCATTGAACTAACATTGAAAAGAAGAATGCTCCTTAGAGGACACCTCACACTTCCCCTATTTACAGAACACTCTAGAAAGTATCCTCAAGACAACCTAGAACTTGCAATGATTCAGGAACAAGCTCCCTCCTACGTATCTTCCGTTCCCTCATTGAGGCAAGCCTCTCCAGCCGTGCCAGATGCTGAAAGAATAACGGAAAATGCCTTAAGAGCTCTTGGTCTTGAAGGCGTACAAAGAGAAATTTTCTATATTGACCAAGTGTTCAATGCTCCTGTTTCATATGACGCTAGAACCATTGAAGAACTCCGTGAGCAGCAAAAGAATCTGTTAAATGGTGCCCCTGAATCCAGTCTGAATTTCGATGAACTTACAAAATTAGGTAAAAAAATATCTTTTTGCACGCTTCCAAAAGAGACTGGAATAAGAAGAAGAGATTTGAGACGCCTGGTAAATAATACTCTAGACAGCATGCGATTAAAATCAGACGATGTTGTTCGAATTTTACTTCCCGGAAATAATGACCAAGCAACACCTATGTATATCGCTCACTTAGTTGCTTTAATTAAGGAATATGCTGATAGGGGCGGGCGTAACCTAAATGTACAAGTTTTAATTATGGGCCAGGGCGGACATGCTACAACTGCAACCTTCCATCAATTCGCCTCTGTAAAAGGCGGAAATTTTGAAGGAGTCGAAGAAGCTCAAAGCTTGGGAGGGACCTTGAAAGCAGCTCTCTTAGAAAGAGGTATAGATCCTAATTACGATGTGAAAGACTTTAATGCAGAATCTGGTTTAGCAAAAACAAAAGTAGAGATCAAGCTCGCAAAGAATTCGAGACATACGGGAATGAATGTACAAGAGGCTGACCTCGTCTTTCTTAATGACGGTGATAAAAAACCAGGGCACATCTTAATGGTGCCTTCCATTCCAAGCTCGACAAGACAAACTCTAACATTTGCGCATCAGCTAAAAAGGGGTAATTATAAGACAATCACCTCCCTTCCTATGCCTAGAACTTCGCGTTTTATTAGAGGAGCGCTGAATAACAGACAAGCTGTAACTGAAATGTATGCAGGCTTAGCTGAGAGAGCTCGTTATTACCTATATGCTTTTCAGAAAAACCCCTACATTCCCATCTCACAGATTAATCCAGAGGATTTGACAAGACTCTATCAAGCATACGACAAACTATCTGGGACAAATGATTTAGAGTGCTCAAAGGTAGTTCCAATGGCTGACGTTCTTAAATTTTTTCAGAGTCAGTTCCAACTCCTTGAAAGGTCCATTGTTTGGAATAGAGATCCAAATCTTCAAGATCTTTCAACACGTGGATCCATGCAAGATATGGCAACAAGGCTCAAGAGACGCGAATCATTTGAAAGAGCAATGGTTCTCTATAAAAATCTCACACATACAGAGAGCTCCCTATCTGCAGATCAAGCCCGCACATTAAGAATCTTCTGTGAGTTACATGGAGAGTTCAATAAGGTAGGACGATCAGATAGAGAAAAAGTGGTATACTATGTATTGATGGCAGGAATGCTTTCTAAACTATCGAAAATTCAGGAAGGTTTAGAGTTGGTGGCTGTTTAAATACTTCTCACAAGATTGAAATCCATCTTCTCGATCTTGAGTAAGGGCTCTATGATACTCCGTCCATTTTACTTGAAAGCGCTCTAAATTAGAGGGAAATTCTTTAGATCCTATAGAATGAAATAATTGAACGGCAATTTGGGAGAGCCCCTTTCCCCTTTCCACCGTCTCTTGCTTGTATTGAAAGCAGACGTCTTTATAGGGACAATAAGGTTTTTTCTCGATTAGAAAAGCCGATTGCAAAACCTCTATATCAAAAGTTTTATTTGCAATCTCTTCTACCCTTTTCAAGACAGTAGAGATAAAGGTCAAAAAATTTATATGTTCCCAATAATTGATATTATAATTATTAAAGAAATCTTCTGGATTTAACGTACTAGTTGATATTCCTTAACCTTTAATTCGTTAATAATTTAATACATTTATTCATTGAAGACAACAGCAAAAATAAGAGTTTAACTGGATGTAAATACTTTTTTTATAAGGAAAATAAGGGTTAATTCCCTATCTCAATAATAGGTACCGGATCAGCAAGATCCTCATTATCTACGAAGGGCAGAAAGATATCTTTTAAAACGCCTGGCGCCTTGTAGATTGTGTCGATATACTTCATAAGCCCTGACTTTCCAAAAATTGCTTGGATCAGCTGCTCTGTGGGAAAACCGTCCTTACTATTGATGTTATCAAACTCTAACCTTTTGATTGTCTTCGTTTGAATGGGACTGCCAAAGACGCCGGCCAGGCCCATTTTTCTGATTTCAACTTCTAGATTATTGATGACTAGCTTTCGAATATGCACATCGGTTGTGCTCTTTTTCTTTTTATTTAACTTAGATAGAAGCTCTGTCCAGTTATTCTGCGTACCAAAAGTGTTATAGAACTCAATGCCCATAAAAGCATCATTCACCTCGATCTGATCAATTGTTACAGGCTCTTCTCTAAGTTCTTTAAATTGGTAGTCAACAATGATATTTTTAGCGCTAAATGCTGTCCTTCCACGAGCGTGAGCAGGGTTTCGAATATGAAAACGATAAATCTTACTAAAGGTAGGCCTAATCTTAATTCCTGCAATCGAAATATGCATCTTCATCTGATGAGAGATGAAAGATGAGAAGAGCGGAGCCTTTAGCGCCCACAAGAATATAAGCGATAAAAAAACAATAAATCCAACGCGGACAGTGTGGCGGTACTTTTTCTTCATACTTCCGGCTTAACAAAGTAAGAAAATTTTAACTATTATTTTTTTTCTCCATTAACTACAAGTAAGAAAAGCATACATTGGAGTAACCCCCGTGAAAAAGTTCATTCTCTTTATTATCTTCCTTCTTATTCTCGTCTTTTTTGCAGGCATCTTGGCCTGGTCAAATCGGGCTGGAATCGCTTCTCACTATCTCTCAAAGGCCTTAAACGGCGTACCCGTCTCGATTGAAAAGATCGAATATGACAAACCCATTTTAACCATCGATGACTTTCATATTGGAAACCCAAAAGGGTCAAAGACAAAAACCGCCTTCAAGTCGGATGCGATCAAAGTGGATGCCACCATGGACCAGATCCGCGGAGAGGTGATGACTATTGAAGAGATCGAAATTTCAGATGTCTTAGTGGGCCTAGAATTCTATAATGCCCTGAAGACGAAAACTAACTGGGGCTATATCTTAAAGAGTTCAGCAAAAGAGAAGAAGAAAGGAGGAAAAGAGAAAGACTACCTCATTAGAAAGCTGACACTTAGAAACTTGACTATTCAAACAACTGATCATCAAGGAAAAACAACGAATTACCCTACCATTGCTAAAATGGAATTTAAGAATATTTCAAATAAATCAGGCTTCCCGATTGATGAAATTGAAAAAGCAATTTTTGACATCATGCTGCAAAAAGCTCTTAAAGAGTATGGAATCAAGGCTCTAGAGCAAACGCTTGAAAAATTTGCGCCAGGTGGTGCGCCGCAACTACCAGGCCTCTTCGGCAACTAAGAGGTTAATTCTTATGTTCAATCTCTTGCTGAAAAGACAGCAAGAGATTGAACACATTATTAAGAAGCTTCTGATTAACTGCTGTTTTTCAAATTTATCGAAAAAATTTAGGTTATAATCGATTTTGGAGATCGACCTAAACCTCTGACGGTTAGAGGAGATCGAAAAATCTATTTTAGCCAAATTTTATGGAAAGATGAAATGCATGAGTTAATCAGAGGCTTCTTAAGGCGCCATTTCACGGCCTTTCAACCGGTTGAATAATGGAATGTCTCGAATATCATCATTATTCAATAGCCATAAGATATACCTTTCAATACCCATTCCAAATCCAGATGTTTTCATAGGATATTCCCTCTTCAATTGAAGATACCATTCATAGGACTCAGGTCTCACCTGATGGTGGTGGATTGCTTCCAAAGATTTCTCATAGGTGTCATGCCTTTGGCCGCAACCTACCGTCTCGCCAATTCCCATGAGTAGATCAGCACAAAGCGCATATTTCTTATCACCTGTCCAAGCTTGGTAGAAGGGAACAGCTTCTTTAGGATAGTGAGTGATCCAAACAGGTCCCTCAAATTCATTTAATAGGTACCTTTCGCCCTCTGAGGAAATATTTACAATCTTACCATCTTCAAACTTACAGAATTGGGAGCGCTTACCTAATATTCTTAAACCATCTTCAAAAGTAATCCGAGGGATCTTGAAGCCATCCTTTAAAAAAGCTTGAATATGGGAGAGACCGCCGCCCAATTCCTGGATAACATCTCCATATTTTGAATAGATATCTTGAGTGCATTTTAAGAGATAGCGATCGATGAGATTCATCACATCTGTCAAATCTCCCTTAAGCTCGAGCTCAGAGTGAAAAAACTGACTCAAATGCCTCTCATTCGTGTCCTCACCCCGGAAAGTCGGCATGATATAATAGACTCCATCAAATCCTTGCCTGATTAAATACTCCAGGTGAAATTGCATCGAATCTGCTAAGAATATGCGGCTTCCTAAAAGGTCAATCTCAACCGGCTCGCTATCGCTACCAAGGCCAAAAGGGCTTGAGATGGATGAGCAGGTAACCGGCAGAGGAATGTTAGCAAAATCATAATCTCTATAGAAATCAACCGTGCTTAATTGAACTTGGGAGAGAAGATGCGAGATTGTTCTATACCATTTCGAATCAAGCACACTATTAAAACCTGCGATGTGACCTTTTTTTTCACCAAAAAAAGCTCCTCTATCAAACGAATTTTCTTTTTGCAAGACTGACATAAGACGTCCTCTATTTAAATATTATTACTTCTCAAATACAGCTAAAATATTATTTCCTCTGCTAGACAATGCAGGATCAAGGCAAAGGCTCTTCTCTAATTCCAATAGCTCTTTTCTATAAGATTCATTCGAAAATAGACTTACTAGTTTATCAGTCGACCCATGAACAAAGGTCTCTTCCATACCTGGATAGATTGTAAGTGGAAAGCCATAACATTTTACGTCCCTGAATCCAGCCGTTTTACAAAGATTTTTAATATCCTTAATTTCAAATACCTTTAGTGGGGGCATTAGGTCGTTATATTGAACCTTTCTATTTGAGACTATGTTCGAAAATTGCTCAGTTCTTCCCGTAGCATTTGAAAAATAGATCGCATGGTAAAAGCTTGGAAACATCACTGCGCACTTTCCACCATCATTTAGCTTTTGGTTGAAATTTGCGATTGCTCTAGCAGTATCATCGAAAAAACCAATGACATTATGAAGTGAAATCACAAAGTCAAAGCCATCTGCATCAAATTGATCTAGTTCTAGAACATTATGAATATTTACCCGAGACCGATCACTTAATCCTTTAAAAACGAGTTTGTCTTTAGCAACAGCTAACATCTCTTCCGAAATGTCTACAAGCTGCGCTGAGGCGTTAGAGAAATTTTCTAAAATCTTTGAAGACCATCTTCCCGTGCCAGCTCCTGCATCTAGCAACCTGAACTTTTCAGAAAACTTACCTGGCAGCAAGGTTTCCTGTAATAAATGCCATAAGAGTTCATCGGAAAAGACCCAATAAGGTTGGCTGTCAACGTCATCATATTTTTCTGCTTTTTCAGCAAAGTACTTTCCTACTGTTGTGCTCATATTCACTACTTCCTTACGATAAAAAATGTTAAAAACCCAAATTTTTTCAACTTGAGGTACCTATCAAAAAACTTAACTATTGGCTCAGGACAATTCACCCATGTAGAACTTCCAGCATACTCGATAGAAACATTCTTCTTTGTCTCTTTCTCAATTAACTTTTTTATTTTGTTCTCTCCGTACAGGATTTCTGTCTCATTACGGTATCCAGGGATCCAAGAGAGCACTTTTTTTCCCATGCTTGAGCCTAAAATGGCTGCCTTTAATACAGGAATAGAGCGCCTATTGGGAATCGCTATCATCAAAGCGCCTCCAGGAGCTACGCTTTCAAACATCTTTCGAACGATCTGGGTGATCTCACCCTCTTCATAATGTTCAATTAGACCTACGTTCCAAACTAAGTCAAATTGTCTGTCAAATTGCATATGGAAAATGTCTTGTTCTGTGTAGACTACATTCCCGGATAGATAGGAGTGCTCTTTTGTCTTAGCAAATCTTAAAGCATGTTCCGATACATCCATTAAGTGTAGAGGATCAATTTTGATACGCTCAGCTAAGTGAAAAGTTGTCTTAGCAGAGCCGCACCCGGGCTCCAATACGCTAATGCTCTTTTTTCCAGGAAAGTGTTTTAAAACGATATCTGAGCAATCTCTATCTACAAGATTCCACCAAAGAGCATTCGCATGCTCTTGACCCTCTCCTTCTAAGCTCTCTTTAAAGTAGCTTGAGCTGTCTCTTTATCTAGCGTGGCTGGCATAAGCATCCCCAAAAAAATTTAATAAGTGTAGGATACTGCGTGATTCTTAATAAATATTTCAATATTTTTTTTCGAAATCTTCATAAAAAAAGTTTATGCTCTATAGAATATTGAAAAAAATTTACTAAAATTAAAACGTATAATCTGGCAGTCTACCTCTTAACTAATACAGGAGAATGTTTATGGATCAGCTCTGCACAGTCATCAAACCAAAAGCTCTCAAGAAGGGTGATACAATTGGTATCTTTACCCCCTCCTGGCCGGCACATCTAATTCTAAGAAATAAATATCAACACGCTCTTTCTCAAATTAAGAAATTAGGTTTTAACTACACCCAAGGCTCCCTAACTAAATCGGAAATATCTGGGGGGTACCGTACAGACTCTCCTGAAAAAAGAGCTCAAGAATTTATGGAATTAATCCGAGATGATAAGGTCTCTTGCCTGATTGCTACTATTGGTGGGTGGAACTCATCTAGCCTTATCCCCTATCTTGATTTTGATGAGATAAGAGAGAGCAGAAAAATCATCTGCGGATATAGCGATATCACATCCCTTCAATTGGCCATTTTAAAATATAGCAATTTGTCGACTCTCTACGGCCCCTCTATTGTACCCATATTTGGCGCTTATCCTGAGATTTTCCCCTTCGCATGGAAATCATTTTTTAATCTTGCATCAGGAGGAATGACTGAGGCAGTTCTCTCACCTCCAGAGGAATATAGCACTGAATTTATCGATGCCACAAAAACTGATTGGCAAGAGAGAGAGAGGAAGAGAGATTTTCAAAAAAACGAAGGTTGTCGCATCTTAAATGAAGGAAGTGCATCCGGAAGGTTAATCGTCGTCAATTTAGAGACTCTGCTCGCGAATGCAGGGACCTCATCTTTTCCAAACTTGGAAAATACAATTCTTGTTCTCGAAGAAGAAAGCGCTCGTTTCAGCATTCAAGAGAGGTCTTTTACTCAACTAAGCCGCATGGGAGTATTTGACCAAATATCTGCTCTCGTTATCTCAAAGCCGTTTTCCTACTATCCCGAAGGATCTAAATCCACCTATGAAGAGCTCATAATGGAATTAGTTGGTAAAAGAGCTTATCCCATTATCTCCAATTTCGATTGCGGACACACTTTCCCAAGCTTGTCTCTTCCAATTGGAACGCTCGCCTCTATCTCTGCCTCAAAAAATGAGATTCGATTTACTCTAGATGAGTCTTTTGTTAATTAAAAAAGCGCCAGGTAGAACCAATCTACCTGGCTTTTCTTAATTAGACTGCGGCCTCTATGCTAGCTACATCGATAAGCTCTGCATAGGCTTTACCTGCCGCGATGTTACATTGGGCATAATCGCTGTTTCCTCCACCTCTTCCACCGAGTGCAACTTTTAGGTGGGCTATGAGCTTTGAGGCGTCCAATTTATTGGGAGCATCGGACCTTGCAATAGCTACTAACGTAGTTCCTTTTCTTCCTGAACACTCAAAAAGAACGCCCACGCACTTCTCATCTGCACTAAAAGCTAGTTTACTTTGTTCTTGTAGACCAGCTCTTGATGAAAGGTCTGTTTTCAGAACGTGAAACTTTTGATCACCAGAAAAAGTTACTTCCTTCAATAGAATAGGAGCTTCTGGCTCTTTTGCTTCAACATCTCTGAATTTTTTGCGCCTACTGTGATCCATCGCTGCCAACCTGACTGCAATATCACCCTCTTGGCATCTTAATTGTGCAGTTATACCTGCAATAAGCTGAGTTCTTGCTTGAACCGTTACAAGCGCCTCACCTCCTGTAATGGCCTCAATCCTACGAATTCCTCTGGCAATACTGCGCTCAGACTGAAGCAGAAATAGCCCCAAATCACCTGTTCTCATTGCGTGAGTACCGCCGCAGAGCTCAACAGAGGGCCCCATTTTTATAACACGAACAACGCCTGCATATTTTTCTCCAAACATACCAATTGCTCCTGACGCCTGTGCGTCTCTTAAAGCCATTTCACGAGTTACAACTTCATGGTTTTCTCGAATAAGGCGATTTACAATCAATTCAACTCTGCCTCTATCATCCATAGAAAGTGGTCTTCCAAGCTTGAAGTCAAACCTTAATCTTCCAGGTTGAACTAATGATCCTTGCTGAATAGCTCTTTCACCTACAACTTGGCATAGCGCATGATGAACTAGGTGGGTGGCTGAGTGGTTTCTTCTAACTCCCGCCCGGTGCTCAGCATCCACTTTAAGATTCAACTCTTCTTGTGCTGCAAGCGTACCTCCACTTAGTCTAGCAGTATGTAAATAGACACCATCTACTTTCTTAGTATCGACAATTACAACCTCGTGATCTCCACCAGCGGTCTTTCGAGCTAACCCGATATCACCACATTGTCCTCCTCCTTCTGCATAAAATGGAGTAGATTCTATTGCAAATTGAAACAGCTCCTGATTTGAGATTTGACCTACGTTTTTGCCATTTTGAAAAAGAACGAGAACTTTTTCTGTTGCAGTATCCTGGTCGTATCCAACAAACCTAGTATCAGCTATTTTAGTGAGAATTTCCGTCATCTCTTCTGAGACTTCCATGACAGCAGATGCGCCTTTGGCTTGTTTAGATACAGCCTTATGTGCCTCTGCTAGTTGTCTGTATTCCCCTAAATCTAAGGCAAGACCTTTTGCTGCCAGACACTTTTGTAAAACTTCAATGGGAAGGCCCATAGAAGTTACAAGGAAATGCGCATGTTTACCGGAAAAAATAGGGCCATCTTCAGGTAAGTATCTTTCTATTAAAGCAATTCCCTTACTTAGAACATCCTCAAAATCTCTCACCTCGGTGATGATAACCTCTTCAATAGCTCTTTCATTTCCTTCAAAGTGAGGATAGGACTCACCCAGAAATCGAATCGTTGCAGGAACAATATCGCGGACTACCGATACATCTTTTCCAGCTAAAGTAATTGCAGTGACACATTTTCTGATAAGTTTTTTGACTATATATTCTCTGCCATTGTTTCCAGGATGAACACCTTCTGAGATCAAGTAGACAGCAGTCCTAAAATGGTCCGTTAGCACTCTTTTAGTTTTAACATCTAAGTCAGGAAGTGCTTTTTCAACTAAATCATAGATAGGCTTAATCAGGTCAGTTTCATAGACCGAGTTATGACCATTCATTGTCATGGTCATTCTTTCAAGACCTGAACCTGTATCCACACTTTTCATAGCAAGTTCACGAAATGTCCCATCATTGTTTTTGAACATTTGCATGAAAACGCCGCCATTCCAAATCTCTACATACCTTTTTTGTGTATCGAATGTCTCACCTTTTCCCGGCTCATAAGCAGGGGCAAAATCATCCCCCATGTCATAGAAGATCTCGGTGCAAGGCCCGCAAGGACCTGTATCTCCTGCAGGTCCCCAAAAGTTATCTTCTGCAGGAAGAGGTACAATATGATCCTCTGCAAATCCAACGGTCTTCCAATGAGCAATTGACTCATTATCACATCCGATGCCTAATTTTTCATCACCTGCAAATACGGTGGCATACAACTTCTCTTTGGGAAAACCCAGCACATTTACTAGAAGGTCGTAGGCAAGTTCAATGGCGCCTTGTTTGTAATAATCTCCAATTGACCAACTTCCCAGCATGTGAAAAAAAGAAAGATGGTGCATATCGCCAATATCATCGATATCACCGGTTCGAATACAAGGCTGTACATTACAAAGTCTTGGATGTGGAGGTACTTTCTCTCTCGTGAAAAATGGCTTAATCGCTGCCATTCCTGAATTAATATAGAGAAGTGTTGGATCATTATCGGGCAAAACAGATGCACCGCGAATTAAACGATGATCCATCGGCGCTGGCTGCCTTAAAAAGTAGGCGAGAAAAGCTTTTGCAATGGTATCTGCCTTAACAACTCCTTGCTTAAACTTTGCAGGATAATCCCCTCTAGGGTCAACCCTCACCCATTTTGTCGCAACTTCGCGAGCTAATTTAATTACTTGCCTTGCACCTCTAACAGAAGCTGCTGCTGCCATAAATACCGTCCTTATTGTGTCTTCTGGTAATCCAAATGTTCCTTTAATTTGAGAGTTGATACTCTCTTCACTATGACCTTTTTTTACAAGTTTTTTTGCCAATCTTAATGAACTTTTAATTTTCCCATCGATAGTTCTTATATATTCAGCATAATTTCTCTTTAGAAATTCAGCGCATTCTCTAAGAACACCAATTTCTTCTCTGGAGTAGGACTTTTCTAGTTTGCTAAAGAGAAGGTCGATAACTAAAGGGTCTTTCTTCTTCTCATGCAAAAAGGTGAAAAGATCATTTTGGACCTTTGCTGCAACATAATTTTCCTTCTTGCTTCCAGGAAAAATCCCCTCAGAATAGAGTGTGATAAACCCGAGGAGAGCTTTGAGCAGGAATTTTTCTTTTCCATCTAACCAATCGATTTCTCGAAGAGCTTCTAGCTGTGATGCAAAAAAGGGAATATCAAAAATGATGCCGTTATAGAAATAAGAAAGAATGCACTCGACACCAAAACCAACATCGACATACCTTTCTCCTGATCCATTATCAACTAAGATCACATTACCAAGCGGGACAAAACAGGGTGAAAAAGGATCAGAAGAAGCCCCGCCTTCCATCTTTGCAGCAAGTGTAAGCCCTCTGCCTGAAAGCTCCGAATAACCAAATTTCCACCTGACGTGATATTTTCCATTTTCCGTAGCTTCATGAATATGCCCCGGATCGAATAGCTTTCTGCTAGCTTCAACTAAAGTCCTATCATCAGGATGCAAAACGACATGGATCGCCTCTCTCGGAATCTGACAATGCTCTAAATAGTTCAGAATAGCTTCATAGGCGCCATCTAAATGAGAAATATCAGCAGAGACTCCCGCCATATTGAAAGAGTATAGGTAATCAACGGTCTTCTGTTTGGATCGAAAACACAGCTGCGTCATAGCTCTTTTCCCGATACTCTCATCCAATCTCATTTCATCCTTGAAGACAGCTACAGTCGAGTTCATTAATAGAAGAGTAGGATCATTTACACGAAGAGGAAGAGAGTCGCTATATTTATATCCTCGTTCAGAGAAAAATACTCTGAAGCTTTCAAGAAAAACTCTAAGTAGTGGTGAAGATTCGCCCGAACCTCCGTTTGAGATATTTGCTCTCAATATCCCAGATGGAAACTGGGCAGACTCTCTACAAAATTCTTCCGGCCTAAGATCTGAGGAGCAAGCTCCTTCAGGAAACTTATATTCATCAGGACCCGGTCCTGCTGCTGCTGCTGAAGCCATATCTATAAACTCCTTCGATGAAAAAATTGACGTGGAATTTATACAATAACTTGAAATCAAGTAAATATTTTCTTAATAATAATTGCTCTCAGGAAACCAAAGCTATATTAGTTAAAGATTTAAGTTAGACAAAAAAAATGCCTTAAGGAAAAACCTTAAGGCATTTTTAAAGAATTTGATGAGAAAATTAAGAAGCTACGTTTTATTTGACGTAGATTTTAATAATCTTTTGCTCTTCAACAGGTTTGTCAGAAGCGCCCGTTTTCACTTTATCAAGCTTTCTAACTACATCCATGCCTTTTACCACTTCACCAAAAATGGTATGACGGTGGTTGAGCCATGATGTCTGAGCTGTTGTGATGAAAAACTGACTCGTATTCGTATTAGGTCCGCGGTTTGCCATTGCTAGCAAGCCTGGCTTATCAAATAGAGCCTCATTACTAAACTCATCTCCGAAAGGCTTTCCCCAAATAGAGTCGCCGCCAGCACCGGTGCCAGTTGGATCGCCACCTTGGATCATGAAATTCTCAATGATACGGTGAAAAGAAACACCATCATAGTAATTTTTCTTGATCAATCCGACGAAATTTTCACACGTTTTCGGAGCGATATCGGTCTTTAGAGCGATTTCTATCGTTCCTTGAGTTGTTTCCATTACAACAGTAGTTGAACTCATCTTGTTACTCCCTGCATATAGGGATCCCATCATGAAGAGCGCTAGAAAGAAGAACCAGCTATTTTTTAGATTCATTGAGACCTCCAGTTTTGTTAAAAATTGTAAATTTTAACATTTTGAGATCATTTTGAGAAGAAAAAGATTTATTCTTCTTCGTGATTATGTGACTCTTTATGAGTCCCCTTCAGCATACCTGCAGTGAGGGTGAAGCGCATTGCCTCCTCGGCTGATATTGCCACCTCTTCAAGCTCTGATCTAGGGACCATGAACGTATAGCCTCCTAATTGGTAGCTAAATGGGACATAGACAGCAACTTCGTCATCTCTGCCCAAGCCTTCAGGAAGATTATTCATGTCCTCTCTTGTGACAAAACCGAGCACCCTCCAACCATTAAACTTAAGCATCACAACGTGACCTAAGCGCTCTTTTTCGGTTGAGCTAAAAAATCCCATCACATCGGAAATCGAATTGTAGATTGTCTTAATTAAAGGAATTCTTCGAAGGAGCTTATCGTTATAGTGATAGAACTTCTGGATAAGCATATTATTGATGACAGTTCCAATGAGAAAAATAAGGATAAAGGCAATAACAATTCCAAGACCTGGAAAGTAGTAGTCACCAATAACAGCCCTAAGAGGAGGTGCGAACGTGTTTTCGAAAAACATGAACACCCAGATCAAAACGGCAATTGTCACAGCGATGGGTGTGACGGCAAATAAGCCTCTTGCGAAGATCTTTCCCAAATGCATTTCTTATCCTCCCTTACACTATTTCTGCCACAATAATAATTAAAAAACAAGGGGTTGATTTATTTATTTAAATTATGCGATGGGAAAGAAAAGGATGAACTGTATTGACTACGTATGAACTAATTAACTACTTTGTAGCGCTTCTCGTTGTCTGTAACCCGATTGGAGCTCTTCCTGCTATGCTCGGGCTCACTGAGGATGAAACTCCCGAAGAGAGACGAAAAACAGGACTAGTTACAACTTTTAGTGTTGGAGTCATACTTGTTGGAGTAACGCTTGCTGGAGCTCCCTTTCTTGAGATTCTAGGGATAGGCGTGGCGCCTTTTCGAGTAGCTGGCGGCTTTGTTGTCTTCTTGCTTGCTCTTTCCATGTTAAACGCTGAGAAAAGCCGTATTAAAATGACTCATGGTGAATCAAGAGAAGCTATTGTAAAAGAGCATGTAGGAATCACCCCTCTTGCGATGCCCCTAATTGCAGGACCAGGCGCGATCAGCACAGTTGTCATCAAAACAGGCCTACTAAGGGACCCCTTAGATTTAACCTATATGGTGGGTGTTGCTCTTGCAGTCACCTTCTTTATGGGGCTTATTCTCTATTTTGCAGGCTTCCTAGAGCGTATTTTAGGAAAAGTAGGCATAAACATCTTCACTAGGATTGGGGGTCTGATACTAGCCTCTAATGCAATTGAATCTATAGGCCACGGGTTAACTACTATGTTCCCAGGCTTAGCTAGCTAAAATCAATCAAGATGCTTTCTTACACCAGATGTAATCGCAAACCATTTCATAATCACCAGATGGCGCTTCATGGTAGAGAGCAATCACAATCTTATAAGCAGGAAAAACACCCGAAGCTGATGGATTCTGCCTAGATGGAGCTGTACTATTTCTACTAAATCCTTTTTCAATAATCATCTCTTGATAAAGATTACTTGGAGCCTGTTCTCTAGGCTCATCTGTTTGAGCTACATAGACTTCCTTAGATTTCATCACTTTGAAATAACGATACCCCTTACTCTTAGCTAATTCAGCTGCGCGTGTAAGAGCCCTCTCTTTCATCATTTCTTCTGTTACATTGTTTTTATTGATATAGATGACTGCATACTGATTATTACGAACGTGATAATCCATATAATGATCGTTTGTGCCGACAAACTTTTTCGCTCCCGCATAGACTCCGACAACTGTAAGTAGCGCAATCGCGCAAAATAAAATCTGTTTAATCATACCCTTCCCCCAAAGAAGCAAACCTAACTTTTAGGCTTTCCTATTAACTATAGATAAACAGATTTAATTATTAATATATACAAAAAACCGCAGTTATTTAAATTAAACAACCGCGGTCTATCCCTAGTAATTACATTCCAATAAATTCGCCATAGTCTTTTTTGATCTTCTCAATTTTATGTGAAAAATCTTGCAAAAGATCCCTAAGCTCCTCTTCTGCAGGGTTTTGAGGGTCAAGATCCTCATTCTTTAAATCTTCTAAGCATTCCAAACTAAAAGTGTAGCGATCCCAGTAATCCCTAAGTCTTTGAATATGACGAAGTTCATTAAAAAGGACATTCTTAAGATAAGGGTCCCTAGCTGTTCCACAAAGTTTGCGAACTGCTTTTAATTTTTCCGTTTCTAGAAGAAGATTTACGTGGTCTTTGCTCTCCTGGTCTTCTTTAAACTTATCACCCACCATACGGTTTTTAACAGCATGCTCAACAACAAGAGCCATAAGCTCCTTGTCATCTTCATCATACATTAAATCACCCAACCCAAATTGGAAGAGCATAAAACAAGGGCCTACGCGGTAACGATCAAAATCTTCTAAAAAGGGATTGAGTTCTTGAAGAACACTATTTGTGATCTCGAACATCGGGTACTTCTCACAGATGAAGAGAAGGTCAGAAAAGTAGGAATCATAGATATCCATGACATGCTCAACTGACTTCTTAATTTCCTTTGTTACAATGGGAAGATTAAGAAGCATCGTGCAATAGTCACGAAACTTTGTATATTCGTTTCTAGGCCCTTTGGCTATAGCATCTAGATAGTCTTGATTAAGCTCTTCTAGTAATTCTACATCTGATCTAACTTCCGCATAGGTCGTGCTTGAAAAGGCAAGGAAAGTAAGCAATAAGAATAAGGAAAGAGTTCGTTTCATAAGAGATTCTCCTGTTATTTTAATAAATACGCCTGGAGAATCTCTCATAAGTTATATTTTAAAAAAAGATTAAAATTAAAATTTACATTTCATTAAGACTTTGGGGCTACTTCCTCATAAGGAAGAATAGTCACAAGGTCTGGGTTCTCAAAATCTTCAAAGAGAGGCACCTCTTCATAGGGAAGAATACTCACAAGGTCTCTATTTTCATAATCTTCGATTAGAGCTGCAATCTCAGCTATGATCTTCTCTATCCTCATTTGATTCTCAGATAAGAAAGGGTCATTCATATAGTTAGCTTCAATGTAATCAGCTAGATTTACTAGAAAATTCAAGTAATTTTCCAAAATCAAATCCATATTGCTGAGCAGATAAGCGCAAGAATCGTCAAGGTATTCACTTAAAGCCTCTTTGATGAGCCTTTTGACGTTCTCATCATTTCTAGATCTCCAGTCTCTTGGAACAAGGAGGGCTTCTAGCTCCGTTTCAGCTAGATTCTCCTGCAATTTTGATAGATCGGAGTGTAGGCATCCATACTGTGAAAGGACTTCAAGTCTCTTTTCTAGTTCAAGGGTGCAGCTCTCTTCAAAAAAGTTGGCAAAAGCGTTTACCGTCTGATCTTCGGGATAACTCTCTTTAAAAGCAGCTACTTTGGAGCCCACTTCATTCATGAGATTTAATGTTTCTGATTTAAGCGCTTCAACAGAATTTCCCAACTCTGAATCCAACACAGGAGCATTTGCAAAAGCAAATGAACTAAATAAAAGTAAGTAGATAAATTTCATACATTCCTCCGGGGTTTAAGCTTCCGCTGCAACATCATTAATAATTCTTCCAATATCTATTCTAGGCTCATCTTTTCTAGCACCTTCTGATTTACCTTTACGGTAGCCTTCTGTGTAGCCTAGATCTTTCTGTTCTTCTGCATACACCTCAAAACTTTGAATGAGCTCTGAAACAGATAATTTTTTTGCGTAAGCAAACTGCTTTGTACGTAGATTTTCAAAAAGATAGATCCCATGTTTTGATCTTGATGGCTTTAAAAGAGCTGGCTCATACTTCTGAGCTAAGCTTGCATCTCCCTCTTGAAAATAGAGTTGAAGCTCATCATTAAAGATCCAATCTGTCGTCTGAAAAACAAAGTTAGAATCGGGTTGATCGATCTCCTCTCCTCGAAACCATTGACCCCAAGAAGTTACATTGTTTGAAAAAGGATAGATCTGCCAGCATGAATTATCTTCCAAAATGACAATGTTTTTTAAATTAGAAGATCTGCTCCCAATACGGTAAGCAATTTTGCTAGCCCCCCCCTCAGGATAGGAGAAAAATGGCTCCGCGTAGGTTAATTTAGGAATATACTTCGAATGAAAGGGAATAAACTCAGCAAATGCTTTTTGATTTGTCATGCTATTTTCTAAAACAAATGAGCAGTTACTGAAAATATTAGAAGTAGTGCGGTTTACTGTTAATGCATTATTTTCTTTCCAATCCCCTGGCTCGAAGAAAAATTGATCGTCTAATGACCACTCTTCAGGCTCATTACTGCTCCACCACTCAGACCAGGTCTGCTTTCTCTTACTTTTTAGAATATGGATCTTCCAGTAAGATCCGTCCTCAAGGCCCACCGTCCACTCATCATTATCAAAATAGCTAAAAATGATGCGCTGAGAGTTGTCTAATTGCTCTCCCACGTAATCCTCTGCGTGTGCAAAAGAGACGAAAAGAATCAGCGTACTCACATAAAATAGAATTTTCTTCATTACAATACCTCCAAAAAAAGTGTGTGGGGCATGGTAATATAACGCTTATTTTTTAATCTTTAATTTTTTCGCGAAACAAAAAAAGGCGAGCCCTGCGCTCGCCTCTTACCCCTATAAAAATGACTTCTACCAGCTATTCGACGTATATCTCAACGGCATACCCCTCTTCATATCCAAAATCATAGCCAGTTTTATATCCTTCAGAAAAACCTTTCTCATAAGAAGATTCTAGCGCGCCCTCAGGCCTTACAATTGAGATCAATCTTTTACCTGCTTTTTCACCAGCTGTATAACCTCTGTCATATTCAAGCTGATTTTCAGCTAACCTGCCATTATCATATCCATTGTTGTAGCCTTTTTGATATTCCCTTTTCTTCTCAGTTTGAAAGTTTTTGACAAGCTTAGATAGGGGAACTTTATTTGCATATGCAACCTGACTTCTTGATAGATTTCTAATAAGATAGACTCCCAGACGATTGAATTTTGAGTGGTTTGGCTGATACTTATCTATTAAATCCAAATCTCCTTCATGAAAGTAGAGCTTCAAAGAGTCATTAAAGCACCAATTAGAGGACTCAAAGACAAACTCAGGATCAGGCTGATCTACCTCTTCTCCCTTCCACCACTGGCTCCAAGAGGAGGCATTTTCCTTAAAAGGAAAGATGACCCAACAGCTATCATCCTCTAAGATAAGGGTATTGTTTAAAACAGATGAACAGTCCTGAAAAGTGCAGGAAATCTTAGCCTGGTTTAACTCTGGCTCCTCTAGAAAGGGTTCAATAAAGCGCATCTTTGGAATAAAGTTATAGGGAATAAACTTAGCAAAAGCTTTTTGGTTTGTTGAATGATTTTCCAAAATATACGCGCAATCATCATAAAGGTTGCCTGTCGTGCGAGAGATTGAAAGTTCGTTATTTTCACTCCAATCAGAAGGATCAAAGAAAAAGCTCTCTTCTAGGTCCCACTCTTTAGGTGTAATTTCATTCCACCACTCATACCAAGTCTTCTCTCTCTTATCTTTTAGGATATGAATCCTCCAAGAGGACCCATCCTCTAAGCCAATCGTCCAGTCGCTATTATCGTAATAGCTATAGACGACTCGTTGACTATCATCGATTCTCTCACCCAGATAATTCTCTGCATAAGATGCCGTAATAAAAATTGTGAATAACACCAATAGATACTTTTTCATATTCATTCTCCTGAATTAATAGGGAAGGAATATGAAAACTCTGAGTTAAAAAGTCAACAGCCTCTCTTTAGAATATAGCCCACAAGATCCCCTTTTCCCATCTCTTGCAACAACCTTCCGGAGGGGGTAAGCTCAGGATGAAGGATTTTTTGTCTCTGCAAAGCTAAACTCATTTCATGCTCTTTTCCCCAAATCTTAGCAAATGGCTGGATCAATTTTATAAGATCACATGCAGACTCTCTAAGTGTCTTCCTTTCACCTAGAATAAGATGGGGGTCTCTGCCGTAGAGTGCGACCTTGTTTTGAATTTTGCAGATCTCTAATCGCTCTTTTGGTGTAAATTTTTTATCTTCACAAAAAAGGCAGAAGAGCAAGAAGACCTGAAGGAAATGGAGCTCACTGATCTCAATCCCCGATTCTGAAAAGGGACTGATATCCATATTTCGGATTTCAAGGTAAGAAATCCCCTTCTTTTTTAATGCATCTAGGTGACTCTCGCCCTCTTTTAAGCTGGGCTTGGGCCGAATACGTGAGTAGTGCTCCGATTCACTCTGAAAGATGTTTCCATTGATTTGATCTCCATTGAAGAGAGAGAACTCAGGATGAGGAGTCGATATCCGAACTCCTAAATCTTGGACATATTCATCCAAGCTATTGAAGGAAACAGGCTTTTGACACTCAATCTTGTTTTGATAGCCAAAAGTGCTCATACGAATAGATGTGGCAAGAGGCGCCACGTAAGTTCTCTTTCCCCACTTTCTAAGCGGCTTTCTAGGATGATCGATAAAAGTTTTATCAACAGCTGGGGTAACTCCAAACAAATAGGTGCAGATCCATCCAAAACGAAGGAAATTTCGAACTATCTTGAGATAACACTCTGACCTGAAACAATCTTCCGTTTTTGTCTCTTGAGACATGTCATACAAAATTTCCCAAAAAGGCCCAGAAAATGAGAAGTTGTAATGAACGCCAGATAGCATTTGCATCTTCGGGCCATAACGAAGCCCAAGACCCTTTCTATAAAGTGTTTTTCTCCTTCCCTCTTTAGATGGTCCAAAATCAGCTACTGGAATCTCTTCAGGGAGAGGCCCCGGAGCGCTATACTGCCAAATTTTTTCCCCATCTACTTTCTTTTTGAGCTTCATAAGATAAGAGATTGCATCCTCAGTCTTTTTAAGGGGCGGAGTGATGAACTCTAATTGCGTTTCTGAATAATCCCTAGTAATCTCTTTTGGATCGAGACCTTTGGGGTGAGGCGTTTGAGCAAGATGTCCTGATTCATCTATCCTAACCCCTTCCATCTCGAGGCCATGTAATGAATTTTTCAACTCTTGAAGAAGAGCCCTCTCATTTGGGACAAAAATTCGCATTTAGGGTATCCTCATACTCATGACTGAAATATTACAACCTCAACTAGATTTCCTGATAAACCTTGCCCATAACAGGCCAGGGCTGCTAAACCCCTTTTTTATCTTTCTTAGCTATTTAGATACATATTATTTTATTTTTCTCTTAATTCCTACCATTTGGCTAGGTTTTTCCTGGAGGTGGGGTGTTCGTCTCTTCTATCTAATCATCACATCTGCACTTACAAATTTTTTACTCAAAAACTATTTCCAGCTCACAAGACCTCTCTCAGATCTGCCTGATCTCGCTCTTATTCACTTAAAAAGCTTTAGCTTCCCGAGTGGGGCTGCACAAAACTCTTTTGTACTAGCTGGGCTTCTCATCTATGCGATCCGTTCGAAATGGGCAGTCATTCTGGGTGTTTGCTACGCCCTTTTAATGGGCTTTTCAAGACTCTATCTAGGTGTTCACTATCCCACAGATATCTTGGGAGGTTTTTTTGTCGGTTTAATCCTTCTTACGCTCTTCATTATTTCTCATAGAACACTCGAGAACCTTATTGGAAGACACCCCTACTGGAGTCTTGGCATAGCAGTTTTTATCCCTTTAAAGATTATTCTTCTCTTTCCAAACATTTCCACCATCCTCTATTTGACTGCGTTTATCGCGGTCTCAATTGGTGTTTTCTTCTCCCTATTCTATGGTCTCTACCTAGAAAACCCAAAGAAGCTCTCATCTTCCCTTGCTAGAATCTTCATCGGCGCTGCAGGGCTTTTTCTTCTCTACTTTTCAATCGAACTTGGTTTTAAGCCCTATTTTTCTACCCCCATAGTGGTTGCACTCTCCTCACTTGCGATTGGACTCTGGACAGCCCTTGGTTCAAGCCCGCTAATTAAACTCCTCATCCCCAAATCAAAGTGGATGCACCACACACAATGAAGCGCTCCTTCTTGGCTGGAATCCTAGGCAACCTAACCGAGCACTATGATAGCGCCCTCTATGCAATGCTTGCGCCCATTTTGGCGCCCCACTTTTTTCCCTATGACCCACTTACTTCGCTCATTTTGACCTTTGCAATCATGCCCCTTGGCATGCTCACAAGACCCCTCGGCGCACTTTTCTTTGGATATATCGGCGATACTTATGGAAGAAGGCGCGCTCTTTTTCTCTCCCTTTCAGGCATGGCAATAACAACCACACTTATGGGCTCGCTCCCCACGTATCAAACAGTAGGCTTTTTTGCTCCCATCCTCTTAGCACTGGGACGTATCTTTCAAAACTTCTTTGCCTCAGGAGAAACATCGGGCGGCGCAATCTTTGTCTTAGAAGAGTCGATGAGTAGAGAGAAAAACCTATTAAGCAGTCTCTACAGCTGCTCCACCATATTGGGAATTCTTATCGCCTCTTTTGCCGTGACCGTTATCTCCTATTTTGGGTGGATAGAGTCAGGCTGGAGATATCTGTTTTTCTTAGGATCTATTGCCGGCATCTTTGGGCTTTATATAAGACGGGATGCTCCTATCAAAATGGTTGATAAGAAGAAGACAAACCCCTTAGGCCTCTTAAAAAAATATCCACATGAAATCCTGTCGATCATGCTTGTATCGGGATTTTCCTATACAATTTATGCATTTTGCACGAGCTTTATGAATGGATTTTTGCCTTTGATTGCATCTGTCTCAAATACAGGTGCTATGGGGCTCAATACGACAATTTTGTTATTGGATCTTGCAGTCCTTCCCCTTTTTGGAATTCTTGCAGATCGTTTTTCTAAAGAACGGGTGATGGGGATATCCTCCTTAGCTGCTGCCCTCTTCGCCCCTCTCCTCTTTCTCTCGTTAAAAGATGCGAGTCTAATGCAAGCCTCTACTATTAGAGTCTTTTTTGTGCTTATCGGTGCCTGCTTTGCAGCTCCCTTTCATTTTTGGGCAGTTAGCCTAGTTCCTAAAGAAAATAGGTATCTCATCATAAGCTTCAGTGTAGCTGTTGGCTCTCAGATTATCGGCGCGCCATCTGCTGCGCTCGGTCTCTGGCTCTATAAAAGCACAGGCTATACTTTTGCTCCTGCCATCTACCTTTCACTCACTGCCTTCCTGGCATCTGGCGCAATCTACCTCTCGACGAAAAGAGTTAGGACTCTTTCTTTCGTAAAGAATGAAACATAAATTTCTAAGCAGTCTCCCTTTCTTCATCGCTAGATGAAACCCCCGAAGAAGAATCACCAAGTGCTGATAAAACCTCTTGAGACTCATAGCTCTGCATGTTCACCCTAAGTCCTTCTTTTAACCCTAAAATCATCCCTGCGAATACTAATTTACCCAACGCGTCATAGATGTGAACATCAAGAGGAAAGGAGTCCTTAGGAAGGTGTACACAAAGCGGTGAATCGTGGACATCAGCAAACGCAATATCCCTTCCTTTGGAAATAAAATGAATTTTCCCTCTATCAATTTCTAAATGGCTTAAGTCGAGATGAAAATTGACTTCTTCCTCTTTGTAAGCACTCAGGAACGGATGGTTTAATAGCTCTTTAAAAGAGAGTCTTTTTTCAGGATTCAGCTGAAGCATCCTCGTCAAGAGATCGATAAATTGTTCTAAATCCTCTTTTGACTCCTGTTTGGCTAAATTGCACTCCCTTATTCTCGTTACAAAATCTTTTTCTCTCTCTAGGTATCGTGACATCTTCTTTAACTTTACCTCTCCCGTATTAGGATCGATCATTAAATACCTTTCTCTTAAATGCTCCCCCTTAATCATTTCAGGATTAAGCCCGAAGAATCTTTTTAGAAGATTCAGGTAATCGATGTGAGTTGTCATATCTTCACTTTTTGCCCTTATATTAAATAGCCTTCGACCTGTAAACATCTCAGGAGAACGATAATATAGTGTTGTCACAATCTCTCTTAAAAAGGTTCCAGGAAGAGCATATGCCGAACCTCCGAAGTCAAGCAAACGATCTTTGGTAATATTCACCGTTGCTAGATCAAAATGCCCACAACCCAAATCATGCATTGCAACCAAAGCCTCTAGATGCTTTCTCATGATTGATCTTATTCCCTTAAAATCACTCTTAAAAGATCGTAGAATTCGATCGTCCCTACCTAATACCACAGCAGCTTTTACGCCCGGTTCTACAAATTCATCCAAACATGTCACCATATGAGGTACTCTAGCTGCATTTAATCTTCGAATAATTTCAATCTCTTTACGAGCTATTCTCTCCGATATTTGGATAGCTCTTTCACTTGATCCACCTACATTAAATGGAGAAATTTTGATTACTCTGAATACATCGATTGCAAAAACAGATCCAAAGGATCCTCCCGAAAGAGGTGTGAGCTTACCAAATTTTGAAATCCACCTCTCATAAGCCTCTTTATAAGAAATACTTACTCTCTTATCGGATGCTGAGCCGTTACTGGCTACCCTAGAGGCGGATGATTCTTTAAATCTGGAAGACCTTACATCTGATCCAGCTGCTGCTGCGGCGGCCATAGATTTTCTCCATTTTTTGGCGAAATATTTTAAATAGAAGGGCAAATAGAATCAAGAAATGGCTTTCACCTAAAATCTTCGATTCTCTGAAAAATATGCTCCTTTTTCTCTCCTTAAGGAAGTTCTGATTAACTGCTGTTTTTCAGATTTTCTTTAAAATTTAGGTTAAAATTGATTTTGGAGAAGGGCCGAAACCTTTGACGGTTAGAGGAGATCGAAAAATCTATTTTAACCAAATTTTATGGAAAGATGAAATGCATGAGTTGACCAGAGCTTTCTTAAAGAATCTCTTCATCATCACTAGATGAGAGACCTGAGGAAGAATCATCTAGAGTAGCCAAAACTTCAGGAGACTCGTAACTCTTCACTTTTACCTCGAGGCCCTCTTCCAACTCTATAATCATCCCTGTCAGTACCAAATTATTTTTTTCATCAAATACTTGAATATCGAGAGGAAATGATTTGCTTGGAACATGAACACATACACGTGCGCTTTGGAGATCACAACTCTCTACCTCTTTCCCCTCAAATAAGAAAACAACTCTCCCTCTTTCGATCTCCAGTTTTTCAAGATCCAGACGGAAGCGCTTTTCAGCATCTTTTGCTAAAAATGGATGTGCCAAAAGCTCCCTAAATGAGGCTCTTCCATCCGGATCGAGCTGGAGCATTTTGCCAATTAGATCAACAAATAGCTCTACTTCCTCTGGTGATTCTTTCTTAGCTAAATCGGAGTCTCTTATTCTCCCAGAAAAACTCCGCCTCTCAGAATTTAAACGCCCTGATGCCGACTTAACCCCAAGCTCACCTGTTTCCATGTCGATCGTTAAATACCGAGATCTAAACTTATTAGGCTTGACCATATCATGAGTTACACCAAAATATCTGATTAGAAGATGGAAATAATCAATCTGCGAGATCAAATTCTCTACATTGCCCGCCAAATTGAAAAGGCTTGTTCCAGTGAAAAATTCAAACAAACAACATCCATAGCTCCAAACATCTGCAGGAAATGAGTACCCTTGACCGAGAAACATCTCAGGAGAACGATAACATAGAGTTGTTCCAACACGATTTAAGAGCTTTCCCGGCTCTACCGTAAGTGCAGAACCAAAATCAAGAACCCGTGTAAGGGTTAAATTATCGGGTTTCAGATCGAAATGGCCATAGCCTAGACTATGCATCTTAGCTAATGCTTCCATATGCCTTCTCATAAGAGGCCTTAAACTCTTAAAACCGCACGCAAACTGAGATAAGACTTGGTCGTCTCTACCCAATACGACTGCAGCTTCTACTCCTTGATCTACGCAGTGATCTAAATATGTAACCATATGGGGCACGCTTGCAGCGTTCAATCTCTGAATGGTGTTGATTTCTCTTAATGCCATTTCCTCCATACTTCTAGTTCTAGAAATAGGCTTTCCCTTGGCTGCATAAGTAGTAACCTTGAGCACCCTGTTAGCATCAATTGCAAAGACAGAGGAATGTCCTCTTGCAATTCGCACTAGGTTACCGAATTTAGAAATCCACGTCGAATACGTCTCTTTATAAGAGAGCTTTACCTTTTTATCTGATTCTTTAGAGCGCGTAGACCTAGTTCTCTTACCAGACACCTGTAACGGCTTTGAAGGTAGTTCGGGGTATGCTCCAGCTGCGGCGGCGGCCATAGATTTTCTCCATTTTTTGGCGAAATATTTTAGATACGAGCTAGAAAAGAATCAATTATTAAGAATTTAGAAATAAAAAATCCTCCCGAAAAGAGATCAGGAGGCTACTTTTTAAGAAACCTCTGATTAACTGCTGTTTTTCAGATTTTCTTTAAAATTAGGTTAAAATTGATTTTGGAGATCGACCTAAACCTTTGACGGTTAGAGGAGATCGAAAAATCTATTTTAGCCATATTTTATGGAAAGATGAAATGCATGAGTTGATCAGAGGTTTCTAAAGATCAAAGATATCATCATCTCGATCTTTCTTATACTCATTAAAAATCTGAGATAACATCTCTTCAAAATCATTTTTAGGAAGAGATTTTCCATCGAAAAGATTGGCTATTAGATCACAATGCTCCAGTTCCAGACCAAAAGTCTTTAGGAAGAAGTATTCATAAGTAGATGCTCCCTCAATGTCATTTCTGATTTTAGGAAGAAATTCTGTGATAAATGGATCAGAAATATCTTGCAGAATACGATCTTTTTTACCATCTACAAGGCCATTGAAATAGGAGTAAAGCGCATCTTCGAAATCCTCAAATCCTATTTTATTCAAAGCAAGCTCTGAAATCATTTCTTGATTTACTTTTTCTCTTAGATTCATCTCTGATAGCCCCCTTAGCTCAGGAAACTTTGCAAAGTCTATTAAACCTGAACGCACATAGAAGGAGGCATCTATGACTTTGGCCAAATTATCCGTTGAAATGTCCCCAAGGTGGGTTATTAAATCACTTGCTAACGCATTTTCAGGAAAAGCATTTGCCAGGTCTAATATCTTCACTCGTAGAGAGTTAATCTCATCTACAATCTGAGCTTTTCCTACAGATAGTCCCTTATTAAATAGCTTTTGGATCTTATCAAAAGACTGAAGATCATTCTCAATAAGAAGATTTAGGCCTTCCGTATAGGTCTGATTTAAATCAGATTGAATATCTAAAATAGTTTCAAGTAGATCTGTCTTCTCTGAAAATTTTTCAGCTAATTCAGTGCTAATTTTCGATGTCAATCCAGATAAATCTTGGTAGGACTTTGCAATTGTCTTCAGACTCTCTTCATTGAAATCAGCAAAAAGGGAAAATGCAAAAAGTGTAAATAGCGATAATATTCTCATTTCTACTCTCCTTGGTTTAGGATTGAAACTAATTTAGATTCAAATTCATTAGATGGTTCCATTGAAGGATCTAAAAGCTCCCTACATTGATCAATTGCAGCAACAGGTACATTGATATATTTAAAAAATCGAATAATTAGATCATCGTCATCATCAAACTTATTTACCAAATCAAGAAAGACATCTCTAATGAAGGCATCTTCAGAATCTGCCAATTTAGCGTTGAGAGCATCTATTTTCTTCTCTAAAATAAACGCCTCTAATTCTTCTTCTGAATACTCTATATCTAGCTCATCTAGAGCATCTTCAATAATTTCTTCTTTTGCTGAATATTCTAAGTGAATTCTTAGAGCCTTTTCTAGGTCAGGATGGGCAGCAAAATCAGCATTCCCTAGCTCAATTGCTAAATTTGCCTCCACAAATTCTTCGATATAGGCCTCAACGCTTTGGTCGATGATAGAGATAAATGCGCCAAGTAAAATTTCGCTTAAATATTCTTCAGGATGATCATTTGCAAGCTGCACTATTTCACCCCGAGTCTCTTTGAGGGGGCGCCCCCAATCTTCATCTATATCTCTAAGGTCTCTAAATTTTTCAGAGCTTGCGGCTACTTTCATTAGCTTTGCAGCTATTGCAGCTTGGAGATAAATCTCATCATTATAGTATTCTTCTAGATGGCTAAAAAGAGTCGTCATTGAATAATGTTCAGGAGAGAGGTCTGTGAATTCTTCCGATAGATCTTTCGTTATTTTATCCTTGAAAGCGGCTATAGCAAAAATCTCATCTGCAACCGCCTCTATTTTTTGTTCAAATTCGTTTGCTTTTTGTTCAATGTCACTATTTGCAAATGCGGACGTCACAAATAGAAGTAAAAATAGAAATTTCATAATAGTCTCCAAAAATTAGAAAAAAAGTCTACATAAGCTGAATTAAAAGATCACGTTTTTTCCTTCACCTGTGTTAGGATAAGTCTGATATGCACGCTCTACTAATTAAAATGAGTTCCATGGGAGATCTACTACATGTTCTTCCCGCCATCACAGATGCTTCAAAAGCTATGCCTGGGCTTACCTTTGATTGGGTAATTGAAGAGAATTTTTCTGAAGTAGCCTCCTGGCATCCCGCCATCCGTTCCATTATCCCCTCCGCCCATAGAAGATGGAGAAAAAACGTCTTTAAAGCCATCTCTTCGGGAGAGTGCTCCAGGTTCTACCGAAAACTGAGATCTAAACGATATGATATGGTCTTAGATGGGCAGACCAATTTTAAGAGCGCCATTATCTCACTCCTTTCTAGAGGAGAGCGAGTAGGTCTCGATAAATACAGCGTAAGAGAGTATATCGCCCACTTTGCCTACCAAAAAAAGTATAATGTCACAAGAAAGCAGCACGCCATCGAGATCTTAAGACACTTTTTTGCTAAAGCTTTTGACTATAAGCATCCTGGAGGGGCACCTGACTATGGAATTGATCCTTCCGCTTTTGAGTCAGAAGATATGAATATGCCGGAAAAATATCTCGTCTTTGTCCACGCAGCTAGCTGGGAGACGAAACTTTGGCCGGAAGAGTTTTTCACAGAACTCCTTAAGAAAGCAGAAAAAGAGAATATCCCCGTCTTTCTTCCGTGGGGATCGCTTCAGGAGAGAGAAAGAGCTCTAAGAATTGTTAAAAACTGTAAGAACGGCGTTGTGCTTCCCAAGATGTGCCTCAGCAGTTTAGCAAGAATTCTGACCGGCTCATCGGGCGCTGTTTGTGTAGATACCGGTCTTAGTCATTTGGCAGCGGCTCTTGAAGTACCCTCCGTTAATCTTTATGGACCAACCGATCCCGAATTAGTGGGAGCAATTGGTCCCCACCAGACAAGGCTTGTATCTGGGTTTAAATGTTCTCCTTGCAATAAGGGAAAGTGCACCTTTAATGGAGAGGCCTCTGTTTTTCCGGCCTGTTTCTCTCACCTAACACCTGATAAGGTATGGGATGCAGTAACGGAGAAGATCTTAGCTAGGCCTGTGCTTATCAATGAACTTCCTTAAGACATAAGGCATGATTCCGCCATGCTCGTAATAGTCGATCTCAGAAGGCATGTTAATCGCCAATGTCAGCGGAACCTCTTTTGATCCTGCATCTGTTTTGATTTCAAGAGTAGCCTGCATGCGAGGTTTTAGCTCCAATTCAACGCCCTTGATCGTAAAAGTCTCATCACCTGTGAGACCAAGGCTCTTCAAGTCATCTCCCTCAGAAAAAAGAAGAGGCATGACGCCCATTCCAATCAGATTGCTGCGGTGAATTCTTTCAAAGCTCGTAGCTACTACCGCTTTAACGCCTAAAAGAAGCGTGCCTTTTGCAGCCCAATCTCTAGACGATCCCATTCCATAGTCTTTACCTGCAATCACGATGAGAGGTTGTTTTCTCTTGGCGTACTCTTCGCTCGCCTCAAAAATGGACATCACCTTTTTTTCAGGGAAGAGTTTTGTAAATCCGCCCTCTTTTCCATCTGCTAGAATGTTGTGAATACGCACATTTCCAAAAGTGCCGCGCATCATCACGTTGTGATTGCCGCGCCTCGACCCGTAGCTATTAAAGTCCTTTCTCTCCACACCATTTTCTTTTAAATACTGACCTGCTGGAGACTCTTCTCGAAAGGAGCCGGCTGGAGAGATATGATCCGTTGTTACCGAATCGCCCAGAAAAGCAAGAGGCCTCAAATCTTTCAGCTCTCTCTCTCTTTTGACATCCAGAGTAAAATCATCGAAATAGGGAGGGTGTTGAATGTAGGTACTCTTTTCGTCCCAGGGGTAGGTTGCGCCTTCAATAGGAGCAATCTCCTTCCAAACAGGGCTGTCTTCAGAAACATGAGCATAGCGCTCTTTAAACATTTCGGGCTTTACGCTCGAGTTTACAGCCTCTTCAATTTCGCCAGATGTGGGCCAAATGTCCTTGAGGAAAACATCCTTGCCATCACTGTCCTTTCCAAGGGAATCTTTTGAAAGATCGATATCCACCGTGCCAGCTAAAGCATAGGCAACAACTAGTGGCGGGCTCATCAAAAAATTCGCTTTAATAGATCCGTGAATGCGCGCTTCAAAATTACGATTGCCGCTAAGAACGCTTGCAGTCACCAGGTCGCCCTCAATAATTGCGCTCTCAATTTTGTCATCAAGAGGTCCGCTATTTCCAATGCAGGTTGTGCATCCGTAGGCAACAAGGTTGAATCCCAACTGATCGAGATATTTTTGCAAATCCGATTTTTCTAAATAGTCGGTGACCACGCGTGAACCAGGAGCAAGAGAAGCTTTAACTAAGGGGCTAATTTTCAGTCCCCTCTCTATTGCTTTTTTCGCCACGATTCCAGCACCTAACATAACGCTCGGATTACTTGTATTCGTACAACTAGTAATGGCAGCGATTACGACCGATCCATGTTTGATCGTACCATGAGGATGGTAGCCGACTGAGCCGGTAGAGCCTGTGTGCGGACGGTTGGTGACCATCTCCACTTCGCTCCAATTCGCTTTGTCTTCCTCAACATCTTCCGATCCCCCGCTCTCATGCTCTTGATTTTTTCCATCTTCATGTTGCAGAATTTTTAAGGAACGAGAAAAAGCGCTCTCCTCTTTAGCAAAACCTCTCTCCTCAATGGGAGCTGTAAAGAGCTTTTTAAATGTGCTCTTTACATCAGGGAGTACAATACGATCTTGAGGTCTTTTAGGTCCTGCTAGGCAGGGTTCAATCGATGCGAGATCGAGATCAAGCGATTTGGTAAATTCAACTTCGCCTTTTCTAGGTATCCCAAAAATCTTTTGCGCCTCGAGGTACTCTTTAATCTCTGCAATGTGTTCTTTTGATCTTCCTGTAAGCTCGAGATATTCTAGCGTCTTCTCATCAACAGGAAAAAATCCCATGGTAGCGCCGTATTCAGGTGACATATTTCCGATGGTTGCACGGTCAGCAACAGGAAGAGAGGCTGCTCCCTCTCCATAAAATTCGACAAATTTTCCAACAACTTTTTCTTCGCGCAAGAGCTCTGTTACACGCAGAGTCAGATCAGTAGCTGTTACGCCCTCTTTTAAGCTGCCGCTCATATGTACGCCGATCACTTCGGGCATTTGAACCGAGACGGGCTGGCCAAGCATAGCAGCTTCTGCCTCAATTCCACCAACACCCCAGCCAACTACGCCAAGGCCGTTAATCATTGTCGTATGGGAATCTGTGCCAACTAGTGTGTCGGGAAATAAGACTCTTTTTCCATCAATTTCCTTGGAGCAGACAACGTCCGCAATATATTCGAGATTTACCTGGTGACAAATACCAATTCCAGGAGGCACCGCTGTAAATGTTTCAAAAGCGTCTTGTCCCCACTTCAAAAGTGCGTAGCGCTCCTTATTTCTCTCAAATTCTACTTTGAGATTATGCATAAAAGCATCTTCTGTGCTGGCTTTGTCGACTTGCACAGAATGATCCACAACGAGATCGACAGGAACTTCGGGTTCAATGATTTTGGGGTCGAGCCCTTGCTTTTTCACCGCATCTCGCATCGCCGCAATGTCTACGAGGAGCGGAACGCCGGTAAAATCTTGAAGCAAGACTCTAGAAACGACAAAAGGAACGTCCGCCTCGCCTGGCAATTTTGCATTCCACTTGGCAAGCGCTTCGATATTTTCTTGAGTGATTCTTGTATCATCACAGTTTCGCATAACCGATTCAAGCATGATACGAATCGATACGGGCAGATGGGAAAGCTTTCCCATTTTTTCTTCCAAAGCAGGAAGAGAATAGAAATAGGCACCAGTAGAGAGTTGTTTTAACATACTCCCTATTGTTCGAATATTTTTTTACAAATCAAGCATTTTCAGAGGTAGCTGGAACAGACCTTCCAAAAAGCTTGGAAAGACCGACTGCAAAGGCACCATTACCCATCACATTACCAAATGTGATTACCGGGTCAAAGAGCATATAGAGCGCTGTGATTAATGAAAGCATGGTTCCGTTTAGCCCGAGATATTTTTCCAATATCGGAAGCATCACAAGAACAGATCCTCCAGGGACGCCCGCGACGGAGAACTTTGCCATCATAAAAAAGAGCGTAAAGATAAAGTAGCTGTAATAGCTAGGATCCGGCAGTCCAAAGCTTTTGAGTATTGCAAAAGCAAAGACAGGAATTGCGATACAATCTGCAATCAAATGAATATTGACTGTCACTGGCACAATCGACTTAGCAAGATCGGGATTATCCGCATTTTTTTCAGCTCCCAAAATAGAGAAGGGAAGAGCTGCTGCGCTCGACATACTACCAAAACCTGTAATACCCGCTGGAAGCATATTTTTGGCAGATCTAAAGGCTGCAGGCACATTGAAGCGGTTTGTGAGCAAATAGAGAAAAGCGATATAAGAAAATAGTGTAGCTGCAATCAGAGAGAAGATAAGAGAGTAGTTAGACAGAATGTAGAACATCTGCTTTTCATGATACATCTTGAGAATAAAGCCCATAATGAAGACAGGAACCAAAATCAAAAAGGCTTTCAAAATTACATTTACAAATTTTTCTGCCTTCTCTGATATCTTAGATGCCACACCTGGAAAAAACCACCCCATAATTAGGCCCATGATCACACCTGAGAACATCGCTTTATCATTTGCAATCAGTTTAGGGAGCGAAAAATCCCATGCAGGAAAGAGTTCTCTTGCATTTTCAGGTAGTTGCATAGATAGATCTAATTTATAGGCAATACTTCCCATAAAATAGCTCATAGTAATTGTGCAGAAGTTAGAGAGACAAATCGCGCCAATGATCCAAAGAATGACTTTAGATGATTTTCTAGCTAAATTTGCAGATGTCTTAAAAATAAGGCCAAAAATGAGAAAGGGTAGAAGAAAGATAACGATAGACTTGATCGATAGACTGAGAGCATAGAAGACGCTTTTGGCATCGGTGGGTATCCACTCATGGCAAAACCCCATCACAATGACAAAAATAAGTAGAAAAACCGGCATCTTGTTAAACATCTAAAACTCTCAATTTTGCCCTATAGGATACAGCTTCTCAGGGCCAAAGTAAAGCGCTTTTGGAAGTTCTTTAAAATTAATAGTTTACAAAACAGCTATTCCTTGGTATTTAATCTTTGAAATGGTATAATAGATCATATTTATATAACTAATAACCAGGAACTTAACATGTCAGTCTATCTAAATCCAAAACACCTAGATACGCCCGTCCATAGGCTTGATCAAGAGAAAATGAGAGCCCCCCAACAAATAGGGGATATTTTCGCTCGTTTAAAAGCCCTATCAAGGGCTCCTGAATCGGAAGGTAAAAGCGCTCAAATGACAAGACTCTTGGGAAGGCTCGGGGTTGATCAAACAGATCAATCTGCAAGAGAGGCTCTACTCCCCATTTTGGAAAAATGTTTTCACAAAGATATCGTGATCGTAGCAGATGCCGCTATGGATAATACAGGTATCTACTACCTGAAGGAAAAATCTGAGCCCTTTGCAGAAGTTCAAATCGACGAAGGATTTAGAATAGCTCAGGTTCTATCTCCAACTGTTCAGATTCGAATCGACAGATCCAATCCTGATTACACCGACTTAGAAGCGCTTGAAGCACACGCCTCTTTCTTATCAGCCTACTTTGATACAAAAATATCTGTTCAGCAAATAAGACCTGGCAGATTTAGCTTTTCGACGGAAGTAAGAGAGATTGCTTCTCTTGAAGTTGATGAAGCTGCGGACTCCATCCAATTTTCTCTATCGTCCGAACAAGTTGGTGCAGAGAAGGGCGGAAGAAGGGCGAGCGCTCGCAAACTCCAAGATGGATTAGGCCAAAGAGTCATCCTAAAAAAAGACAAAGCAGGTGAAAATCGATTTACATTAGAGAAAAATAAGGCATTTGCTGTTTTTAAGATTGGAACTAAAAGAGCTCGAATGGAGATTCTTGTAAGACACATCGCTCACATGCTAGGTCTTGAAAGACATGCAATTCCCGGGATCTTTTGCAGCATCAGACCGCCTATAAGAAAGCCTACTGAAAGAGAGATGAAGGCTGCATTAGAGAGATCTGATGAAGATGACTTTTGCCCTCCGGGTCCTGAATTTACGCCTCTAGACTTCCCTGACGTAGTCCTCTCTGAAGAGCTCTATAATGGCCACCAAAAAGTACATCAGCCTGGAACTCATGATGATAATTATGGATTGGATACGCCCTACACACTGACAGGTATCTTAGAGCCTTATATCTTCGAGACGGCCCCAATGAATGCGCAGGATTTTATCCATGTGACAATGACTGCTTTAGCCGTTGGTCACAGAGATGGTAAAGCAGATGGAATTATCGATAAGACACTGGTCGATCCTGAGGAGTGTATGCCTGATTATCTCGATCCTGGATCTGATAATCAAGACGAAGAAGTGGCAGCAACTCACCTCCCCTTTTTAGAAAATATTTTAGCTCATAGAGAACTTCTGGATGATCAATTAGCGGCCCTTGCAAACCTTGTTAATGGATGGGCTCCCTTTCAAATTGCTCAAGATCTATCAAATCAAGGCTTTCTCTTTGTGGATGAGCCTTCTGAGGAAATGGAGCTTGACTCTGAGGGTTGGGACCATGGAGGATGTAGAGTTCAAATTGAGCCCTTAAGGGGAAAGGTAGTCCCAATAGATGTGAGCAAAGGAAATCTACTTACGGATAAACAAATCAGCGTCTGCCTAGAGAGAATTATAAGATTAAAAGCATCCGTTCTAAAAGCAAAGAACTTTGAACAATCTTTGACAGCTGTTCTATTAACAGGAGCAGTCGATCCATTCTGGGCAGCTCACTATGAAGCCTACCGAGAGAGTCCTGCCTGTCCATCACCCGCCCATATTGCAGGGTATCTATCTCCAAGCGCTCTGAGTCGCTCATATTCAGGAAGATCGAGCGTAGGAGCAGGCGCTGTCGAACCTTCTCCACCAGCTCTATCGAACATGCCGCCTTCCTTTTTTAAAGATCCTGAGGCAAAATCAGACGATTAACAGCGAGAAAATTTCTCCCGATAAGAGAGGCATCACCAAATTCAAATCTGTGAGCCTCTCCCTCAAGGCACTCAAACCCGCACTCTTTTAAGTGGTTTGTGATCTCTTCTGCAGAATAGTTTTCGAACGGCTCATGCGTCTCTAAAAGGATAAGATCGATGCGTTTTAGAACATGCTTGGGCGCATTTAGTAGCACTTCATATTCTGCCCCCTCAATGTCCATTTTCAGCACTCTCACCCTCTCTATTCCATATTCTTGCATGATCTCTTCTAGAGAGACGGTATCTATTTCCCCCTCTTTTGATAACTTACCGTTCCAATTGAAGAAGGGATCGAGATATAAGCTATGCCTTGCTGGAAATTCGGTATTTATAAAAAAGGGCCTAAGACCGCCTTTTTTTGAGACCGCCTTTTCTATCAAAAAAATATTTTCTATCTTGTTGGCTTCCATATTTTCACGGAAAATTTTTGCATTCTTCTGATTTGGTTCTAAAGAGATGACACGCCCAACTTTTTCACTTACAGCAAGAGAAAAAAGACCGATATGAGCTCCCAAATCAATCACCGTGTCTTCTTTACTTAGAGAGGACAAAACCATCTCGATATGGTATTGATCTATTTCGCCTAAAACTTCGCTAAAAGTAAATTCATCGTTTGATCTGGGCAAATGAAGGTGGAGATTTTTCCATTTAACTTTTTTAGTCATAATGGATGATCGTACAAATTTTAGAATTTTTATGAAACAGAATCAGTCGATTCCACGACCACTCTTTCCAGCGGAACTATTCTACCTTCAAGAGGGGGCTTTGCTTGATTTTCTTTTAGTTTAAGGCAGCCAAAAACAATGAGGGAGACAGCCGTAATTCCTAGATAGATAAAATTCCAGGCAGGCTTATTCTCATTTGTTCGAAGGCCGGTTACCTCCGACAGTGCCCAAATAGCTCCTGAAAACCCAATAGATCTTTCAATTACATTAAACATAGTAATATTATAAACAAATAATTATAATAACTCAACATTAAAATATACCCTTTAATATATAAAAGATTTGAATTTTCAGAAAATCCGACAGGTATGCTAAGATCAGATATTATGATAAAAAATTGCTTACTATTCTTAGCTCTAATGCTACTTTCTGGATGCTCTGACTTCTCCCACAAGGTCGTTACTAAAAGAGACTTAGGCCCCAATCATTTAGAGAAAATGCATCTCGAAGGCCCTCTCACCTACCTTGGCGAGGGAAGCCAATGCATAGCTTTCACGACGGCTGATGAGAAACATGTCATTAAATTTTTTAAACAAAAAGGGAACCTTAGACACCGCCTCCTGCACTCGGTTATCCCCGTCTATCACAGAAAACACGCAAGATGGGAGAAAAAATTAAAAGACTCCATTTCAAGATACATAACCGCCTATACCTATATGAAAGAGGAAACCGCGCTTGTTGGTATTCACTTTAAAAAAAGCGATGATCTTTCTCCCATTATGCTCATTGATAAATCGGGGGATCAGCATACCATTGATCTCAATGCAGCCTCTTTTGTTGTGCAAAAGAGAGCGAAAAGCTTTACCTCACAATGGGCAGAATCTAAAGACTCCCTCATTGAAATGATGCTCTCTCTTCTTGAGAAACGAGCTAAGCTAGGGTTTCATGACTTAACTGGCGGCTATATCTTTGATTTAAACTACGGATTTGTGGATAACAAAGCTGTACTCTTTGATGTCGGGCGCATCCAGTTTTCAGAAGTAATTAAAGATGATCCTAAGAGGGAAATTCTAAAGATGAAAACGCGCTTTTATAACCGATTAAAATCAGCCTATAACTATGAGATAGAAGATGAAAGAACTTAGTAAGCTTTTTAAAAATAACGAAGAGTGGATCCTAAAAAAAACATTTTCTGATCCCGAATATTTTTCTAAAAGTGCAGAAAAGCAAGTGCCTTCCTACCTTTGGATTGGCTGTTCAGATAGCAGGGTTCCTGCAAGTGAGATTGTAGGACTAGAACCAGGTGAGCTCTTTGTTCATAGAAATATAGCTAATCTCTTTTTACATGCTGACCTCAACTCTCTATCTGTTCTTGAATACGCAGTAGGTGTGTTAGGAGTTCAACATGTGATTGTCTGCGGCCACTACGGCTGCGGCGGCATCAAGGCTGCTATGGAAAACACTCACGTTGGGCTTGTCGATAATTGGCTTCGAAACATTCGCGACATCTACGTCAAAAACAAAGCTGAGCTTGAAAAAATCCCAAATGAAAAGAGGCGCTTTGAAAGGCTAGTTGAGCTCAATGTCATTACTCAAGCTAAAAACATCTGCCATACGACCATTGTTCAAAACGCTTGGGCAAAAAAGAGAAAACTCTGTATCCATGGCTGGGTCTATGACCTTGAAACAGGAAAATTAAAAGATCTTGATTGTACAATCAATACCGCAGACAAGATCGACTCCATCTATCAAATCCGAGATTAGACTACCTTTTCCCCGCGCGCCTCTTTTTCTTTCCCCCCATACCTCCTGCCGCGGCGGCGGCGGCTTGATCTTGTGCAGCTGCCTTTGCAGGTCTAACTTCGCCTTGCACCTTTTGAGCTGCCTCAATATCTTCAGCCTTTAGCGCAGGCAGTTGAAATTCGTCTCCAATATATCTTGCAACCCTAGAACCTACATACTTCAAACCTGTAAGCGGCGCTCCTCCCGAATCCAACCTTTGACAAATAGTTCTAAGACCGTGGTCTTTAATTAGATTTAGATCACCTTGAAGAAGCTTAACGGATAATGCTAACCTTTCTCTATATTCTCTCATCTGAGGAAGTACCGTTGTAGCATTTCTAAACAGAAGGTCAATTTCCCTTACTTTATCCGGGTCTAATACTTGAAGTCTTTCCCGGTCCTTTGGACAAAGTACGGCTTCACTGAATAGTGCGATCTTTCTTGTAACATCTCGTAAGAGATCTTTTGCAGGCTCAATTTTTTGGCGAATCTCATTAAACCGAAAGATGAAGATGTTTCTTTTCTCTCTTTGAATTGCTGAACCAATAGGAGACTGATCGTAGAGTCTATTCGAAGCATCGACATCAGCCTTAAGTTGCATGATTTCACGAGATACTTCCTGAATAACTCCATCTTCGCTATAAAGTGCTTCATATTTGTCATATACTTCTTTAAACTTATTTCCTGCTGCTTCAAATAGATCTGACACTGCTCTTGCAGCCATAAAATTACCTCTTTCGAATTCGTTGAGGTAAAAAAATAATCCACTTAAGCCATTTAATCACAGTAAAAAAGAAACTGTACAATGACAATCAAGTTAATGAAAGAGATGTTTGAGAAGATGGTAATCAAGAAAGATGCCTCTCTCATTTCCCAATATTATCACTACGAATTTCTTCTCACCACAAACGGTGAAAAGGTGGACTATGAGAAGTTTCTAAAGGACCATGAGACCTATTACAAAACTGACATTCAGTACAAAATTGAATATGAAGAAGAGACGCTTCTAGAATCAAAAAATAAGGTAGCCGGCCGAATTTGGATTACAACAAAACGCCCAGATGAGCCTGCAAACAAACTTGAAGTGATGCTGATTGCAGAATATAGAGAAGGGAAAATCTACCGCCTCTGGGAGCTTGTCTACCCCGATTGGAAACAGCTCCCCGCTTTTAAAAAGGATTAATCCTCTTCAATATCAATAGACCAGACAGTGTTACCCACTTTTCCGCTCTCAACTAGATCGATCAATCTGTTCATATTCTTTACAAAAGAATCTTTCCACTCATCCCATGAATCACTCTCTCCTGTTGGGATAGATTCTTTGAGAGCCTCTAGCTCTTCTGACATTTGAGCATTAATCTCGATCTCAACTGTTATCTTTTCATCTGCAATGAGAGACGAGAAAACAAATAGTAATAGTGCTAATTTTGTGATCATGTTCACTCCTTATTTGTGATTTTCCAACATAGGTGGATTTTTTGATTTGAGAAGTCTAAGGGAATTGTCTTTTTTGTGATCTCACGAATTTCTGCTGCCGGAAATTTTGAAAGATCAAACTTAAACTTTCGAGAATTAGTGCTAAAAAAGATAACTCCTCCCGGACTAAGCAGTTTTAACCCCCTTTCAATTAGGCTTACATAGTCAAGCTGGACATCAAACATTTGATCCATTTTTTTTGATCTAGAAAGAGTTGGCGGGTCGATGACAATGATATCGAAGTTTTGCCTCTCCTTTTGCAAAAATCGAAGGCAATCTTCTCGCAAAATGGGATTAGTTTTTTCCTCAAGATGATTCAGCTCAAAGTTTCTCCTTCCCCAATCTGTATAGGTGTTCGACATGTCGACACTTTTAGTAAGAGATGCACCGTGGAATGCCGCGTGCACGCTAAAGGAGCATGTGTAGGCAAAGAGATTAAGCACTCTTTTCCCCTTTGCCATTTTTGCAACCATCTGCCTTGTCTCTCTATGATCGAGGAAAAGACCAGTATCTAAATAATCCTCTAGATTGATCCAAAATTTGACCCCATATTCTAAGACTGGAAAAAAATGCTTTTTCTCATCTTTTTTCTCATACTGCTCTCTCTTTTTTCTTCGAATACGGCTGCGCCAAAAAATGTCATCTGTTTTAGCTCCAAATAGAGAATGCAAGAGTAGGTCGATCTCTTCCTTCAATTCAGGCGAAGGCTCATCGTTTGTTGGATCGTAGGAGAAGTATTGCACGCAAAACCTGCCATCATAGAACTCGATCGCAAGAGGATACTCTTTGATATCACGGTCATAGATGCGAAAAGCATTCGTAGTTGTTCTCTTGGCCCACTTTCGAATGTGCTTATAGTTCTTACGTATGCAGTTTTTGATCTGAGAGCTTTTATCTTCACTATCTAAAAGGACGGGGAGCTCATTCATCCCTTTGTGCTCTTTGTGAGAGTCCAAGTGACACTTGATTCTTTTCGGTACTTATCGAGATCGACCTCTTTGAGCTCTGGAATCTCCGCATACTGAACGACTCCCTTTCTGATCCCCTTAGTTAGCTTAATACCGGAACCCATTGTACTATTCTCATCTGCCATTTCGATCAGACGATCTCTAAGGAGCTTTTCATGCTCTTGTAAACGTAAAATCCTTTCCTTTATCTCAGCCCAATTGGAAGCTACCTCTTCCCACTCGGGGTCCACTCTCTCTATGTATTCTCTCTTCATTCTCTAAAAAAATTCCTCAAGGCAATGTAGACCCTTTTGCTAAAAATAAGACTCTTATGACCGCAACATTTTACAACACGTTTGTGGGGAATATCTATCTCTGTCTCCTCAAGCAAAACCTCTCCATCATTGGTTCCCTTTAGAAAAGGGTTAAATCCAAAAGATCCAGCTACAACTATAACATCCTCAAAAGTATCGGGGAATTTCCCAAGATAGTCGAAATTATCTCTTGTCATCAGCTCCTTTCCAGAGAAGTCTTTTGCAAGCCATCTAGCAAAGGGAAGGTCATGCAGCTTTCGTCCCCAAGCGCTACCTTTAATAGGCGACCCAACAAGCGCCATTTTGCCAATTTTCGCCTCATTCGGACAAAGCGGATGGTTGAGGGCAGAAAGAAGAACAAGGCCGCCCATAGAGTGAGCTACAAAGTGAATGGGCACACCCGGCCTTTTTTTAGATAAGGAGAGAAGCTCTTTTGCAAGATTTTCTCCATGGTATGAAATGATCTGATCCCTGCTTGAATAGCCAAACCTTACAACGTCAAAACCCTCTTTTTCGAAATTTCTCTCAAAAAAGCGCATGTTCCATTTCGCGCCCATAAAGCCGTGTATGCAGACGAGATATTCATCTTCATAAGAGAAGATAGTAGATGAGAGAAAAACAAATAATAGAAGTGATTTTTTTAGCATAGATTCTGCGGGAGTAAAAGGTGTTCACCTCATTTGAGGTGAACACTCTTTAAGACACTCCGGGTGATGGATTCGAACCAACGACCAATTGATTAACAGTCAACTGCTCTACCGCTGAGCTAACCCGGAATAGAAAAGATAAGTCTATGCGAGGTCTCTAAAAAATTGCAAATCATTTCTAGAGACTAGGAGCAAAATTTAATCGCACGGCTGAGGTGCAGGCATTACTCTCGGAATCAAAACAAAAGAAAGAATTGAACCAATAAATCCTCCTGTTATGAAACCTAAACAGGCGCCCAAAATCGCAGAACCAGCAACTCTCGCAATATCATGCATATTGCCATTTTCGTGGGATCCATAAGCCCATACGCCGGCAATCGATGAAGTAGCTGCCGCACACCCAAAAACATGTGCTACTACCTCAAGAGCTGCAAATGCAACCGTTGAAGTTCTGAGAGTCCGACCTGCCGAGATTTTCCCATCACGAACCAGCTCAATACCTGCTCCAATAGCGGCCCCAAGAGCCCCGCCTTTAATAACATCAATCGCTATACTTATCTATTCCCTCTTAAATAAGATATTAAAAAAGTGAAATTATATTAATTTAGCAATTAAAAGTCATTCAAAAAGAAAACTACAACATACAATCAAAATTGAATAAAATATTACTATTCACTTCTTATTGAAATATGGCCTTAGGCGCCACGAGCATCATAAAACCTTGAAAATTCTTTAAAAATGGTAAAAAATGAATAAAAAAAGAGCCTTCCTCAAGAGAAAGGCTCAACTATTCATTTTTTCAAAATAGAGACTATTAATTATTTTGATTCATAACATTGGCAACAACGACCGTACCAACAATAGCAATCGTTCCCAAAACAGCTCCTAGAAGATATCCTGCTGTACCTCCTAAAAGGGCTGCTCCCGCAGCTCTCTTAAGTAGGTCACTTTCAGAGGAATCGTTGTCTATAATAAAAGCAACAAATCCTAAAACAGTTCCAAGAACAGTTCCAAAGCCAAAAATATGTGATACTAAGGCAAGTGCAGTAAACCCCACTACAGCAACCTTAAAAGTAGTTCCTGCTTCAAAACTTCCCTTCGACTTGAGCTCAATACCAGCGCCCACAGCGCCTCCAAGTAGAGCACCTTTAAAAACCGCTAATGGTAAACTCATTATTTATTCTCCTTCTATGAAAGTTTAAGTCCTAAATATGCCACGAGAAAACTTGCAGCTATCGCCTTTGAAACCCATAAATGAGTCATATTACCATTCTTAAAAACTTGATACGCTGCAGATCCTGTAAAGATAAGAGTAGCTATTTTTACAAGCGGTCCGCCAAAAAATTGAGCTGCTAGATATAGAACCGTCGTTACAATTCTTTCCGAAATTCCTGATCCCTGAAGAATATCTCGATTCATAAATCTTCTAAATCTAAGTGAATAAGTCTCGGGCCGTAAGGGAAGCTCATGCCCACCTCTACCTCTATTTCCTGCACGTATTGGTGGAATTGATGCCATAACACAACCATCTTGTTAAATTTTAAAAAAGAGAATTTAAAGATCCAAATAATATATGTAAACTCATTTTTCACTCACCTCTTATGATAATTTAAGTCCTAAATATCCCACAGAAAAGCTCGCAGCTATCGCTCTCAAGGCTCCATACCGAGTGATAGCGCTATAATTCTCATAAACATGATGCATTGCATATCCTGTAAAGATAAGGGATGCTATTTTTACTAGTGGTCCTCCAAAGATTTGAGCCGCTAAAAACACAACCGTTGTTACAATTTTCACATGCTTTTCTGATCCACGAAGAATATTTCCATTCATGTAAACACTAACCCTATTAGAAAAGCTCTCGGATCTTGAGCCAGTGGGAGGTTTCCATTGATCATGATCTACTACCGCTGCTGCCGCTGGTAAAGCCATAAGACAATCTCCTTGTTAATTTTTTTTTAAAAAACTTAATGACCTAGGAAATATAAGTAAACTTATATCTCCTAGGTCAATAAATGGATAAATTTATCAAGAAAGTTTGAGATTTACATAACCCGCAAAAACACTTGCTGCAAGCGCTCGAAGAAGACCGCCATAAGTAAAAGACGAGTCTTTTTCAATTAGATGATGCATTAAATATCCTGTAAAGAGGCAGGAGGCGAACTTTACAAGTAGGCCACCAAAATATTGCGAGGCAACAAAGACAACTAGTGTCGAGATTTTAATCGTCTTTGGGGAGAAGTCCCAATGAATCTCCTTATTTAAAAAGCGAGTAATTTTATCTGAGATAGGTCTAGCTCTCAACCTAGCACCGCCGCCTCCTACGCGAAAGCTACAATGGTTTTTTCCTGAAGAAGAGCTTGCTACTGCTGCGTCCAATGCCGCTCTTCCTGTTGGGCTTAATATTGATCCTGCTGCTGCTGCCATTTACAACCTCTATTGTGAATTTAAAAGCGCGCGCATTATAGAAATCTCAACATCGTATTTCAACACTATTTTATAAAAATAATCCCTCTGGAATCACTAAATCTGCTATCATTCTATTATTTTACCTAGCAAGTGATACCCATTTTGGAAAAGATCAAAGGCCACATTGAAAACATTGTTTTCACCGCAGCAGATACCGGTTTCTCAGTTGCAAGACTTAAAGAGCCCAATCGAAGAGAGCTAACAACTATTGTGGGTGTTATGCCCGCTCTGCAGGCTGGAGAGTCCGTTGTTTTGCATGGCGAATGGAAGATCCATCCCCAACATGGTAGACAATTCGATGTCCAAGACTATGAGACCTCTGCCCCCTCCGACGTCGTGGGGATACAAAAGTATCTTGAGTCAGGGCTGATCAAGGGCATTGGCCCCATTTACGCAAAAAAAATTGTTGAAACCTTCCAGGAAGAAACTCTTAACGTTATCGATAACGCTCCCTGGCGTCTTTCGGAAGTTCCAGGAGTAGGTAAGAAGAGGATCGATCAGATCCGATCTTGTTGGAACGAGCAAAGATCTATCCGCAAGGTGATGATCTTTCTAAGATCCCACAATGTGAGCCCTGCCTACGCTCAAAAAATCTACAAAGCTTACGGCGATCACAGTATTGAAAAAGTAACAAAAGCCCCCTACCAGCTTGCAAAGGATATCTTTGGAATCGGGTTTAAGATGGCAGACACCATTGCTGGGAGCTTGGGATTTACCAAAGACTCTCTCGAAAGGATTGAAGCTGGAATTGAATTTGTCCTTTGGGAGCTCTCAAACGAAGGGCACACATGCGTTCCCACCTCTCTATTAAGCACAAGAGCAGAGGCAATCTTGGAAGTCTCACCTGAACTAATCGAAAGCGCCACGGACCATGCTGTTGCAAGCGACTCGGTGATCCGCGAAATGCAAGGAATTACCCCCTTTCTTTGGATCAAACCACTCTATACCTATGAAAGAACAATTGCAAAAGAGCTCAAAAGACTGCTAGAGACTCCTATCTCCCTTCGCTCTGTCAATTTGGAAAAAGCTATTGAATGGGTGCAAGAAAAGCTAAATATTAATCTTGCTCCTGAACAGAAAACAGCAACCAAGAAGTGTCTAACGGAAAATGTTCATATCGTAACAGGCGGCCCAGGTACTGGTAAAAGTACGATTACTAATGCTATATTGACGATTCTTTCGAAGATCACGGATAAAATCCTACTCTGCGCACCCACCGGAAGAGCCGCCAAAAGGCTCACTCAAATCACTCGTAAAAAAGCGTTTACCATTCATGGCATTCTTGAATTCGACTTCACTAATGGCGGCTTTAAAAGAAACCGAGAAAACCCCCTCCATATCGATCTTCTCATCGTTGATGAAGCGAGCATGATCGACACCTTTTTAATGGCCTCTCTCTTAAGAGCTCTTCCTGATAATGCACGCGTCCTTTTCATAGGAGATATCGATCAGCTTCCAAGTGTCGGCCCCGGAAATGTGCTCAAGGATATGATCGCATCTAAACAGCTAGGTGTTACCAAACTAGAAGAGATCTTTAGGCAAGCAAAGGGCTCCAAAATCATCACAAACGCTCACCGAATCAACACAGGTGAGTTCCCCGAGCTCGGGACTTATGATTGGAGCGATTTTCACTTCCATGAAATCGATGATCCCGAACAGATCCAACAGAAAATTCTATCTCTAGTCCAAAAAGAGATCCCCGAAATGAAGCACTTTGATTCAATCAACGATATCCAGGTGCTAGCTCCTATGAAAAAGGGAGCTGTTGGAACGGAGGTTTTAAACCACAACTTACAAGAGACACTCAACCCATCAGATAAACCCTTCTTTAGAGGCGGCAGACGCTTTCACCTTCATGATAAGGTGATGCAAATCCGCAACAACTATGACAAAAAGGTTTTCAACGGCGATGTAGGAAGAATTGTGCAGATTGATCTTGCAAATAGCCAAATGCTAATCTCCTTTGATGACAACGTTATTGAATATGACTTTGCCGATCTAGACGAGATCTCACTTGCCTACGCCGTATCTATTCACAAATATCAAGGGAGTGAATGCCCCTGCATCGTCATTCCGGTCCATACTTGCCACTTCAAGCTTCTCCACCGCAACCTGCTCTATACAGGAGTTACCCGCGGTAAACGCTTTGTCGTGCTAGTTGGCACAAAAAAAGCCATTGCCATTGCCATTAATAATGACGAGGTCAAAAAGCGCTTTACAGGTCTTCAAAAAGCGCTTCTCGAGGAGAAAGCGGATATTTCGCCCACCCTTCCCCTAAAATTTTAGAGACAAGAATTCGTCTCCTAACTAACATAATCGTATAAATTAGGAGAATTAACCAAAATGAAAACTATCTATAATGCGTTCAATCTCATTAAGTTTTCTTATTCTTCTGATTCTTTCCATCCATACTATCACGCATAATTTCAATTAATTTTTTATTTTTTAAATTTACAATTCATGGTGATGGATATGAATATTCAATTATTTTTTATACTTATTGGCTTATTAGGATTAAGCTACGTTTGGATCGGCAAAAAAGCCTCCAGCAATCTAAAATCAAACGACGATTACTTTTTAATGGGAAGAGGTCTAAAACTCATTCCCCTCTCATTAACACTACTTGCAACGCAGTTAGGTGGTGGCACTCTTTTGGGAGCAGCTGAGGAGGCCTATTCAAAAGGATGGATCGTCCTCTTCTATCCTTTGGGAGTCTGCATTGGACTCATCATCTTAGGACTCGGATATGGAAAAAAATTGCGCTCATTGGGCGTCTCAACCATGGCTGAGATTTTCGAGAAAGCATATGGTTCCAAAACGCAAAGACTCGCGGCGTCCGCTCTTTCGATCTTTGCGCTTTTCTTCCTCTTAATTGCGCAAGCCATTGCTAGCAAAAAGTTCTTCCTCTCAATTGGGGTTGATAGTAGCTGGATATTTACCCTCTTTTGGGGAGTTCTCGTTCTTTATACTGTGATGGGAGGATTCAAGGCAGTCGTCAATACGGATATCCTGCAAGTGTTATTCATCATGGTGACACTTGGAGTCAGTTTCTTTCTCACAAAGATGCCTGAGATAACCGAGATCTACGCACCTGTATCATCTGCTACTCTAGATGTTCCTTGGATGAGCTGGCTTCTTATGCCGCTGCTTTTTATGTTGATTGAGCAAGATATGGCACAAAGATGTTTTGCGACAAAAAATGCAAAGTCAATCAAAATGGGATCCATATCAGCTGGGCTACTTCTTTTTCTGGGTTCCTCTGTAGCAATCCTCTATGGAACCCTTGCAAGAAAGTATGGAATCGTTGTCCCAGAAGGCTCAAGCGCGCTAATTGAGGCAATTAAAGCATTTACAAACCCCACAATCACAACCTTCTTTATGTGTGCTGTGATATTGGCTATCGTCTCGACTGCAGATTCTCTACTTTGCTCGATTTCATCCAACATCTCTTGTGATTTTTTAAGTAGAATAGATACGAAAGAGAATTCGAAGTTAATGCTATCGAGGCTCATCACTCTTTTTACTGGAGTGTTTGCCCTTATAGGCGCCTCCTACTTCACAAATATCGTAGGAGTGATGATGCTCTCTTATGAGTTATCGGTCTCCGTCCTATTTGTGCCCACAATTTTGGCCTTATTCTCTAGAAACCCATCAAAGATGGGATCCGCTTTTGCAATGGGCTTAGGAGGAATAGGGTTTATTCTATTTAGGGTCTATGAAGTTGGAATTCCAAGAGAGCTATTAGCCCTCACTTTCTCCTATTTAGGATATCTGGTAGGAGAAAAAGTTCTCATCTTTAAAAGAGCTTAGCCAGGGTCTTTTCCTTCATCTGGGTCCTCTGCTCTGATTGGAGATGGCCTATGAATGGTAAAATCGGGATCTTCATTTTTAAGTAAACTTAAGAGGAGATCTCGATTAATTCCATGTATTTGGTTAAACGGACAACAGGTATTAAATAAGTTAGTAGGATCGTGCTTACCGCATGCGTGGTGCCTCTTATCAAAAAGAGCCCGCATTTCAGGGTTTAAGCTCTTTCCCCAGGTATTCATCCACTCTGAGCTTTCCTTAAATCTCTGAACTAAAAAGACAACATTCACAAGCCTTTTTTCTAACCCCAACTCCACTCTTCTCTCAAAACCTTTACTAGGAGATTCTGCGCGAATAACCATCGAAATGCCCGCCATTCCGCCTTTTGTTTTAAACCTCATCACCGGGCTGGGAAACTCTTCTGGGCTAAACATTTCAAGCTCTCTTTCGGGTTTCCATTCAGGCATTCTGTAAATAGGACATCCCCCTTTAGAAAAACACTCGAATAAATCTCTTGGATAGTCGTTTCTAGTCTGAATTTTTGCTTCAAATATTTTTCTCTCAAGCTCAGGTTTGGCAATTCCGCGCGCATGAACCAGTTCATTAGATAGATTCCATGCTTTTGAGACCCTGGAAGACAAGACAACTGTTCTCTCATCCGAATCACCCGTAGCTCTCTCTCCTAATAGGAATTTACAAACTCTAAATATGCATCGATCAGGAAGGCGGGTCAAAAAATCTCTTTGAAACAGTACAGCTGCCATTTAGATCTCCTTTTTTTTAAAATCCGGGAGATTCTATGATGCTTTCAAATAAAAACTCAATCGGTAAACTTTATTTTAATGAAAGTCAGGAGACGACAGAGCCGGGCTTCATATCCTGAATGAAGGGAAGCTCAAGGTCTTTATTTAGCGTGGCTGCTAAGATCATGCCTTGACTCTCTATACCCATAATTTTAGCGGGCTTTAGATTTGCAACGACAACGACTTTTTTACGCGTAAGATCATCGGGATTATACTTTTCTGCAATGCCCGAAACGATAGTTCTCTTTTCAAAGCCTACATCGATTAGAAGCTTCAAAAGGCGTTTACTCTTAGGGACTTTTTCAGCGGAAATAATTTCAGCTACACGCAGATCAAGGGACTGGAAATCATCAAAGGATATCTTGTTTTTAAGTGTAGGATAATCTTTTTCACGTCCATTTTTTTTAGGTACGCCCAGTTTAGCAATTTCTGCTTCAATCTCCTCATCTTCTATCCTTTTGAAAAGAGGAAGTGAGTCACCTAATTTTTGTCCTTCCTTAAGGGGCTCCTGAATCTTTTCGTTTGCATTTGCCTTGGAAAGCTCTCCTTCTTTTCCCAGAGTTTGCCAGATTTTTTGGGCAGCATCCGGAATAAGTGGTGACGATACGACTGCTAAATTTTTGATGCATTCCAGGCATAAATTGATCGTTGTCTCAAGGTCTTCTGTCTGACCCTCTTTTGCAAGCTGCCAAGGTTTTTTATAGTCAAAGTAGACATTGCCTACACTTGCGAGCTCACAGAGATGTTGACAGGTCTTGCGGAGGCTAAAGCTCTCGAGCGCGTACTTGAAATTTTCAATAGCGAGCCCGCAGTCCTTTAGAAATTTCTTATCCGATTCTTTTAATTCGCGCCTTGTTGGCACCACCTGATTGCAACTCTTTTTTGCAAAGATAAGGGTGCGGTGGACAAAGTTGCCAAGCTTTCCAAGGAGCTCTGCATTACATCTCATTTGAAAGTCTTTCCAACTAAAGTCTGAGTCAGCAGTCTCAGGAGCATTTGCAGCGAGTGCATAACGGATTTGATCGGAAGAGTAGCGTTTAAAAAAGTCTTCCAGGTCGATATACCAGCCATCGGATTTAGAAAACTGTTTTCCTTCCAGAAGGAGAAACTCATTTGCAGAGACCATATCAACTAATTTATAGGGGGTATCTTGCCCCATAGTCATTGCGGGAAAGAAGACGGTGTGAAAAGGGATATTGTCTTTTCCAATAAAGTTGATAAAAGTTGTCTCATCATCCAGCCAAAAGCTTTTCCACTTGTCGGGGTCGCCTGTTTTTTGGGCCCACTCTTTGGCGGCTGATATGTAGCCGATGGGAGCATCAAACCAGACGTAGAAAACCTTACCATCTGTATCTTTTAGAGGAAGAGGGACTCCCCACTTTGAATCTCTTGTAATAGCCCTTGCATGCAAATTTTCAACGTAGCTCATCGCAAATTTTGCAACATGGCTCTTCCATTTTTTTGAAACGATGTACTCTTCCAGCTTCTCTTTAAACTGCTCGAACTTGAGATACCAGTGTTTGCTCTTTTTAAGTGTTAGGGGTGCTTTTGTCAGCTTCGAGAGAGGATTCTTTAGGTCTTTTGCTTCATAGCTAGCGCCGCAGCTCTGACACTCATCCCCTCTGGCCTCCTGAAATCCGCACTTAGGACACTCGCCCATAACGTATCTGTCAGCTAGAAAACGATCCTCTTTTTCCGAATAGAGGTGGTCCTCTACCTTCTCTTCGATAAAACCATTTTTATTAAGGTCTTCAAAAAACTGAACCACTGTCTCATTATGACCTTCCCACGTTGTCCTTGCAAAATGGTCGAAGGAGAAGTTCATCTTTTGAAAAAGATTAGAATTGATCTCGTGAAAGAGATCTACGTGTTCTTTTGGGGTTCTTTTAGCAAGTTCCGCGGAGAGCGTGATCGGCACACCATATTCGTCCGACCCAGAAAGATACAATACCTCATTTCCTTGCATTCTTTGAAATCTAGCAAATACATCGCCTGGGAGATAGGCTCCTGCGATGTGGCCAAAATGAACAGGGCCGTTTGCATAGAGAAGTGCAGAGGTAATTAGGTATTTTTTTGACATCTATTCGATGCCTAGCTCTTCTTTCTTCTCATTATCTGTTACACTCTCAGCTCTTCTTCTAATTTCAAGTGTCAGATTATCGAGGTTTTGAAAGTGGCCAGATAAAACGTAATCTCTACCCACATTGATTGCATAGTTTGTGAGTGCAAAGTTACTTTTAAAAAGTTTTTTTAATTTTTCATTGGTAAGTAATTTTTTTGCCATTTTATCCTTTCCTTTTGGTTTTGTGTTCTTCGGCATAGATAATACCGCGAAGCACATCATAAGCTGTTAGTAGATCATTATTGACTATATGATAATCATAATTGCCTATCATCTCCATCTCTTTTTTGGCTCTTTTCAGCCTCATTTGAATATCTTTTTTACTTTCCGTCTCTCTACCTTGTAAACGGCTTTCTAGCTCATCGATATTCGGAGGTGAGAGGAAGATGGTTGTGCACTCTTTCTTTTTCTTGATATTCATAGCGCCGTGAGTGTCGATCACCATAATGACATGCTTGCCATTATTTAGCCGGTCCTCAATAAAAGTTTTGGACGATCCATACATCTCGCCAAAAACCTCTTCATGCTCAAGCAGATCTTTCTTTTTCTCTTCAAACTCTTCTTTTGAAATAAAAAAGTAGTCAAAGCCTTCAATTTCATTATTTCTAGGCTCTCTTGTTGTGTAGGAGATGCTTCTTTCTACGTGCTCAAACTCTCTTGCAAGCATATCTACAAGGGTTGTCTTTCCTGTTCCCGCAGGAGCACTGATAACAAATAAAATGCCTTTCATATCACTCAATATTTTGCGTTTGTTCTTTGATGCGTTCTAGCTCTGACTTAATCGTCACAACGTGTTTTGAAATATCGATCTCGGAGCATTTTGAGGCAATCGTATTTGACTCTCTCATCATCTCTTGAAGAATAAAGTCCATCGTTTTTCCAAGTGTGCCTGCATCCGATCTAATCTTATTTCTAAATTGTTCGATATGCGACCTTAGCCTCGTGATCTCTTCTGCTATATCGATCTTTTCGGCAAAAATAGCAATCTCTCTCAAGATACGCTCATCAGAATCTTCCATTTCTTTGAAAGCTATTATTCGCTCTTCTAGCTTGCCCTTTAACCTTTCATTTGCAATGGGAGCGAGCGTTTCAATGGCGCCAACACTCGTATTAATTAGGTCTAACCTTCTCTCCATATCCTCAAGAAGCTTTTCACCTTCTTGCTCCCTCATTTGAATGAGATCACAAAGAGCATGTGAGGCAAGCTCTCCTAAAGGCTGCTCTAAAAGGTCAAGGTCGTAGGGCTCTTCTAAATGAAGATGCTCTAATTGATTTACGAGGAAAGATAGATTCACTTCTTCTTTGGAAATTCCTGATTTTTCAGCAACATCGATCCAGCCATCTCGCAGTCTTTTTAAAAATTCTGCCTTAGGGAAAAGTCCCATGGATGATTTTTCGTCCGGGAAGAGAGAGAATCTTGCAGAAATTTGTCCGCGAAAAAGTTTTTCACCGAGAATGCCCTTAACTTTTGTCTCAAAAGAAGATATCTCCCTAGGTAAATAGACAGATATTTCTAAAAACCTTCGATTTACCGACTGAAGTTCGAGTACAAATTTACCATAAGGAGTGGATACTTCGGCTCTTCCGAAGCCCGTCATACTTCGCATAAATTTTCCAAAAAAATAGTTTCCGTATAGGCGAATATTACCCTATTTACAAACGAAGAGTCAAGGGCTTCCGAGTAAGCAGAGAGTGTTTTTATAAAATAAATTTTACCTATTTAATAAAACCATTGAAATAGCTCTTATTCTTGCTCATAAAAGCTAAGCCCTAATCATGCGCCCTAAAGCAAAATTCTGTTGAAAACGTTTAGCTGCATATAAAAATATGCCAGATCCAACAAGAGTGCAGGCAACTTTAAGCACCCTTTTCCACTTTCTTGCGTGTGCCCTATGCTCTAATTCCACAAAATTTCTTCTTCTAGCCTCTATCACCCTTCTCTCAAGGTTTTGCGCACCTCTTAAATCCACTTCCGCTTGGTTTATCAAAATAAGCGATCGATCAAGTAAGACAAGCTCGTCGCTATATTGGCTCAGACAAATATAGGATTGCAACATAGTGAGGGCGGTTAAAGAGAGACTAAGCATTAGAATGGGAAAAACATAAGGAACTGTAGAGGCTACTACTTTTATGACAAGGGCTGCAATCGCGAAAAGAAAGGTAGAGAGCGTGCGTTTAAAAGCACCTTTAGCCTTTTTCTCAATACAAATAATCCGATCTTTGTGCAAACGGCTTGTCATGGTTGCAGCTGTTACTTGATCTTCATAATTTGCTACTAAAGCGGTTATCCTATCGACCGGTTCTGCTGCAGGCGGCACAAATCCTTGCATAGGAGCAATACAAACTGGACATTTTCCTTTTCTAGCTAGCCACGGCCCCACACATCTCTCATGAAACACATGATAAATATCGGACTGCTCTGACTCTTTTTCCTCTTGTTTCTGGGGTAGAACTTTATGCCCCATTAACTCATCACTTCGTTCAAAATCTTCCAAACAAACACTGCAACTCTCTGCAGATAATTCCTCTCTAAAAGCTAGAGGGTTAAAAGATACTTCCCTAGACCTTGAATCTATAGCTACTTTCATATGAGACTCCTAATTAAAAATTTCATTGAAAAATCTCTCCAATCCAAAGGTTCCACCGCATGCAGCGCCTGTTCCTAAAGAAACCTGAACTATTGTATCGGGTGAAAAACCATGAAGTAAAAAAACTGAACTACCTAAAGAACTAATGCTAGCACTTATCAAAACAAGCGTGCTCAGCCTACCAAGCAATTGAAAGGTATTCTGAACAGCCGTAGTTATTACATTTTCACTAGATAAAGAGCCAAACTCTGAGAGAGCTCGACCTGTAAGTAAAAGAGCGCTTATTTGTACCCTCTTACTAAGAAGAAGAAGGGCTGCCTGGTCAACAATGGCCAATAAGTGAGCAGCTCCAGCAAAGCCTATAAGAGCGCCTATTGCTCCTGCTAAAGCATATAAGAACAGTTCACTTACCACGCGAACTACCTGAAGAGCTACCCCTATAATTTTTTTGCTATGAGAATAGAGATCATGTACCGCAACGTAGATCAGCTGCTTTATTGAATAGACCTGCCATTCTCTGGAACGCAAAAAGGAGCCTCCCTCATCTACCTCAGCTCTACAGGTTGGACAAATATTCTTTCTCTCAAACCACTTTTTTATACAATAACGATGAGCAGGATGCTGAGATGCGTGTGAAGAGAGAGGTAAACTAGAAAGTTCATCTAGGCAAACAGAACACCCTAGATCCTCCATCCCCTCTACAAAAGATTGTGCCTGAAATGTTACAGTCATAAGCAAAAAAAAGTTGGCCGATACTAGCAACGGCAAAAATTATGCGCAAGCACCAAAATTTTTTCCTAAAAACCCTAGAAACTCAAAAACTATTTTAAAAAAATCAATTATTTATTAAGATAGATTTCAAACCGGAGGTTTTTTATGAAAGATAAGAAAACAAAAGTTAAATATGTCGATATCAAAGATATAAAACAAAAAAAAGGCTGGGGCCTCGGCGTCGGAAGGAAATCAAAGACAAAAAAATTATCTGAAATCATGACAGATGGGCTTTCGAAAAAGATGCGATTAAAATAAGTGTATGGCGAATTATCAAACACACGCGCGTTTCAACCTACTTCTCGCCCTTCCCCTATTAGCATTTTTTCTTCACTATTTTTTTGAACCAGGCAGGCAGCCTGTAATTCTTTTCTCTGGTGCTTTTGCCTATGCAACTCTCTTCATGAATCCCGACCTAGATCTCGCGAACCAGATTAAGATCTTCTCCTTAAGAGGTCTTCTCACCCTACCCTTTCGCTTTTATTCCCTCGTGTTTAGACATAGAGGCCTATCTCACCATTTCTTTCTTGGCACTCTCACAAGACTACTCTGGCTCTCTTGTTTCTATATTTTAATAGCCTACCTGTGGGATCAGAGAAATGGCTATGAAACCCTCGCATCGTTCTACTCGAGATACAAAAGCCACCTTATCTTCGTATTTAGCGGCATTTTTTGCGCAGATGCAGGCCACCTCTTCCTCGATTACGCGCCGCTTCGAAAAAGAAGATAACTATTTATAACTCGTCAATGACTCTATCTCTTAGAGCCTGTTCTTTGATGTACATTACGGGAGGAACTTTATATGAGAAATGGTGCAAATACCCTTGTTCATGTTCTGCCTCAGTCCTAAAATCTGAAAAACCAATATCTCTACGGCATTGATCGGGAGTAAAGGCTTTAAAATGATCCACAATCCCAAATTCAGCATCAGGGGTATATTCTTTTGAAGATCTTATTAAATAATAAGAAAGAGGATGAAAATACTCTCTAATCCAATTGCAAATTCTTGTGATTAGATTTCTATTTTTAAGCTCATTCTCACTGTCTGAAACACGAACTCTTAATGCAACAATAGCGTTAATTCCCGTAACTCTTAGATTCAATGAAAACTGATGATCCCTACAACTTAGAGATAGAGAATGAAGCTCCTGTATAACACTCTCTAAAGACATAGAAACGAATCTTTCAGCAGTTTGATGCTCAATTCTCCTCTCGCCTAAAAAGGTAGTTCTTACTCTACCTGAATTGGTCAGGTTAAAGAGGCTATGTAGATTATTTTCGAGGCTTGCTACTGACATATAAAATCTCCTAAGATCTAAAATTTAGATTAAGGGTAGATAGATCTACCCTTATAAATTAAGTTAGGCTGCTCTTGCTCTTAGATTTTGATACCCACGAGTAATCTGCGCTCTTGAATATTGCCAGGCAGCGTTGACTCTACCTGTTACATACTGCACGGTACCTACTGCGTGCACGCATGCAGCATCTACTCTAGGATTTGTTCTTGCTCTAGCTAGAAGGGCATGACCTCTTGCTCTTGCACCATTAAAACAAAGCACAGAGTAGTTAGCTAAAACACCTATGCCTATTATAGAAAGCGTTCTTGTCTGTCCTAGGAAACTTTTTCCTTTAACAGCCATTCTTTTAAGAGGGTTAATTGTACTATTCAAATAGGACTCGGATAGAACAACTCTCGCAACATGTTTTGGACGCTCTGATAAAAGAATAGGGGCAAGCCTTCCAAAGGTTGTCTGATATTGAGACGCTGTGTAGCAACCAAAAGTGCGCTCGACATAGCTAGGTCCGTAATTGCCAACTAAAGGAGCTGGCATAGAAGAAAGCTCTACGGGCTTACTACCACTTCCAAATAGGAGATCTCTTACAAAGAGACAGATTCGAGTAAATAGAGAGCACTCTTTTTTAAGATCATGACTCACCACATAAAGCTCCCTTAATTTGCGAGCTACTTGCATGCCTTGAAGTCTCTCTTCTTTTGTTAGCCCTGGGCCGTGAAGACAATCCCTAACAGCTACTGTTTGAACATTTGAGACAATTCTTTTTAGCGAGACCGATCCGGCTGTGCTATCGGATCTTAAAATTCTACTTCCCCAAACGTTAATTTTTACCCTTGCACCTGATAAAAATTGATCTGCATTTTGAAGCCAATCTCTTCCGCCATGTACCGTTGCTACCGCACCCATAAGTTCTCCTTAACTAATTATTTTAAAATCAGAGCAGGCTAACATAAACAATATTTTTGGGAAAAGAAAAGACAATTAAAATAATTACTTACGATCTTTTTAAAAAAGAAACTTGATAACCAACCTTACGGATAATAAGATGTAAGATTGCTGAGCTAAAAAAAAGATTATTTGATATGGATGAAATGCGCCCACCTATAAACATTACACAGAGACCGCTAGTTAAAACTCCATAACCTAGCGCTTTACTAATCTTCTCCCGGCACTTAACTTCCTTGTACACTTCATTAGCATATTCAATTGCCTGGTCATATTTAACCTCAGCCGCGCTAAGATCTCTTTGCTGCGAGTCAAGCGATCTCTTAGTCAATTGATGAGCCATAAAGTTAACCAGTGCGGTAATAACAATGACTCCCTTAAGAGCGCTGATGGAGACAAAATTGAGCGCTGCTAATTTCGCAAAAGCCACAATGGAAATCAAGGACGCTATAAAGAGAATATTTTTTCCAAGAGATGCAATTTCTGTTATTTGCTGGAATCTAAGAAAAACCCTATCTTTTTCTGACTCACATTCTCGAACCTGGTTTACTGAATTTGAATACCTGGTATAAGCGGAGGTCTCTAGAGAAAAAAGTTTAATAGACATTCACTATTTCCCTCCTTATCTCAAAAAGTTGCGGGCTTGTTATTGCTGTTACCTGATTGTAATCCGTCATTAAATGTTGGAAAATATAATGAAGGCCAGTTAACGGAATTGCATGGGCGCTTAAACCCACAAGATGAAGAGGTATTGTTAAAGCTATAGGAATCCCTGATTAAGGAGTTTTTCCTGGATTCAGAATTAAAAAAAAACCTAAAAACGCTCCCTCCTCCTGTTTTTAAATGATTTTTACCACTTTAACTGCCTGAAATAGCCATTTTTGGC
>Ga0114933_10000098_pt1 | contig 104248 bp, 101 predicted proteins | sample 4SBtaG_FD_89691 | JGI IMG/M metagenome (GOLD analysis project Ga0114933, IMG submission 89691) | Deep subsurface microbial communities from Kolumbo volcano to uncover new lineages of life (NeLLi) - 4SBTROV12_W25 metaG | ecosystem: Environmental > Aquatic > Marine > Volcanic | place: Kolumbo...
TACTTAATTTGGATGGTTATACATTTGGTCTGTATTTAATAATTCAACTACATGTGGCAATACCGGCTTAACAACCTCTAAACATTGATCGATTGCTTTGGGACTCCCAGGCAACGTAATTATTAATGTACATTTCCTAATTCCAACAATGGATCTACTCAACATTGCCATTGGAGTAAATGATAAAGAATGGCTACGGATAGCTTCGCTCATCCCTGGAACTTCTCTATCAATTATTCTCAAACAAGCGTCGGGTGTAACGTCTGACCTAGCAACCCCTGTACCACCGGTGGTGACAATAATATCTACACTTCCGTCATCACTCCATTCGCACAATATATCGGATATCTTATCTATATCATCTTCGACTATTCCATACTTCACTTGTTGATATTCAGAATCATCCAAGACTTCACTTATCTTTGGACCAGACAAATCATCTCGACTACCTTTTGACCCAGAAGTACTCACGGTTAAAACTGCAACTCTAATCATCTACATACTCACTCATGTTTAGATATGTCATTATAGCATTCCCCTATGCAAAGGAATTTGACAACAATAGTCAAAATGATATATTCGAGCTATGAAATTTGGAAACTCAGAAATCTACTTAGTAAGTGACGGTAGCTTCAAAATGGACGGTGGAGCAATCTTTGGTGTAGTTCCTAAAGCCATATGGTCAAACAAAATTACACCTGACCCACAAAACTGTATTAACATAGCACTCAATTGTATTTTGATAAAACACCTCAATAAAACCGTCCTTATCGACACAGGGATAGGAACTAAATTACCAGACAATATAAAAACTAGGTTTAGCACAAATTCAGGCAAATTAGTAGACAACCTAAAAAACATAAACATAGATGCACAAGAAATTGATTACGTCATAATCACACATTTACATTTTGACCACGTTGGAGGCTGCACGGCATATGATAGCGACGGAGGCCTGTATAATGTTTTCCCTAATGCAACTCACCTGATACAAAAAAGAGACTGGGATGAAGCAACGATACTGAATGACAGAACACGTAACGCGTACAACGAACAAGACTTTATGCCTCTCTATGATAATGGCCAATTAGAACTCATTGATGGCGATCTCGAACTATTACCAGATCTAAATATCCATCTTACCGGAGGGCATACAGCAGGGCACCAAATTGTAAGATTCAGTACAGCGGGTCGCACCTTTGCTACACTAGGTGATATATTACCAACTGAACACCACATCCCTACACATTACGCGACATCCTTCGACATAAACCCTTTAGACACTATGACAGCCAAAAATCAGTGGCTTCCTATCGCAGAATCGGAACAATGGTTGATTAGTTTCGGCCATTCAGAAAACACTGCTTTAGGATATATCACAAGAGACGGAAGAGACAGAATTTCTGTCTCACCTATGGAGTAGGTATATAAATGGATAACTGTGTTTTCTGTAGAATCAGCGCAGGCCAAGAACCGGCAAAATTCCGATACATAGACGAAGAAGTAATGGTAATAGTTAATAAACTGACCTGGGTACCAGTTATGTTATTGGTTATACCAAGGAAACATCACAGCCAATTAGAGTTGTGGAGTAGCCCCATTATGAATAAAATGAGTAATATAGCAGCAGACTTTGGTTGTATGTATTGTCCTGAAGGATTCAGGATACTATCCAACTTTGGCGGCCACGGTCTGCAGAGCCAACATCACGGTCACTTACATGTTATTGGTGGCCGAGACTTAGGACCATATGCTTAAAATATTAGGAGTAAGAAAATGCCAGATACCATCCTCTATGACAAGAAAGACCACATTGTAACAATCACGCTAAACAGGCCTGAAGCATTAAATTCAATCAACCGTAAACTTCGAGCCGAATTGTCTGAAGCTATCAATGAAATAGACTCAGACAAAGATACTTACGTTGGCGTCATTACAGGCAACGGCAGAGCTTTCTGTGCAGGGAGAGACCTAAAGGAACGAGCACAAGATAACGCAGACGGCGTCCAGGCAGAAGCGGGGCATAGCATGACCAAAGAAAGCCCGTACCTTTGGCCTAGCACTTATAAACCTCTAGTTGCTGCAGTAAATGGATATGCTCTAGCAGGAGGTTGGTCAATTGCACAGATGTGTGACATACGCGTAGCATCAGAAGAAGCACAACTCGGAATATCAGAGACAAAATGGAGTCTACTTCCGCCTTTTGGAACTATACTCCCTAAACACATGCCATTATCTGCTGTTATGGAACTAGTCCTCACCGCACAACCCGTAACCGCACAACGGGCTTACGATATGGGATTCCTGAACAAAGTAGTCCCGCAAGATCAAGTTCTGGAAGAAGCTATGAACTATGCTCGTCAAATAGCTGAAAATGCACCCCTAGCTGTCCAGGCCTTCAAAGAATTGGCCTTAAGAGGATTGGACATGGATATACCTGCCATATCCACTATGGCCTTCGACAAATATAATGAAATTCTTCGCACCGAAGATTCCAAAGAAGGGCCCAAAGCTTTTGCTGAAAAAAGAAAACCTGTATGGCAAGTAAAATAGAGGTAAATTCTATGTTTAACGATTATCAAGACAAATACTTGAATATAGGTGACCTAGAATTACACTACCTGGAATGGGGTTCGGATACTAATCCCACAGTAATATTACTCCATGGGCTCCGGGGACACGCACATTCATGGGACGAGGTATCAAATGCCCTTAAAGATAAGTTTCACGTCCTAGCACTGGATCAACGGGGCCGTGGATCCAGTGACTGGTCTCCCTCTCAAGACTACTCCATTGAAGCCTACTCCAATGATTTACTTAAGTTTTCGGATATGTTAAATCTGCCCAACTTCATTCTAATCGGCCATTCTATGGGTGGTCGTAATAGTATGTATTTCGCATCAAGGCATCCAGGAAAACTATCAAAATTAGGTATAATAGACATCGGTCCTAGGATCGATTCTATAGGGAGCCAGCGCATCGGGGATGAAATGGCTAGTGGACCTACAGAATTTCCTTCTATCCAAGATGTAATTGAACATCTGAAGAAAAGTTCTCCATTTGCATCAGAAGACACACTGGCCCGCAGAGCAAAATATGCAACCAAAATTACTGACCAACACACCTTTATATGGACATATGACCCGGCTATTCGCGATCAAAGAAAAACAGGATCGAATATAAAACCGATAGACCTATCAGACTCCATACGAACTATCACTTGCCCAACGATGATATTCAGAGGTATGCAATCAGATATATTATCAGAAGCAGTAGCTGCCGAAATGGTGCAAACCATGCCTTCTTCAAATACCGTTGCCATTGATAACGCAACCCACACAGTCTTTGAAGATAACCCTGCAGACTTCATTAAAGAACTCCTCAAATTCTTGGGCTAACTTTAATATTAAAAAAGTTTCGGGTATTATGTAACCTAACTTGTTGAAAGGGAAGGTCAGAATATGAAAACATGTTTTTTTCATCTTATGCCATACCAAGGACTACCAAAAGATTTCATGGATCATCACCATAGTGCATGGGTGGATCTCCCAAATGAAAATTTTAGTCCTGAGCTCGCTAATGGCTATTACGGAGACTTCCTGGAAGAACTCGAATACGCGGACACCGTAGGATTTGATGGGATTTGCGTAAATGAACATCACAGCAATGCTTACGGGATGATGCCATCCCCTAACCTACTCGCATCAATACTATCCAGAAGCACCTCCAATTCCGCTCTCATTGTACTGGGGAACAGCATAGCTTTGTATCAGCCTCCTCTCAGAGTAGCAGAGGAAATGGCCATGCTCGATGTACTCAGTGGTGGTAGACTGGTGTCTGGTTTTCCTGTAGGTACCTCTATGGATACAGCGTTTTCATACGGAGTCGTTCCTTTAGAATTGAGAGAACGCCACAACGAGGCACACGACTTAATAATGAAGAGCTGGGAAGAACGCAAGCCGTTCTCTTTTAATGGGAAATATAACCAAATACGGTACGTAAATGTTTGGCCTAGACCGATGCAACAACCTCATCCTCCTGTTTGGATTCCAGGAAGTGGTACCTTAGAAACCTGGGACTGGGTATTAGATAGAAATTATGTCTATTGTTATTTGAGCTACTATGGATATATGAGAGCTCAAAAAATTGTGGATGGATTTTGGGCCCGAGCAGCAGAAAAAGGAGTAGATGACAATCCACATAGGCTAGGTTTCCTTCAACTGGTTTGTGTATCCGAAACTGATGAATCAGCGAAGGAAGAATATGAGGAACATATTAAATATTTCTATGAGAAGATGCTAAGAATTCACACCCCTTATGCTGAAGCACCTGGATATCGGCCGCTAACATCCATTCGAGAATCCTTACGGCCTCAAATGGCTACCGAAGCCGCAAAAGTAGCCAAAGATATGGAATGGGAAGACTACATCGAATTGGGGTATATCATAGCAGGAAGTCCCGAAACTGTGACAAAAAAGCTCAGTGAAGCAGTAGACATGCTAAGAATCGGGCATCTCATGACATTGCTGCAAATCGGTTCCATGCCAAAGGACCTGACACTCAAAAACACAAGACTTTTTGCCGAGCATGTTATGCCCGAAATCAATAAAAAATGGCCGGATTATAAAGACAATTGGTGGCCATCTAACGCAACTAAGACAAACCCTTTAGTAACAGCTGATGACTGACAATAATTAGGCTGGGGTATACCTACCAGCCTAATACTACCGACTCTTTCCTAGGATCTGCCCCTCCGCAGTACACCCCGGAATCTGGATCAATCATTAATGGCGTAAATCCATTTCTCACTCCCCAAGGTCCAATAGCTTCTACTTTATGACCTTTTTTACCTAAATCTGAAATCACTTCCGGATCAATTCTACTTTCTAGATCTAATCTATAAGGAAATTCCCGATGAGGCCAAGGGGAGCGAGGAAAACTATATCCACAATACCGTGGAGCTTCAACAGCTTCCTGAGTATCCATTCCAAAATCTGCTATATTGCTAAACACTTGCAAGTTACTTTGCGGTTGACTGTCTCCTCCTGGAGTACCCAAAGTCATGTATGGTTTTCCATTTTTCATGATTATAAAAGTACATGGAGTAGTGCGAGGCCGTTTATGACCATCTATACAATTAGGATTCTCTGGGTCTAACCAAAAATAACATCCTCTGCAATTCACAATGATTCCTGTTTCTCCCATAACACTTCCTTGTGTTAAAGCAGCAAAGCTACTCGGAGTAGCAGACACCATATTCCCTTTTGAATCTATTGTTGCCAAATATGTAGTGCCGTCTTCAGAAAACACAGGGGATTCATAAGAAGAGGTCTGAGTTAAAGACTCACTAGATATTTCGGCTATCAAGTTAATCGGATCACCTGGCCCATACTGAGCTCTCGCAACATTCTGATCGATCAATTGTCTCCTCAGAGAACAATACTCTTCAGACAATAATTCTTCCACTGGAACATCAACAAATGCAGGATCTCCTACATATCTTTCACGATCTGCAAATGCTAATTTCAGAGCTTCGACTTGCAAATGAATGACCTCAGCGCTGTTATGCCCAAGAGAACGCAAATCAAATCCTTCTAAAATTTTTAACGCTTGAAGTAAAGTTATCCCTTGTGTCCAGGTTTGATTAGTGTATATAGTGTATTCTCTATAATCCACTTTTATTGGTTCTTCTTCGGGAGATTCATATTGCTCAAAATCTTCAAGAGTGTACGGAGCACCCAAATCAACCAACGCTGAAACTAACTGGCTTGCAATCTCACCCTTATAATAGACATCTCTAGCGGCGTCTATACCTTCTTCTCTGGTACCATTATTTTCAATTACTCTCTTCTCAGCATCCACCATGAGAGCCAAAGATTTGTATAAGTCCTCCTGAACAAACATACTACCTATTTTAGGAGGTTCTCCATGGGGAAGAAAAATATCCGAGGTGGTCTTAAATTTCTTTATGTTTTCTAGTCGCTCGTCAGTGTTGATAGCCCTGCTAAAAAACTGATAAGCAGGGAAGCCTTTCTGAGAAAAATTTAAAGCGTCCTTTACAACTTCCTCAAAACTCAAAGTGCCATACAATTTCAACATTGATAATAAAGCCGAGATTACTCCCGGAACAGTAGTGCTAAGTGCCCCGGATGGTATCTCTCCAAAATTATCATTATAAAATTTAATAGTTGCCTGCTTAGGAGCCCAACCCTGTCCCACAATTGACCTTACTTTATCTTCTGCAGCATCGTAAAACAAGAATGCGACTTCTCCTCCTAGCGTATAATGAGCAGTAGGCTCCAGAACACCAGCAGTGAATGCAGTTGCTACTGCCGCGTCTACAGCATTTCCTCCGGAACTTAGCACTCTCATTCCTGTCTGAGCAGTCAATTGAGTACCTGCACCGACCATTTGCTGTTTGCCCCAAATTAATGATCTATGTGAATATTTACCAAATGTACCTGGTACCGAGTGCTTATCAGTCATATCTCCTCCTTTAAAAAAATAAGGCCGCCAAATTATGGAGGCCTTATTCACAATTGAACGAGTTAATCAGCTAATTAGTTAACTTGTTGTTCTTGTTCTAAAATCAATTTTGCAGGATCCCCGATTTCTGCTTCTATGCAGTCACAATACGCTGAGTACACAGACTTTTGTATTGCTTTCATTAGCCATTCTTCAGACTCAGGATCAGACTTGTATTCATTCTGAACGTCAACCAGTCTTCCCAATAAAGTCAGATAATGAGATTGTAAGGGGGAATACCCTAAGTCACTTTGTTCGATGACGAATTCTGTTGTCTCTAACTCATGACTATTTTGTGGGGTTTCGGGATTCATATCGTCTTGTAACATACTCATTTTAATCCTCCTACTACATTATACCAAATCTTACAAATCAAAAACAGCTCAATAAGCCATCATTAAATTTCTTTTGCTTCACCTTCAACAGTATCATCTTCCTCAGAATTTGTTGTAGTCTCTTCGGAACCCGATTCTTGGGTTTGCTGAGAGTAAATGTGCTCACCCAATTTTTGCGCAGATGAGTTTAATTCGGCAGTTGCTGTTTGTATCCCAGCAATATCATTCGCAGCACTTGCAGTTTTCAAAGCCTCTAATTTTGTTTCTACTTCTGATTTAATATCTTCAGGAATATTGTCTACGTTATCCTGGATCAATTTTTCAGTACTATATATCAGAGAATCTGCTTGGTTTTTAGTCTCTATTTCAGCTCTGCGCCTACTATCTTCTTCTTCATTCGTTTTTGCGTCTTCGACCATTTGCTCAATTTCATCATCTGAAAGGCCAGAATTAGACTGAATGACTATCTTCTGTTCCTTACCTGTACCTTGATCTTTCGCGGAAACGCTCAATATACCGTTGGCATCAATGTCAAAGGTAACTTCTACCTGAGGAATTCCTCTAGGAGCGGGAATTATGCCGTCTAACATAAATCTCCCTATAGATTTATTGTCAGTCGCCATCTGTCGTTCACCTTGCAAAACATGTATATCTACACTGGATTGATTATCAGCGGCAGTGGTGAAAGTTTCTGTCTTCTTTGTAGGTATGGTTGTGTTCCGTTCTATTAAATTAGTCATAACAGAACCTAAAGTCTCCAATCCCAATGTTAAAGGAGTTACGTCTAACAACACTATATCATCAACTTCTCCTGCTAATACTCCTGCCTGCACAGCAGCTCCTAAAGCTACCGCCTCATCCGGATTCACTGTTTTATTAGGTTCTTTACCAAATATCTCCTCTACTTTATCTTGCACGGAAGGCATTCGGGTCATGCCTCCTACTAATATCACTTCATCAATATCATTTTTTGATAATCCAGAGTCTTTCAACGCTTTTTCACAAGGATTCTGTGTCCGCGAAATTAAACTTGAAACCAGTTGATCTAGTTTTGCTCTACTCAAACTCTTAACCAGGTGTTGTGGACCATTAGCGTCAGCTGTGATAAAAGGGAGGTTAATCTCCGTTTCAACTGTAGTAGATAATTCTATCTTAGCTCTCTCAGCTGCATCTCTCAGTCTTTGTAAAGCCATTCTATCTTTCGATAAGTCTATACCGGTATCCTGCAAGAATTCCTGACTCAGCCAGTCCAATATAGCTTCGTCAAAATCATCCCCTCCTAAGCTAGTATCGCCGTTAGTAGATTTAACTTCAAAAACCCCATCTCCCATTTGCAATATTGTTATATCAAATGTCCCACCACCAAGATCAAATACAGCTATTGTTGCATCTGTGTTAGTTTTATCTAAACCATACGCCAATGATGAAGCTGTTGGTTCATTAATGATTCTTAGAACTTCTAGGCCTGCTATAGTACCTGCATCTTTGGTGGCTTGCCTTTGGGTGTCATTAAAATAAGCGGGGACAGTAATAACCGCTTGAGTAATTCTTTCACCTAACTTAGCCTCAGCATCTTGCTTGATTTTCTGCAATACAAAGGAAGATATTTGCGGAGGAGCATATGTTTCTTCTCCCATAGCAACGTGAGCATCTCCGTTGTCAGATTTAACTAATGTATACGGGAGCCTAGATGCTAAATCCTGAACCTCGGAATCGTCATATTTTCTACCTATTAATCTCTTTACAGAGAACACAGTATTTTCTGGATTAGTAACAGCCTGCCTTTTTGCTACTTGGCCTACATAACGCTCACTAGACTTCACGTTAATACCTACTACAGAGGGAGTGATACGTCCTCCTTCCGCATTTTCTACTACCACAGGATCTCCTGCATCTATAACCGCAGCTACCGAGTTAGTAGTCCCTAAATCTATCCCTAATACTTTCGCCATGATTGTTTTACCTCTTCTTAATTTGTTAATTTGAGATCGGTTTTGCTACTACCACTTGTGCAGGTTGAATAACACGATCTCTAAGTTTATATCCATTTCTTAATACTTTTGTGACAACACCGGATTCGTATTCATTAGTCTCTTCAGTACTAAGAGCCTCATGTTGTAAAGGATCAAAAATCTCTCCTTGACATTCAATTTTAGACACGCCTTCTGACGCTAAAAACACTTCTAATTTTTTATGTATTAACTTTATTCCTTCGATCCATTGTGACTCTGTACCAGCTGTATCAATTGACTGAATAGCAATCTCGAATTCATCAGACACCGGAAGTAACTTTGCAAGCAAACTTGCGTTTAAGAATTGTATTTCAGCTATTCTTTGTTCCTCTGAACGTTTTTTATAGTTAGCTAATTCAGCCTGTGCCCTTTGAGTAGACTCTAACTGAGCAGAAGTAGACTCTTTCTGGGTTTCTAGTGCTTCCTTTAGTTGTTCTACAGTCATAGATTCAACATTTATTTCAATTGAATCTGTTTGTGAGTCCTCAGGTTCTTTTTGTAATTCTTGGTCGTCTGCCATATATTCTGACTTTCCTATATTTCTAATGGTAAATTAAAACTAGCAAATAAATTATCTAACTCTCGATTTAAATTCTCAAGATTTTTGTCACCCGAAATCAAAGTGTTCATTCGCTCTTTAAAAACAGAGAGGTTTCCAATCATAGACAAAACAAACTCCACGCCAGACAAGTTCAATCCCACATTCTCCATTAGATGCTTAATAACCATAAGTTTACGTATGTCTTCTCTGGAATATAACCGCAACATACCAATGGTTCTATTGGGATTTACTAATCCAAGACGCTCGTATTTGCGTAAAGTTTGAGGATGCATTTCTAGGATCCTAGCAGCTACACTTATTACGTATAGTCCTTCAACATCCCCTGATTCTACCCTCTCATTGTCATCTGAAATATTGCCAATTAATTCATCAGGCTCCAACGGAGGAAAAGATTCTGTCTGTTGACCGGTAAATCTTATATGAATTTGTCGCCTATTAGTCATATCAACTACTCTAGTCTTACTTAACTAAATCATATAACTTGATACATTGCGTGTCAAGGTTGGTGATACGAGAAACAAAAAACCAATAGGCTAAAATGTGTAAATTAACTTGACAGGCTAGACCAAAAGCGTTCTTCTTTCCATGGATCGGCATTGTTGTTATACCCGTTTCTCTCCCAAAAACCTAGTTCATCGTTCTCCATAAACTCAATACCGTTAATCCATTTAGCACTTTTCCAAGCATACTTGCTTGGAACGACTAACCTTAGTGGCCACCCATTCCCTTCTCCAATAGGTTCACCGTCTCTTTTATGCGCTAGAATACCCTCAGATATACACAAATCCAACGGAAGATTGGTAGTGTACCCTCCATAACAATGCGCCATCACAAATTTCGCATTAGCGGTTGGCTTACACAATGCGGCAACCGTAGAAAAAAGAACTCCTTCCCACATATTATCTAGATGACTCCATTGCGTTACACAATGAAAATCAGCAGTTACATTCTCCCACTGCAACTCCAAAAATTCTTGCCAATTAAGTACTACTTCATTCTCTACCAAACCGTACATTTTCATCTGCCACGTAGACAGATCTAATTTTGGAGTCTCTCCATAAGTCAATATAGGGAATTTTTCCGTTAAGAATTGTCCTGGAGGAGTTCGATCCCCTTGTAGGTGTTCAGGAACTTGTCTTATTTGATCTGGTCTTTTCATAACAATCTCCTTATTTCACTTCAATAAGAGCTGATTCTTGAGCTTTGATGGTACCAATAAGAGCCGAAGATTTCACTCCATTTTCTATGAGTTTATTCAATAATTCATCAGTTTTATCTTCTGAAACCGAAATTAGTAATCCTCCAGAAGTTTGCGCGTCACATAACAATAATTTTGATTCTTCACTCAAATTATCATGCCATTCAATACTGGACTCAACATTGTCTTTGTTCCGCATCGTTCCACCTGGCAAAATGCCTTCTTTTAGTAAATCCCAAGTGCCTTCTATAACCGGAATATCATTTGAATTTATGTTAGCAGTGCAAGAACTAGCCTTCATCATTGACATCAAATGCCCCATCAAGCCAAATCCCGTTATATCTGTACAAGAATTAACCCCTACTTCCATCATCACTTCACTGGCATTTTTATTCAAAGTGCTCATTATTGTGACAGCGTCGTCTATCACGGAATCAGGAGCTTTCATTTGTTTGCCTGCAGTAGTAATAATCCCAGTACCTATGGCCTTTGTTAACACCAATGAATCTCCTGGTTTAGCTCCCTTGTTTGATACAGTATCATTTGGAGGTACAATCCCTACAACTGCCAGCCCATATTTTGGTTCTGGATCGTCTACTGTATGTCCACCAGCCAAAAGACATCCAGATTCTATAGTTTTATCGTATCCACCTTTCAAAATATTTGCCAATATATCATTGTCTAAGTTTGCTGGGAATCCAACGACATTTAACGCCAATAATGGTTTCCCTCCCATAGCATAAACATCACTAAGCGAATTAGCTGCAGATATCGCACCATATTGATATGGGTCATCTGTTATAGGAGGGAAGAAATCGACGGTAAACACCAATCCGGTCTCTTTATCCAGTTGGTAAACGGCAGCATCATCACCAGTTTCAGAACCCACAATCAAGTTTGGGTGACTTATTTTTGGAAGTTTGCTCAAGATCTGAACCAGATCCTCTTGACTTATTTTAGCCGCTCAACCAGCACAATGTGATAACTCAGTTAATCGCACATTAGTCATAATTTATCTCCTTAACCTTTTGAATCCTCTCCACAGCGCCATGATATATTTGCTCTGTCGTAAGCTAATTTTTATAATTATCTTAATATCAAGCCAATAGCTTTCTCTAAGCTTACTAACCAAATAATCCCTTTGGGTTTCAAAATTCACCACTCTGGAATTTTTATGTTTGGTAGGGATTTTACCAAAAAGTCCCCAAACATCTCTATCTTCTCCGGCTACCACCGGATACAGCGAAGCTAGATTCATCATTTGGGTTAAGCTTGTTATATTGAAGTAATGGGCATGGATAGGCCGAAAATAACCAGTTCTCATACTCATGCCAGGCCTGATATCCAAACTATTTGGAACGGAAACATATATTAACCCTCCAGGAGTAAGACTTTGGGCAACATTTCGTAACACTTGTACTGGATTATCTAAGTGTTCTACGATCATTCTCATAATTACAAGATCGAAATTACTAAAATCCTGTGGCCATGATTGATTTATATTAAACTTTCGTGCATCAACTCCATGATCTCGAATTAATTGATCCCTAAGTTCATCCACTAATTCTACTGCTTTGCATTCAACGCCAGATACTCGTTTTTTTATAAACGCTAACGCTTGACCATATCTAGGCCCAACGTCCAATACTTTCTTAGGACTTACAAAATTTGAAACTCTGCCCCAAAATTCCTCCCATCTATCTGTTTCATCTTCATGTGCCCCGGCTTCCTTACTGAACCATTCGGTATTGGCATATTCGAAAAAGTCTGGCCTAGATTTGGGATTAACCGTTACGAATCCACAATCTTTGCAAATGGACACTCTTAAATTCTCTATCTTCGTCAAAACAGGGGATACCATAGACGCCAAAACTTTAAAATTGCGGCTATTACAAATCAGGCACGGATCAAATTTTGGCATAATAATAAACCTTGCAAGTATTCCAGCGGCGCACACTAAAATCTCAAGTGTTTCGAACCGCTAATAAATCGTAACACATATAAAACTCTAAAACCCAGTCAATAATTCATTGACATTATGTTCCTCCACATATTACTATATCGATATGCGTTCCGTTCATGAACAGAACGATTCATTTGATACAGGTAGTGAGAGAGAAATGTTAGCTCTCACTGAGATCGAATCGAATCCAGAAATTACCCAAAGGCAACTATCTAAAAATATTGGTATTGCCCTGGGGTTAACCAATGTTCTTGTAAAAAATCTAGCTCAAAAGGGGTTAATAAAAGCCTCTCAAGCAGGATGGAAGCGTTGGATATATAACCTTACTCCTAAAGGTATAACCCACAAAATCACTCTGACACACAGATATATAACCCGTACTGTATCAAGTTACAATGTTATAAAAGACTCCATAAGAAATGATTTATCCCTAGCATCATTAAACCTGGAGTCTAGAGTAGCCATAATAGGGACAGAAGATTTCTCAGAGCTAGTTTATTTGGCTGTCAAAAATTATGGGATTGAAGATATAGATGCTTTTGCATTCCATCCCCACCAAGGTCAACGCTTTTTAGGAATGGCAGTAAAAGAAGCGACTAACTCGAATTTAAAACACTTTGATACCGTATTTCTCGCCTATATGGGATCAATAGATGACATAGAATCACTTCCGAAATCATTATCTGCCAAAGTAATCGTTTTCACTCTAGACGGTAAGCCAAAGGAGAAATCTTAATGAGTCCTGCTTGGAATATCCTTAAAATAAAAAGCACCTGCTGGAAGCTAATACAATCAGAACTTTCAAAACTGGGAATCCCCAATTATTTACCAATGTTAAAAACTAATCGACTAGGGGATATCCTTGGATACAAACCATTGTTTACAGGGTACTTGTTCATTCAGAACACTCATCAAGATATTTACCTAACAAATATCAGAAGGATCCCAGGAATTTTGGGGTTACTAACAGAAGATGGCCAACCAGCAATAATTGGTGATGATTTCATTTGTGAGCTTAAATCCAAAGTCAATGAAATCAACAACCACCAAGGAGTCTGGAGAACTTACAACAAAGGAGAAAAGGTTGTACTTGAAACCACGTATGGAATGTCCCGAATAGGCACTATCATACAACATTCTATGGCCGATACTACTAGGGTTAGGATCAGTATCGACTTTATGGGCCGAGAGATCAAAGCTGAAGTTAGTTGGTTCGACCTTACCCCTCTAGTACAGCCCTATTATGTCCATAAATCTCATGACAGGAGGAGAAGCAGAGGACGAAATCGCCCAATAAAAACCCATATACAAGCATAGATGAACATCTTCTCCTACAAAACAATTCTCGTAGTAGCGTCAGCTCCGAAATTGTCAAATAATAACGGCTCTTTGCAAGCAAACGGCGGAGCTGTGCCAATTTAACAAGTTTAAAAATGAATTCAAATTTAAAAGACAAAATAAATAACAAAACAGCTCATATATCCGTGATCGGAGCAGGCTATGTAGGATTGCCCTTAGCCGTAGCCTTCGCTACTGCCGGATTTACCGTTTCTATTATTGACAACGATGAAAGCAAAGTTAAAAAAATAAATGCCGGTGAATCTTATATAGCAGACATAGATTCAAAAGTATTAAAATATCTTTCCCCTGACCAAAGCAATTCGGGAATGTTAACAGCAACAACTCAATATTCATCTATAAAATCTACAGACTGCGTAATTATTTGTGTTCCCACACCAGTAAGTAAAACTAAGGATCCAGATGTATCATTTATCATTAATGCAACCAAATCAATATCAGAATTTCTACATGAAGATATGCTAATAGTACTGGAAAGTACCACTTATCCAGGTACAACAGAAGAATTGATAGTACCGATATTAGAAAACCCGGACAAGGACTCTTTCATTGTAGGTGACAACATTTTTGTAGCATTCTCTCCTGAACGAATCGATCCTAACAATCAACTATGGACCGTAACTGATACGCCAAAAGTGATAGGAGGCATTACAGAAGAATGTTCGTTAATTGCTGCTTCTCTCTACAGATCCGCAATCCAAACCATAGTTCCCGTATCTTCCACCAAAGTGGCTGAAATGGTCAAACTCCTTGAGAACACTTACAGAGCTACTAATATTGGGCTGGTAAACGAAATAGCAATTATTTGCGATAGACTAAATATAGATGTATGGGAAGTAATCAATGCAGCTGCTACTAAACCGTTTGGTTTCACTCCTTTCTATCCTGGACCAGGCCTAGGGGGACACTGTATTCCTGTAGATCCTCAGTTTTTAGCTTGGAAGTTGAAAACTCTTGATTACAACGCTAGATTTATTCAACTAGCCACTGAAATAAATACAGGAATGCCTAGATATGTTGTAGACAAATTAGCAAATATCTTAAACAAAGCCGGTAAACCCATCAAAGATTCAAAAATCCTTATATTAGGGGTCGCGTACAAGCCTGATGTATCTGATTTTCGAGAGTCACCTTCATTAGATATTATAGATATATTACATGAAAAAGAAGCTCTAGTATCCTACAATGACCCTCATTTGCCCAAGCTTCAATACGAGCATTTCAACATGGAGAGCATAGATCTCTCCAAATCTGTCATCGGATCATTTGACTGCGTAATTATTGCAACCGATCATAGCACATATGACTGGAAATATATTGTTGCGAATAGTAAATCTGTCCTAGATACAAGAAACGCAACGAAAGAAGCTGGTACGCAAGCAAGTCATGTGGAGAAATTATGACCAAACATTATTTAGTAACGGGCGCAATAGGGTTTATAGGTACTCAAGTCTGTAAACAGTTATTATCAGAAGGTCATAGGGTGACAGGGATAGATTCAATCAATGACTCCTATGATCCGAGCATAAAACATATTAGACTACGATCCCTCAAAGAATATGATTTGTTACAGTTTTATAATATTGATATATGCACTACTGAACAATTAAAACCTATATCTTCACAACCATTTGATGGGGTCATTCATTTGGCCGCTAGAGCAGGTGTTCGCCAATCTATCTTAGATCCACGTGCATACCTAGAAACAAATATTATAGGGACATTGAATATCTTAGAACTTTGCAAAGACAATCAAATCAATAATTTAGTATTTGCCTCCACTTCTAGCTTATATGGAGAAACCAATTCTAAAAAAATTAGTGAAACAGACTCCACTGATTTTCCCTTAACACCCTATTCTGTATCAAAGAAAGCTGCTGAGGTACTATGCTATTCATACCATTACCAGTTTGATATAAACATAAGTATTACCAGATTTTTCACTGTTTATGGTCCCTTCGGAAGACCTGACATGAGCATCTTTAAATTCATTAAGCTGATATACGAGGGCAAACCTATAACAATATTCGGTGATGGGTCCCAAACTAGAGATTTCACTCATGTTGAAGATGCTGCTCAAGCAACAATCCAAAGCCTTGACTCTAAGGGTTACCAAATATTGAATATAGGATCTAACAATCCGGTAAGCGTGAACTACATTGTTAATACAATAGAAGACGTATTAGGGAAGAAAGCGACTATTGTGTATGAACCCAAGAACAATGCTGACGTCAGTTCCACTCATGCAAAAATATCCAACGCAAAACATAAACTAAATTGGTCACCAAGTATATCAATCCAACAAGGGTTGTTATCAACAATCCAATGGTACCTAGAAAACGAGAACCTCCTGCAAGACATTAAAGTTTAGACGTAGCCTGCAACTCCCACAAAATATATGTTGATACCTTTCCTGAAACAAACTACCCGAGAACATAAATGGAAAATCATTCCATTTATGGCACTTACTACTATATTACCTCCAGTAGAAGTTGCTATCGTAGGAATCATATACCTCATACTAGATTCCAGCATAATCTATTATTTGCAGTACGTTTGGGGTTTTCTAGTTGAGTCAACACCTTTAAATTTATCTATTCAACGAACAATATTATTTTTCATAGCCTTGTTTGCAATATTTATTTGGTTCTTTGCACGAAAAATCAGGATGCGATTACAAGCCATCACTCGGCTCAACATAATTCGATCTCATAGACATCTATTGGTTAATTTATATTTAGACCTACCCGGCTCAACTCAAATACACGAACCAAATGACCAAATACAAAACTCGGTTATACAACTCGCTCAAAGCACTGGTGTTTTCTTTATGTCGATTATACTGTTGCTGTCTTCATTCTTAGGAATAATAATATTGGGTATTGCGGCATTGTATACATCTTGGATAGTAACCTTAATTGCTATGGCTCTTGGTGCATTCACCATATGGCTGAACAAAAGGAATCTCGCTACTTTTAAAAATATTGGGGCAATCCAAACAGAAACTTATGAAAAGATTTTAGTGCACATATCACAAATAGTGCGAGGATTCACTCTCATTAAAATAGATGGTCTGAAGCATGTATTTACAAAAAAAATGGAACATAGCATTCAACAAGATTGGGATTGGAGAGTAAAACGTCAACTAGATACTGAAAACATTCAATCTGTATCCGATGCCTTTGGATTATCATCCATTCTCATAATAGTATTCATAAGCATGCTCATAGAACCTTTGTCAGCAGTATCTTTAATACCATTAGTCTTACTGTTCAACAGATTAAGAAATTATTTAACGAATTTTCAAACATCTTTAGCATTGGCAAGAGAACATTATTATCCTGCTCAAACAGTTCTTCAAATCACCTCCGATCTCATGGATAAACAGACACCAAACCTAGACGCATTACAATCGGTAAACAAAATTAAAATGTCAAACGTACATTTTAAATATGAATCAAAAGCGATATTAAAAGATATTAATTTATCACTAAATGAAGGGGATAAAGTATTAATATCAGGACAATCAGGAGAAGGGAAAAGTACTCTTCTAAAAATTATTACAGGGTTCTATATGCCATCATCAGGACAAGTGTCCTATAACGATTTCCAAGGAAATTCCCATTATTTAGACTTTTCCTCAATAGCAAAACAAACTTTTTATTCAAGCAATGATTTATTTATACCTGACACAACGTTGAGAGATTTCATAGATCCTTATCATAATCATTCAAGCAAAGATATCCTTTCTTCCCTTCAAAAAGCATGCCTGACAGACATTGTATCTAAGCCCAAAGAACTAGACATATCATTAGGAGATGATGCGTCTAACCTTTCTGCTGGTCAAAGACAAAAACTATTACTCAGTCGAATCTTTATGAGACAACCATCACTTGTTGTTCTAGATGAATCAACATCTAATTTAGATATTGAAAACGAAAACGAAATCCTCAGCAATATTATGAACCATATAAGTAACAAAAGTATTCTCATTATGACGGCACACAAAATTCCCAATATACCTGTGTTTAATGCAGAATATACGATAACTAAAGGTACTATTTTTAATGAATGAGGTCTGTTATGAAAACTTTCAACATTGATAATCATAATATAGGTACAGGGCGTTGTTTTATAATTGCAGAAATAGCACAAGCCCATGATGGAAGCCTAGGCACGGCTCATGCATATATCGATGCAGTCGCAACGGCAGGAGCAGATGCAATTAAATTCCAAACTCACATCGCTTCAGAAGAAAGTACTCCAGACGAACCGTTCCGAATCAAATTCAGCATGCAAGATGACAACAGGTATGATTATTGGAAAAGGATGGAATTTTCCGATAAACAATGGGCAGAAATATCTGATCACTGCAAAGAATTAGGCATAGTCTTTTTGAGCTCTCCATTCTCTGAGGCAGCTGTCGATTTACTGAATAAAATAGATATGCCAGCCTGGAAAATAGCTTCAGGAGAAGTAAATAACCGCCCCATGCTTGCCAAAATAGTTGAAACAGGGAAGCCAGTGCTATTATCTACAGGAATGAGTCCATTATCAGAAATCCAAGAAACCATCTCATTCTTGCAAGAACAGCAAGTGCCTGTTTTAGTATTCCAAACCACTACTGCCTACCCTTGCCCTCCTGAGCATATTGGCCTTAACAACATACCAATATATCGTGAATTCTTCGATATACCTGTTGGTCTATCGGATCATTCAGGCACAATTTATTCTTCCTTAGCTGCTGCTGCCTTGAACATAGACATGCTAGAAATCCATGTGACTTTTTCCAAGCAAATGTTTGGACCGGATGTTTCTGCTTCAATCACACTGGAAGAACTATCTCAAGTCGTTCAAGGTATAAGATACATCGAAAAAATAACAAACAATCCAGTAGACAAAGATAAAATGGCTTCAGAACTCAAACCTTTAAGAGACCTATTTTCTAAAAGCATTGTATGCACAAGAAAATTAGCAAAAGGCCACATAATCCAGCGCGATGACATTACTTTTAAAAAACCTGGAACTGGATTACCCCCGGATGCTATGAACCTCATTATAGGTAGAAGGCTTGCACAGCAAATTGAAATTGATCACAAGATAGTACTAACAGATGTTGAATAATCTCATACAACGATTGAAGGCACATACCTAATGTGTGGCATCTCTGGCCTAATGGGCCAAGGCTGGGATGAATTCCAGCTTACCAAAATGATAGATGCTCAATCGCATCGAGGGCCAAATGATTCAGGATCTTTCATTGACCAAGACTGTCCTGTTGGATTAGGGCACAATCGATTAAGCATCATTGACTTAAATAAGTCCGCAAAATGCCCTATGGTAGATTCAACTGAGCAATTTACAATCGTTTTCAACGGGGAAATTTATAACTATATAGAACTCAAAAACCAACTCTCAGATTACAAATTTAAAACATCCAGTGACACAGAAGTAATATTAGCAGCATATTCTAAATGGGGAGAAGATTGCGTATCTAAATTTATAGGTATGTTCGCTTTTGCAATCTGGGATAGAAATAAACGAACATTATTCTGTTCAAGAGATCGGATAGGAATCAAGCCTTTTTATTTCCATTTCCAAAACGGTTTGTTAAGATTCGCATCCGAAATCAAAGCAATTCTCCGCTCAGGAGTAACCGCTGAACCCGATATGCAACAATGGGGTGTTTATCTGTCAAAAGGATACTACGATCATTCAAACAAAACATTCTTCAAAAATATATATTCCTTGGACCCTGGCCATAATTTAACTTATGATGGTCACTCACTAAATATTTATAGATATTGGACTTTAAGTGACAATCCTTCCACAAACACAGCATCCAATTTCAAAGAGGATCTTGAGCAACTACAGCAATTACTACAAGAATCAATAAACATCCACTTAAGAACTGACGTTCCTTACGGCATTAATTTGTCATCAGGTCTAGATTCTAATTTATTAACTACCCTCATATCAAAAAACAATACCAAGCCTCCCTATTCCACATTTACAGCATCATTTGCAGATAAAGATTTTGACGAACATGCATACTTGTTGGCCAATGTGGATTACGGTTACAAATCTGTAAGAAATATTACTTGCCCTTCTGATATACCATCATTAGCTGAAGAGCTAATTTTTAACCAGGAAGCCCCTTTTGGTGGAGTACCTACACTAAGCTACTACGATTTACATAAAACCATGCATAAACACCACATACCTGTCAGTATGGAAGGGCAAGGAATGGACGAACTTTTCGGGGGGTACTCCCATGCTAAATGGTATCACTACGCTGATATTGTCAAAGACCATGGATGGAATTCCCTCGAAGCCTCGGTTCCAAATGACGAGTTAAATGCAGCCACCTTACATAAAGTCAACCAAATACTAAGTGGGAAAAGTTTAGTAGAATCGACTGATGGGACAGTTCACCTAAATACCGAATCATTGTCCGACGACATAAAATCTATTTCATCCGATACTCTAGAATTCGCTCAACCTTTCGATAATAACCTAAATAATTTATTGTATAGAGACTTAATGCACACTAAATTACCTCGCGTTCTCCGAATGAATGACCGCTTGTCAATGGCAAACGGAATTGAGCTACGAGTTCCGTTTCTTGACCACCGCATTGTCGAATTTGCATTTTCTTTAAACAATAATCATAAAATCCAAAATGGTGAAAGCAAATTCATCCTAAGGCAATTATCAAAGTCCTTAATTAGTAATAACATCAGTGACAGAGCAAAGCAACCCGTAGTGACACCACAAACCATCTGGTTAAAAACAGATTTAAAAGAATGGTGCGAATCAATTTTATTTTCGCCCGAATTCAAGAACCGAAATATTTTTGATATGACAACTGTATCAAAATCATTTAACGATTTTCTCAATCAACCACAAACTAATTCTTTCTTCGTATGGCAATGGATTAACACCGAACTTTGGTTCAGGTCTTTCATAGATAATTAAATATTTAAATTAAATACAAGGAACAATAATTTGAAACGCAAAATATGTGTGGTTATAACAGCTAGACCTAGTTACGCTAGAATCAAATCAGCTCTGGAAGCTATAACAGAGCATCCGGATCTTGAATTACAATTAATTATTTCTGGGTCTGCGTTGCTGCCTAAATACGGGTCTGCTATAGATGTCATCAAATCTGACGGATTCATACCATCTGCTGAAATATATCACATGATAGAAGGTGAAACTCTTCTATCATCTGCAAAATCCACTGGATTAGCAGTAATCGAATTATCTACTGAACTATATAAATTGAAGCCTGACGCTGTAATAACAATAGCAGATAGATATGAAACCCTAGCAACAGCTATTGCAGCATCCTACCTCAATATTCCAGTGGTACACATTCAAGGAGGTGAAGTTACAGGGTCCATAGACGAAAAAGTAAGACATGCTGTAACTAAACTTTCGGATTTACATTTTGTGTCAACTGCGATGGCATATAAACGGGTCGTTTCAATGGGAGAAAATCCTAATACTGTTTACTTAACCGGGTGCCCATCAATAGACTTGGCGAATACCATTTATGACAACCCGAAATTAAATTTTAATCCATTTGAAAAATATGGAGGCGTGGGACATAAATTTGACATTTCAAAAAACTATTTAATCGTGATGCAGCATCCTATAACAACCGAACATTATCTATCTAACGAACAAACTCTTGAAACACTTCAAGCAATTACAGAACTCAATATACCTACCTTCTGGTTTTGGCCTAATCCAGATGCAGGGTCAGCAGGTATTTCCAAAGAGATTCGGGTGTTCAGGGAGCATCATATAGATCATAAAATTCATTTCGTGATAAACATGAGTCCTGAAGACTTCCTCAGATTAGCAGCCTCCAGCGCATGTATTATAGGTAATTCCAGTGTCGCCATAAGGGAATGTTCCTTTTTGGGGGTTCCTGCAGTAAACATAGGTAACAGGCAATTCGGGAGAGAACGTGGAAACAACGTCGTTGACTCCACTCATAACGCCGCGTCAATCATCGCTTCAGTTAATCATCAACTCAAACGAACAGATATCATACAAGACAAACTTTATGGTGAAGGAAATTCCGGACAAAAAATGGCTGACATCCTTTCCGAATGCCAACTCAGTATCGAAAAAACAATATTAGTGAAGCAACAATGATCAATTTGAATGCTTCTTATACTTTGGCCATAATTCCTGCGCGTGCAGGAAGTAAAGGGATCGAGAACAAAAACCTAATGCAAATTGGTAGTAAAAACCTGATTGAACACGCTATCCACGCAGCTCAAGCCAGTAAAATGGTGACACACATAGTTGTTACATCAGATCATCCTGACATACTTCATATCGCTAAAACACAAAATGTTTTTTATAGAAACAGACCAACCCATATGGCTTTAGACGAGTCTCCAGTAGTCCCCGCTTTGCAAGACGCCACTTTATTCATGGAAAATAAAACCAATCATCAATATAACAATATTATTTTGCTGCAACCAACTTCTCCCATCCGAACAGGAGAAGACATAGACAAAGTAATATCTATCATGAATAAAAACCCTAATATTCAAGGAGTTATAAGTGTCTCCAACTGTGGCGTATTCCTCCCTGATCATCAATACTATCTAAAACGTGATTCTTTACTAAATACAAATACACTTCAGCCTCTAACATCACATCGAAATCAAATAAAACGACGTCAGGAAATACCAGAAAGTTACGTAAGAAATGGGGCGATTTATGCTGCCAGAAAAACCATTTTAATGAATGAAAATAAAATAATAGTTGACAATAAAGTCCCATACATTATGCCGAAAAAATACATATGCAACTTAGATGATTACGATGACTTAGAACTCGCAAGAATCGTAATTCCTGCATGGGAACAAAATTTACTATGATCAATATATATAACAACGAACCAGAGGGTTATTCTAAGATCGCAATATCTACTCTTCAACAAATAGGTCATTATTTTGACCATCCTACAAATGAACCTATACATGCTATCATCACCAGATTGAATTCACTGATCAACAAAGAATTTCTGAACAGATTTCCTCATCTCAAATTCATACTAACAGCTACAACTGGGCTTGATCATATAGATCAATATGAATGCGATCGAAAAGGTATACGAATTATTTCTTTAAAAGGGGAAGATAATTTTTTATCTTCGATTGTTGCCACCGCCGAACATACAATGTCTCTAATGTTAGCATTGCTCCGCAATGTGCCAGCAGCCGTCAACGATGTCCATAATTCAAACTGGGACAGAATGAAATTCAAAGGACATGAGTTGAAAGGCAAAAACATTACAATCTTAGGCATGGGAAGATTAGGCATGCAAATTGCCCGCCTTGCTGACGCCTTCCAAATGACAGTAAAAGGGTTCGATACGAAGCAAATCGTTGAGTATCCGACTAGTCGAGATTTAGCTACTTCTTTACACGGATCAGACATATTATCCATTCACTTGCCATATGATTCATCCACAGAACATTTAATATCCCAAAAACAAATCATGGAAATGAATCCTAATAGCTACATCATTAACACCTCAAGAGGACATATATTAAAGGAAGAAGATGTCGTAGCTTCATTAATAAATGGTCATCTTGCGGGAGTCGCCGTAGATGTACTAGAGAACGAATATAATCTCCACAAAAGTCCTTTATGGGAATTCTCCCAGAAGTCATCTTCAAATGTGATCATCACTCCACATATCGGTGGATGCACATACGAATCTATGGAAGCAACTGAAATCTTCATAGCCCAACAGTTCTTGAAATGCCTACACAATTAGCACAAAACGCATTATTTCTAAGTCAATCAGGGAGTTTAAGGATGTTCCATGATCTCGCTTTAAGATTGCAACAAGATTTAAATTTATCCACTATTGGTATGCTAGTGTCCCATAAACGTGCAGCAAGAACTTTCAAAACAAAGTTTCCCGATAATCGACTGAATGAATTTACCGTACTATCAGAATGGGAAATTGTAAATGCTTCGAAAACCATTATTGTAGATCACAATTTGATAACAAATTACGAGAGACAATTAAATCTCTCCGGATTTAGACAAGCTATAATGGCCGATCGGCGTATCAATAACGGGAAGAAATGTACTTATTATCAAGATTATAAATCCAGATTTTCTGAATATGAGCAACTTCAAATACTTCAACACTCTCTTGTAACTATTGAAAACTTATTTAACCAGTTACAACCCAAATTTCTTGTATCATTCGTATGCGTTACTTTGCTTGAGTATTTATGCCATGCCTTTGCAAAATCCAGAGGCATCCAAATACTTAATATCCGACCAACTCGAATTGGCAATTACATGACATTCGGGAATGATATAACTGAACCCTCAAATTCGGTCCGAGATGCGTACCTGTCAATGCCTCTACCTAATACTGAATCTAAGTCATACGCTCAAGCTATAGAGATATTCAATCAATCAAAAACATCTAATTACGCTTATGAAGGAACTAGCATCAGACCTAAAACTAATGGTATTTCTAAAATATATAAAAGAGCTTGTAAGGGCCTTAGAATTTTCAAAATAGTCAAATGGGTTATCACAGATCTTCGCATTAGTTTTGGAGATTTAAAAGACAACCACGATCCAGGAATCCTTATACCACTATATTATGAAACTTTGTTTAAACCTTTGCTTAAGTTTCAAATAAGAGTTAAATTCACTCGTACTTATGTACCTGTAAGAGATTTGCACAAATATAAATATATATTTTTCCCGCTTCACACTGAACCCGAAAAAGCTCTTTTAGTAGATGCACCTTTTTTAACTAATCAAATTGAAGTTATACGAAATATAGCTCAAAGCTTACCTTCAGATACAATTGTAATTGTAAAAGATCATCCTAAATCCTTCGGTAAGAGGCCACCAAGTTACTACGATAAAATTCTTGATATCCCCAATGTCCGTCTAGTCGATCCTCTACTTCCAACCTCTCCATTGGTTAGAAACTCAATATTAGTAATCACTATTGCTGGATCTGTGGGTTGGGAAGCAGTCTTGAACAAAAAACCTGTAATAACTTTAGGTAATACACCCTATGAATTCCTTCCTGATAATATGGTCATAAAACTATCGGATGTCACAAAACTCCCAATAATAATTGAAACAATGCTTAATAATTATAAATTCGACAAACAAGCAGTCATAAAATACATAATAGCATGCTTGGAACAATCTATCTCTTTACAATATTATTCTGTCCTATTATCACGTCTCAATGTCTTTAGCGCCTCAAATACAATCTCTGACTGGGACTCTGAAATCCAAAAACTCACCAAATATACCATGAACTCATTAACAAAATAACATGAATACTTCCACTATCACCGTTCTAAATAATTTCTCTGGTAGTTCTATAGGAGAATGGCAATTAGAAGGGAACACATTAACCTTACAGTTAGCGCAGGAACCGATTGTTCATGCAGATTATGAAGCACATAATTACAATGTGCATTTCACCTTCGGGTTAAAAAACAATACAAAAAGTATTCAAACAATAAAAATAATCATCCAAACAGATATGCAACATATTACGCCAAACACTATATACCTTTCAGATTCTAGTTGGAATATAACAGATCGTGGTATCAGCACCGTCCAAGCTCTGGACGAAGGTTATACGTTCCCTGTAACTTTACCTCCCTCTTCCTACACATATATTTCCAATACAATGTGGCATTCATTGGATTATATTGAAGACGAGTTCTCAGAATATAGTAATAATCAAAAAATACAAACTTTGACTTATGGTAGATCTTATGACAACCATCCTTTACAAGCTTATAAATTTTTCAAAAGCAGGAATCATGATGTTCCATTGATAATCGTCTCATCAGGAAGCCATCCTAAAGAAGGAGACTCTATAGCCACTCAAGCCATCGCTAAACATCTAATCCAAGACTCCTGCAAACTACTAGAAAAAGCAGATATTATCCTCATTCCTGTCCTTAATCCTGACGGATTCGTTAATGGCCTCAATGGCTGCAATAGCAAAGGCATTAATTTTTTCTGGGATTTCCAGAATAAAAGCCCCCAAAAATGCCCTGAAGCATACCACTTCTGGGAATTTCTAAAGGAATTCCCTCCAAATATTTATATCGATTTTCATGCCTACAGTACTCAAGGTCCAGAAAAACAATTCGGTCCATATTTAAAACCCTCAGTGTTATACTGCGGGACGCCGACGAAACGTTCTGCAACTAAACTCGCGGACATATTGCAAACAATTCCAGGCAGTAAATCTCAATTCATGTTTGCACCTTCTTCCATGCCTTACAAAATAAGCAAAGAATTCAACAGTATCACATTTGCTAAGTACCATTTGCATCAAGATATGGGAAAACAAGGAATGGAAAAAAACGCTTTAACTGTTTTAAGCGAAATTATTAATTCACTGGAGGCTGATGAATTAAAACATCAGATTCTTAAGCCTTATGGTAGTTTACGCAAATCATATAGCGCCAAAATCAAACAACATCTATATATTAATCGACATTATTTACTAAAAAAACTTAAACATATGTACTGTTCAAAAAAACTATGAACATAACATTTTGGTCAGATTCATTGATTCCATCCACTACTGCCAATTCCATACAAGTCATGAAGATGTGTGATGCTTTTACCGAATTAGGAAATAATATAGTGTTGCATGCAAAAAAGAATAATTTTACAGATATTAATATGGAATCTGATATAGCAAGCATATATGGTGTCAAATCTGATTTTAAGTTGCTCCGTCACCGCAGCCTTGGTGTTATAAAACACTTAGATTACGACTTAGCAATATTGAATAACATTCTGAGATCTAAACCAGATCTTATATACACTAGAAGCCTAAGAGGTGCTTTCTGGGGCAATTTGTTGAACAAGAGAACTATCTTAGAACTGCATTACCTCCCTGTAACAAGAGCTAATCGATGGATGCTCAAAAGGTTATCTGATAAGCATAATCTGATTAAGATAATCACCATTTCTGAAACATTAAAAAAAATGGTATTGGAAAACCATCCAAATTTAAATGCTATACCTATCCAGGTGTGCCATGACGCTATAGATATTGATAGATTCCCTGAAACTCCTAATAATCCGTCCGAGATGAAATTGAAACTAAAAATCGATCCGGGACGAAAAATAGTGATGTATGTTGGTCATCTATACAAAGGAAGAGGTATAGATCTGATAGAACAATTAGCACAAATCCAGCCTGATCTAGAATTTGTCCTTATTGGGGGACTTCCAAAAGATGTCCATTACCGCCGAACAAAAGCCATACAATTAGGACTCAACAATCTTAGATATTTAGGGTTTATTCCTAACTCAAAGCTTAATAAATACTACCAAATCGCCGATGCTTTGATAATGCCATACGAACGAAAAGTTTCAGTATCTGGTGGAGGAGATACTTCTGGCTGGATGAGCCCATTGAAAACCTTTGAATATATGGCATCAGGAAAACCTTTAATTTCAAGTGACCTACCATCTCTTAGAGAAACCCTCAACGCTGACAATTCTGTTCTGGTGGAACCTGGAAACTTAGAACAATGGAAATACAGTATCGAATATACACTGACAAACATCCCGTTCGCTAATAAAATATCTAGAAATGCCCGTAGACAAGCAGAGCAAAATACTTGGTTAACTAGGGCCGAAAATATATTGAGGCAAATATAAATATGCCAGTATCTTTTAAAACTATTATTTTAGCAGGAGGATTGGGTACTCGACTATCAGAAGAGACAGATCTAAAACCCAAGCCAATGGTCGAAATCGGCGACCACCCAATCTTATGGCACATAATGAATATATATAGTCATTATGGTCATAAAGATTTTTACATCGCCCTAGGCTACAAAGGCGAGCAGGTAAAGCAATATTTTATCAATTACAATACACTTGAAAATGATGTTAGAGTTGATCTCAAAACAGGTCTTATACAGCACTCTAATGAAACCAACAAAGACTGGTCAATTAATCTTATTGACACGGGAAAATCCACAGAAACAGGTGGACGAATACTTAAACTTCGAAATCATGTAGGAGACAATACTTTTTTACTAACGTATGGGGATGGTGTTGCAAATATTGACATCAACGACATTATTAAATTCCATAAAACCCATGGAAAAATCGCTACCGTCACTGCCGTCCGACCTCCATCAAGATTTGGTAGACTTGAATTTGAAGGGGACAGGGTGACCTCTTTTTCTGAAAAACCTCAAATAGGAGAAGGCTGGATCAACGGAGGGTTTTTCGTATTAGAACCAGAAATATTCGACTATATTGAAAGTGATTCCACCATATTTGAAAGAGAACCATTGGAAAAACTAGCAAAAGATCATCAATTAATGGCTTATAAACATGAAGGGTTTTGGCAACCAATGGATACCCTAAGAGAATTACGATTACTGCGAGCATTATGGGATTCAAATAATGCACCATGGAAAATTTGGTGACCGAGCCTTCTGACAAGCTGTTAGGACTTAACGTCCTGGTCACCGGGGGTACCGGAGTCATAGGTTTCTGGTTACTAAAGAAACTAATAGCCTTAAAACTTAACACTACGGTACTATTATGGGACCATGCCAACAATAGTGAGCCTGAACTAAATGAGTTATTGCAAAGTACGTATAATATACACGGGTCTTTAACTGATATTAAATTACTCAATTCACTTATAGAAAAACAGAATATAAATATAGTATTCCATCTGGGCGCACAAGCAATTGTAGAAAAAGGATTAGCGGATCCTTTCACCACATTTGAATCGAACATAAGAGGGACTTATAACCTCTTGGAAGCATGCAGAACACATAATCAAACTATCAAAAGTATTGTTGTTGCATCTAGTGACAAAGCATACGGTACCCATAGCCAACTTCCCTATACAGAATCTACTAGCATGAATGGAATATACCCTTATGAAGTTTCAAAAAGTTGCACAGACTTATTGGCAAGGTCTTACGCATTAACTTACAACTTACCAGTATCTATAGCTAGATGCGGCAACGTGTATGGAGGAGGGGACCTAAATTGGAACAGGATCATCCCTGGGACCATTAAAAACCTTATTAACAATCAAAATCCCATAATCCGTAGTGATGGAAGCCACCTACGAGATTATATATATGTGCAAGATATCGTCGATGGATATATAAGCCTAGGTAGTGCCACAATTTCCGATCTTCCTAATGGAGAAGCCTTCAATTTTGGAAATAATAACCCCATCTCTGTCATTGATTTAGTTACAGCCATATCAAAATCCATGGATAAAATGCACTTAACACCCGACATAACAAACACTGCAATAGGAGAAATCCATTCTCAGTATCTTGACAGCTCTAAAGCCAAACAGGTACTGAATTGGGAACCTGCATTTTCATTAGAAGACGGCCTTGAACAAACTATAAAATGGTATACAGAGTTCTTCGCAAAAGCTAATGTCTAATTCAGAAAAAGAAAACATCAAGAACAAAATCTTCGATTTGGCACGTGACTTTTATCTTGCAAGTAATCCTGAAAAGTCATTTCAACCTGGAATCGATTACATACCTGTATCAGGAAAAGTAATAGATGTCTCAGAATTACTCAACAGCATTGATGCCGCTTTAGATATGTGGTTTACATCCGGAAGGCATGCTCTGCAATTCGAACGCAAGTTAGCAGATACTATGAAATCTAGACATGCTATATTATGCAACTCAGGATCTTCTGCAAACCTATTGGCATTGAGTGCGTTAACATCCCCTAAACTGGGTAATAAAAGGCTGGTACCTGGGGATGAAATCATAACGGTAGCAGCCGGCTTCCCAACTACGGTAAATCCTATAATACAAAACAACCTAATCCCTGTATTTGTCGATACTGAACTTGGATTTTACAACCCTTCCGTAGAGTCAATCGAAAATGCAGTCGGACCAAAAACTAAAGGCATATTTATCGCTCACACTTTAGGAAACCCCTATGATGCCGAACAAGTAAGTGAATTGGCCAAATCAAAACAGTTATGGTTTATAGAAGATAATTGTGATGCCTTAGGCTCATCCATCAACGGCCGATTAACTGGAACTTTCGGACATTTGTCTACCTTAAGCATGTATCCAGCACATCACATCACTACCGGAGAAGGTGGGAGTGTATTCACCAACAACCCCATGTTGAAAGTTTTAGTCGAATCCTACAGAGAATGGGGGCGAGATTGCTGGTGCGAGCCAGGGAAAGATAATACTTGTGGTAAACGATTTGAATGGCAATTTGACGACCTGCCATTCGGCTATGATCACAAATACGTCTATTCCCACATAGGATACAACCTCAAGATGACAGACTTCCAAGCATCCATTGGTAATGCTCAACTTGATAAACTAGATCAATTTATAAATATTCGTAAAGCTAATTTTGATTATTTGCAGTCAAAAATGAAATCTTTAGAAAATTATTTTATTCTTCCAGAGTCAATCCCAGCCAGCGACCCGTCTTGGTTCGGATACCCAATAACACTACGTGATCACTGTACATTTAGTAGACGAAACCTAACAACGTTTTTGGAACAATCAAAAATCGGTACCCGATTACTTTTTGGAGGCAATTTACTACGTCAACCTGCATATCAAAACATCGAGCACAAGACAATTGGCAAATTATCTAACACAGATATGGTAGCAGAAAATACTTTTTGGGTAGGAGTATATCCTGGGATCACCGAAGTAATGTTGGACTATATATATGACTCAATACATGAATTCGTTAATTCATCAAATCGTAAATCATAGAAAATTGTTCAAACTAGAAATCAATCCGTACACTTTATTCTCATGGCCACTCTTCAAACGGCCCATTTAGAACTATGCAACTCTCTGTAATTCTGTGTGTCTATAATGAGAGCGGTCGAGTAGAACGTGCATTCTCTGAACTACAAAAAGAATTGGACGCATCCCAGCTCCAATATGAAATTATTGTTATAGATAACACCTCTACTGATGGAACTAGGCAATGGGTCGAATCATTATCCGAACCTCACACTAAAACAATACTGAATGAAACGAATTTAGGCAAGGGAGGATCCATCAAATTAGGCATATCCAGGTCTCAAGGGGACTATATACTAATACATGATCCTGATCTTGAATACAACCCTGAAGATATACTCCCTTTATTTACACTGGCCCAAAAAGAAAATTCTGACCTCGCGTTGGGTAGCAGAGTCCTTGGAGGACACAATATATCCTATAAGTACCTTCAAAATTATTTAGGAGTTGCTGTATTAACTAAGCTAATCAATTCACTCTACGGTAGCTCTATAACAGACCCAGCTACGGCCATGAAACTAATGAAATCCTCATTTATTAAACAGATAAACTTAACTGATAACGGTTTTAATCTGGATTTTGAAATTGTTGTAAAGACGCTTAGATTGCATGGGGAAATATCCGAACATAGGATTTCCTATTATCCACGTACAAAAGCGGAAGGTAAAAAATTAAAAGCTTGGAGAGATGGATTCGCATCTTTAATTACAATATTAAAAACCCGAACGAAATCCCCGAGGCAAATCAATAGAGTGTGACTAGATTTTTATAAAACAATACATTAATTTGAAGCACGTCACCAGTATGGATGTTCAAATATTCATAATCTTATTTATTATAAGTGCTACCGTAAAGATACTTTTTCTAGAGTTTTATTGGTCTGATATCAGTATCCCCAAAGATGACGAACACGACTACATTGCAACAGCAATGTACATAAACTCTGGGAATAGCTGGATAAGTGAAGACGCTCCCAATTCTAGGCCACTACTTCTAAGTTTAATCATATCCCCTTTTCTAGATTTAGGGATATATCCTATAAGGATACTACTGATCCTTATTTCCTCGATTACACCTTTTCTAATGTATAGTTTAAGTAAAAAGGCTTTTAATCTAACATCAATTCAATCCGTAATTCCTGCATTAATATGGATATTTTATCCTCCCGAGATTTGGTACTCTGGATTAATCCTGACCGAAAGTTTGACAGGATTACTCGCTTTGGGCTCTACCTTATGTTTCATCATGGCAAAAGATTCTAACAAGATTACAACTTCCATGTGTTTAGGTGTACTTTTAGGCTGTCTGATATTAACCAAGTCTTCATACGTATATTTACCTGTACTACTCGTCGGATTAAACGTATTTATAAAATTCAGATGTGGATACACCATGCTAAACATAACTCAAACTGTACTAGTCATAGGAATTATTGGTATTGTTACTTCGCCTGTTATAATCCGAAATTACAATACAATAGAATCCATATTACCCATTGAAAGTAGAATGCCATACGGTATGGTCGTCTCAAATGGGGACTTCACCAGCCCACTTATCCAAAATGGAGCTTATGACAAAAATATTGCATCAGCTCAAAAAATAGTCCAAATGAAACAACAGGGAGATTCGTACAATGTACTAAAATCCTATGCACTATCTGTAGTACTAACCCAAATTCAAACTAATCCGGGGCAAATTCATAAAATACTAATCAGTAGAACATATAATTTTTGGGGCAGTAGGCCAGATCCTTTTAACCCATCTATAACGATGAACGACATAATTATGTCAATTATTTGGATTCCTATATTGTTGTTGTTTATATCTTCATTTAGATTCTATAAATCTTTAAATTTCTGGATCTTTGTCCTGATTGTGATTTATGCCTTCCTTACCACAATACTCTTTTGGTCTTCCCCTAGATTTCGATTCCCAGTAGATGGACTAATAATCCTAATTTCTACCGCGTCAGGTTTAAAATGGGGCGAGGGGATTTTTACATACTGGAAACAACAATATGATTAGTTGGGCTAGAAACCAATTGCTCGCATACAATAATTTGACTGTATTGGTTACTGGAGCGTCAGGCTTTATAGGCCACAGATTGGTACAAATACTTAAATTGTTGGATGCTAATGTTACGCAAATTCAGAAAACTCAAACTTCATTAGAACCAAATATTCAAAGGCTCGATTTATCTGACTATTCCAAATGCAGTCAATTATTTAGGGAACGATCTTTCGACATAATTTTCCATCTAGCAGGATGGGTTTCCAGAAAAAGCGAAATACGCTACGTTCAAAAAGCCAATCAGTCCAATCTTATAACTACTCTCAACGTATTAGAAAACGCAGCCAAATATTCACCTACATCAAAAATCGTTATACCTGGATCAATCCTAGAAAATTCACAAGTGCAGACTCCATATTCTGTGTCGAAGGCAGCAACATCATTATACGTAGACTTATTTCAAAAACTATATCACTATAATATTTCAAGATTAGGTATCTGCTTAACTTATGGCCCTAATCAGAATCCAAATGGGTTAATTCCCTATACTATTAACGCTTTCATAAACAATGACCCTGTAATTAAACTCAATATCAACCGACTGTTAGACATAATCTACTTAGATGACGTAGTTAATGCCTTATTACTTACAGGCATCTCGCCCTCCCATCCGACACCACTATACATAGGTTCCAATCAACCAATATCAGCTAAGCAGATCACAGACACAATCGCGCAACTAATGAATAAAGATCCGGAATTAGTGACATTTAACCTTAATGAGAAATCTAATTACGAATACTCAACTGAATTCTCCAATCCTGAAGAATATATTGATTGGAAACCTCAATGGGATATTCAACAAGGCTTAATGAAGACCATCGAATGGCATTTAGCAAAACGAGACTTATCATGAGAATTTTACACGTAGCAGATTATGTAATGCCAGATATGGGATATCAAGAATTTATATTGCCAAAATGGAATGCAAAAAACGGGCATGAAGTACATATTATCACTTCAAACAGATATACTCCTGTGCCGGACTACGACAGCACTTGGGAAACTATACTTGGTCCTAGATTAATTGAAACATCATGCCAAATTATTCAAGGCGTAACCATACACAGACTTCCAGTTAAATTGGAATTCAAAAGAAGAATATGGTTGGTAGGATTGAAAAAAACAATAGATGCTATTCAACCTGATGTAGTCTTTTGTCATGGTACAAGTTCACCTCTGGCATTCTCTCTAGTCAGAATTTGCAAGAGATTATCGATCCCATTAATTATGGACAATCACATGGCTTTCATAGCACAAGGGTCAGGAATTCTAGCAAAGCTTTATTACATTGCCTTGAAAATAATCACTAAGCTATACATTAATCCATCAGTATCACATTTTTTAGGAATGAGTGAGGAATCTTGCAACTTTATGATCACACAACAAGGTATCGATCCCAACAAAGTGCAGGTGTTAGATTTCGGCGTTGATACAGACATATTTGAGTCTAATCTCCACTTATCAGAAAAAACTAAAAATCAATACAATATTCCTGCTGAATCTACGATAGTGATGCAAACAGGAAAACTCTCCATAGAAAAAGGGACACATATATTAACAAAAGCTATGATTCAGCTAATGTTAACTAATCCTAATTTATGGCTCGTTTTTGTAGGTGGCGGAAATCCAGAATTTATAAAACAATGCTTAGATCCTTTTGAAAAAGCTCAAATATCTAACAGAGTCCGAATAATACCCTTTGTGCCATTCACAGAATTACCGTCAGTAATGAAAATGGCAGATATATGTGTATATCCAGGAGAGTCGTCATTAAGTTGTATCGAGGCTTCGGCATGTGGTATCCCTGTGATTATTACTGATCTACCGTGGGGGCAAACAAGAGAATCTTTAGGTATTGGAACCTGTTACAAAACAGGGGACCCTGCAGATTTACAATTAAACTTGCTTAGGCTTATAGAATCTCCAATGCTGCGACAGCAATCAGGGGAAAAAGCGCGAGAATCAGTTATGACCCTATATTCATACAAAACGATATCCCAACATGTGGAAACAATTTTACAAGAAGCCATAGAGCAGTATGCCTAGCCACAAAAGAATCTTACACATAGTTGGGGCTAGACCTAATTTCATCAAAGTTGGGCCATTAATCAAAGCAATGCAAGAACGCTTAGGTGCAGGGCAACAACTTTTAGTCCACACAGGTCAACATTTCGACTCCAATATGTCAGATATATTCTTTAAACAATTAGGAATACCATATCCGGACATCAACTTAGAGGTTTCAAAGGGTAGCTCACTAGTCCTATTCTCTGAAATGATCTATCGCTTAGAAGATCCTATTAAAAACTTTTCACCTGATTGCATCATAGTCTACGGAGATACAAACTCCACACTTGCTGGAGCCTTATCTGGATCTAAGCTCAATATACCGATTGCCCATGTAGAGTCTGGTTTAAGATCACGAGACAATACTATGCCTGAAGAAATCAATCGTGTAATAACTGATCACATATCCTCGTATTTGTTCACTCCATCAAGAGACGCAACTGAAAACTTATTGGCAGAGAATATAGTTACCGACAAAATATATTTTGTCGGTAACATTATGATTGACACACTAGTCTCATCCATGGAACAAATAGATAAGTCCCAAATACTGCAAACATTAAAATTACGTCAATCTAATACATCTGAAGTCAAACCATATAACGTTCTAACTTTACATAGACCGTCCAACGTAGATGACACCGAATCCTTAACCAAGTTAATCGATTCAGTACTTAATGTATCTGCTGGACATCCTACAATATTTCCAGTCCATCCTCGATCACGAGATAAAATTGAAACCATTATAAATAAGCTCAAAACAGACAAAATCATATGTACGGAGCCTTTGGGATACATTGAGTTTTTATGTTTGCTTAAGCATGCCACCGTAGTAATAACGGACTCAGGAGGCATACAGGAGGAAACTACTCATCTAGGTACTCCTTGCATCACTCTCAGAACTACAACAGAAAGGCCTATTACGATTTCTGAAGGAACAAATACTCTCATTAATCCCATTGAGCCAAATTTGACTCAACGGATTATTGAGGCACTTAACTCCCAAAAAAGTAAACCGCCAAGCATACCCGAATTATGGGATGGTAAAACCGCTGAAAGAATTACAGAGGTATTGATTGGATAACAATATTCATATTTTACCGAAAGTCCTGTTTGCAGATCCCAGCCAAGTCCCTGGAGGGCCTCAGCAAGTAGGGATTACTATTTTAAAAACCCTAAATAAGACAAAATATGATCTGATCATTGGTAGCCCGACTGCAGACCATCCTATGGCTGAATCAGTTTCATTTCGATATTCTCCAGAGATCCACAATATTGGCAAACCCCAAAATATCAAAGAATTCCTCAGCACACTAATAAACTTACCGTCAAATGTAATATCTCTATGTAAATTTATAAAAAAGCGCAACATTGACCTTATACATTCAAACAATGAGATCTGTTTTACAACATTGTTAGCAGCTCGTATCACAAAAACCCCGCATATTATTCATGTCCATGGGCTCGGTTTTTCTAACTCCATCTTTAAGTTTATCTTCGGTGAAATCATTAATATTGGCTGCGATAAAATTATTGCCGTATCTAATGCTGTTGCAAGAAAGCTTATAGAGGTAGGGGTAGATCATACAAAAATTATAGTTTCTTACAACGGGATCGACACCAATCTATTCAAGCCTACTCAAAAAACCAAATACGCTCATACCCAATTCGGAATAGCTAAAGAAGCATCCATAGTAGGTATGATAAGTGCATTGGATCCGAGAAAAGGCCATGAATTATTTATCAGAGCAGCTCAACATACTATAAAACATAACCTAAACATTCATTTCTTAATTGTAGGAGATCATTCTAAGCATCAATTAGAATACAAACGCCACTTAATCGAAATGATAGATGAGCTTGGATTGGATAACCACGTTACTTTTGCAGGCTATCAAAATAATATACACAAAATATTAAATTCTATTGAACTACTAATTCAACCTTCTGTAACAGATGCGGGGCCTTTAGTGCCACTAGAATCTATGAGTTGCGGCACACCAGTAATCGCAACAGACGTTGGAGGTAATCCGGAAGAGATCCCACACGGATACACTGGGCTGATCATACCTTCAGACGATCCACTATTACTCAGCCAATCGATTATTAAATTGATCCAAGATCAAGATCTAATGTTAAAAATGAGACATAATGGTCGTAAGTGGACAAAAACTAAATTCGATTCAAGATTACTTACTGATAACATAGAAAGTATATATGATGAAATACTTGAACAGCGGTAGCATACGAGGTAAATCAGAATGTTAATTTTAGGATTAAATGCCTATAACGCAGATGCATCGGCAGCCATTCTCGCAAGAGGAGAACTCACTGCAGCAGTCGAGGAAGAGAGATTTAGTAGAATAAAACACTCAGCAGGTTTCCCATATGAGAGTGTGAAGTTTTGCGTCGAAGCTTCTAACTATCAAGCTCTTGACTTATCCCATGTTGCTATATGCAGAAACCCAAAAGCTCATTTTTGGGAAAAAGTAATGTTCACATTATTAAATCGACCAAATCCTACAGGAGTGATAGATCGGTTAAAAGCCAATGCCAAAGTACTAAGCCTACAAGATGAACTTCAACAAAGTCTTGACATCCTCAGTCCCAGCTTTAAGCCAAAACTTCATAAAGTAGAGCATCATAAAGCTCATATAGCAAGCGCTTTCTATGCTTCCCCTTATGAAGAATCTGCCGTTTTTTCGGTAGATGGATTTGGAGACTTCGTCAGCGCTATGTGGGGTACAGGAGTAGGCAACAAATTACATATAGACGGAGCCGTCAAATTCCCTCATTCCCTCGGTATTTTATATACGGCAATAACACAGTACTTGGGACTAACCAAATTTGGTGATGAATACAAAACAATGGCTTTAGCAGCGTACGCAGATGCAAATAACCTTGATTTCTTTCGAAAACTTGTAACTACCGACGACAACAGAATTGGATTCCAAATGGATTTAAGATATTTTACCCATCATAAAAACGTTAATAGTATGCAATGGCTAGAAGGTGAACCAATAGTTGATACCCTATACTCGCAAAACTTAATTTCAGCTCTTGGTCATCCCCCGAGGCATTATGAAGACAATATGAGTGAATTTCATTATGGAGTAGCTGCTTCCTTGCAAAGGCGTCTAGAAGAAGTTGTATTCGACATGCTTAACAAACTCCACAAAAAGACTGGTATGAAAAAATTAACTATGGCGGGAGGAGTAGCACTCAATTGCACTATGAATTCAAAAATCCTAGAGCAAACGCCTTTTGAAGAGTTATACATACAACCTGCTGCATGGGACGGAGGTACCTCTCTTGGATCTGCATTGTACGTATGGCATGACATATTGAATAATCCTCGAGTACAGCCTATGGAACACGCCTATTGGGGCCCCTCGTATGACAGAAATCAAATCTCGGAAGTTCTAGAAACATATATAGAAAAAATAAATGAATCAGGGAAATCAATCACCGAGATTTCAGACGTAAATGAACTTTGCAAAATAACAGCGAAGCAGATATCCGAGGGAGCTATCATTGGATGGTTCCAAGGTCGAACAGAATTTGGACCAAGAGCTTTAGGCAACCGAAGTATAATAGCTGACCCAAGGAGATCTGACATGCGAGAAATATTGAATGAACGCATCAAACTAAGGGAAACTTTCAGGCCGTTCGCGCCTTCAATACTGGAAGAATATGTATCTGAATACTTTGACACCGATGGTCCTGCACCTTATATGCTAGTAAATGCAAATGTTAGACCCGAAAAAATAGATATCCTACCAGCTGTTGTTCACATAGACGGCACCAGCAGGATACAAACAGTCTCCCAAGCTTCAAACCCACGGTATTGGAATTTAATTAATGAATTTAAGAATATTACGGGGGTTCCTATAATTCTGAACACATCATTCAATGAAAATGAACCTATCGTGTGTACGCCAACAGAAGCCCTGGAATGTTTTCTGAGAACCGACATGGATGTCCTTATATTAGGAGATTTCGTAATTAAATAAGGTTCTTCTATTGAATTATTCTCTTAAACATTCGGCAAAATTTTCTAACCTCAAAGCATTGATGTGGGATGACACGAAACTGTATTGCTCTCGTGGTTATAGCATCTTACGCTATGACACAGAATTGCCCAATCAAAATTGGGTTCCACTAGGACAATATTATCCTAGCATAACCCAGAAACTCTATGAGAAATCCAAAACATTGTCTAGGATAAAGCGCTCAGGATTTCATCACTTAATGCTCTTAAAAGATCATTCATTATTGGGAGTCATAGACAAAGCCATAGTTAAACTAAATTCTGGAACTAATCTATTCCAAAATGTATTCACCATCAAAAGAGGAACTCGGCCTTTAGCAATATCAAGTAATCCGCAAGGTCACCTTTTTTGGGGTGAATATTTTAATAACACCAATAGGGAAGAAGTCCATATATATGCATCCTATGATTTAGGAGAAACCTGGTCAATAATTTACACTTTCCCTAATGCAACAATCCGTCACATCCATAACATTTTATGGGATCCATACTTAAAAATATTCTGGATATTTACTGGAGATGACCACAACGAGTGCTTTATCATAAAAGCCGATCAAAACATGGCAAACTTAGAAATAGTATTTAAAGGGTCCCAAAACATCCGATGCGTAGCAGCTATACCCAGACCTGAAGGCCTCTATTTTGCCACTGACACACCGTTCGAAGCAAACAAAATCTGCATAATAGAAAAATCAAATACCATAAGAATACTTTCTGACCTACCAAGTTCTTCACTATCTGCATGTAATGTCTCAGATCTATTATTTTTTTCATCAGCAGTGGAGCCAAGTGACGTTAATACTACCAAATACACATCTCTTAAATTTAGTGAAAACGGTCATACCTGGAATAATCTAGTAAGTTGGAAGAAGAGTGCGTTACCCAGCAAATTATTTCAGTTCGCCAATATATCTTTACCGACAGGAAACAATTCCTCAGGTTTTTTAGCAGCTACAGGGATCTCCGTGGCACACGAACATATGACGACACACATTTGGGAAATTCAAAAGAGAAAAACGACTGAATGAAAGCTGTACAACAAGAATATAAAACAGGAATACTCACCCTAGAATATTTAGACACACCTTCAATCAAGTCCGACGAAATTCTAGTCAAAAATGAAGCTTCAATAGTAAGTGTAGGTACCGAAAAAACAATGATTGAACTCGCTAAAAAATCATTAATAGGCAAGGCGATTGTTCGACCAGACCTTGTCAGAAGGGTGTTAGACAGTGTTAAAAATGAAGGTATCACAGAAACATACCGTCAAGTAAAAGCTAGACTAGAAAATCCAATCCTATTAGGCTATTCTTCAAGCGGAACAGTAATAGAAATAGGAGAATCAGTAACAAAATTCAAACCTGGTGACAGGGTGGCATGTACCGGATCTGGCCATGCATCTCACTCAGAATATGTAGCAGTCCCAGAACATTTGTGCGCAACATTGCCTACTAATGTTTCCTTCAAAGAAGGAGCGTTTTGCGCACTAGGAGGAATCGCTCTAGAATCCATAAAGATGGCCGACATACAAGACGGTGATACTGTTGGTATAATAGGCATTGGGTTAATTGGATTGATTACGATCCAAATATTATCCGCCCGAAGCTGCAAAATTGTAGCTTTAGACATAGATCCAAACAAGCTTACATTGGCTAAAACTTTGGTCCCCAACATAATTACATCAGCCAATTATCCGGATTTTCAAAATTGCATCAATACTAATACCAACGGCAATGGAGTTGACTCAGTTATCATAACAGCGTCAACCGATAGCAACGAACCTATCGAAGCTAGTGCTAAAGTAGTCAAACTTCGAGGAACAGTGGTTTCAACAGGTCTAACAGGCCTGAATATACCCAGACAACTCTTTTATGAAAAAGAGTTACGATTTGCGGTATCAAAAGCTTGGGGAGACGATAGCAACAATCGAAGCTCTTCTAGTCAAACACCAACACACTCAAATGCATTTCAAAACATTACAGAATTCTTAGAATTCATTAACAACAAAAACTGCGACGTAGTTTCGTTGATAACGTCGACGTATAACATTGATGATGCTATAGATGCTTATAAATCTATATTAAACCCAAATCATTCTCAAATTGGAATCGTGCTAGATTACTCAAAAAATACATCTCTCGGAATCAAGGACGCTCCAAACCCAAATGCCTCAATAAAACCAGATCATAACAAAGCATCTGAAAAAGATTCTATATCTACAGGAATCATAGGTGCAGGCTTATACGCTAGTGGCACATTCCTTCCTGCGATCAAAAAACATGGTCTGTTTAAACTCATATCAATATGCGCTCCCAACGGGGTTAAAGCAAAATTTATACAAAAAAAATATAACTTTGAAAATAATAAAACCAACACGTATGAAATCATAAACGATTCTTCTATAGACTTAGCAATAATATTAACTCGGCATGACTCGCATGCTCACCTAGTAACAGAATGCCTAAAATCCGGTAAACATGTATTTGTAGAGAAACCATTAGCACTCAATATAGATGAACTCAAATCAATAACCAATCTCTTGAAATCTAAGGAGAAAACCTCTCAAACCACCTTAATGGTCGGATTCAATAGACGCTTCTCAAGATTTTCAATATGGGCCAAACAACAAATCCCAGAAAATGTTCAAATGACAATCCATATGGTTATTAACGCGGGTAATCTAAATCCAGACCACTGGGCTGATAAAAAAGCACAAGGAGGGAGAATAATAGGTGAGGTTTGCCATTTTATAGATTTAGCGCAATACTTCACAAATTCTAAAGTCTCTTCAGTATCCGCATATCAAAATGGGACAAGTGCAGGAGACCATATTATTAACTTAGAAATGGAATCTGGGTCTATCATTAATATTACATACGTCACTTCTGGCAACAGACGTCATCGACGAGAATCTGTTGAAATTTATTGCGGTGGCAAAATAATATCTATAGAGAACTTCAAGAAAGCACGTAGTATTTCAACTTCATCTACAAAAACCATCTCAAACTGGCTATCGACAGATAGGGGGCATGTCAACCAATTAAATCATCTGTACAAACTAATATCCAATCCTCATGCTACTAATCAGAATGATCGTGACTATATAAATACTACTTTAACCAGCTTTGCTATAGAACAAGCCATATTAACAAGGGAAAACCAAACACTATCCTCATATCAAGACTTAATCTAATGAACATACTACTAGTAACATCATACTTCCCTCCTGACAATGGCTCCGCAGCCAATCTCTTCCATGACTTAGCTCATAATTTATCCAACAAAGATAACGAAGTTACAGTACTTACCACTATCCCTCAGTATCACTCCGTTGGAAATTTGGACAATTACAAAAAGAGAATCTGGGTTACAGAGAAAAAGAATAAAATAACCATTCATAGAATTCGTTGCCCTCGGTTTGAGGGGATATTTAAAATAGGCAGAGGACTATGGCAAATCTGGGTGTCCCTAGCATTATCTTTAGGAGCCTTATTTTTAAAGAAAAACGATATATGCCTTATATATTCTCCACCATTACCATTATGCCTTTCTGGTTTCTTATTGAATAAATTCAGGGGTACAAAAGTAATCCTAAACATACAAGATCTTGTCCCTCAAAGCATTATCGACTTGGGTATGTTAAAAAACCATTCTCTAATACAAATTTTCAACAATTTGGAACAGTTCTCTTACGGCTATGCTGACCATATCACAGTCATGTCGCAAGGAAACTTGGAACATGTAACTTCTCAAGGGGTTGCAAGTAACAAAGTAAGTATCATAGAAAACTGGGTTAATATTCCGGATTCACAGCCAACAACCATACCTTCAAACATACTAGATAAATATTCCTTATCAAATTCAAAACTCATTACTTTTGGAGGAGTATTAGGATATTCTCAAGATCTTGACATAATTATCAATGCAGCAAGAATTACAACTTACCGAACTGATATACTATGGTTAATCATAGGTGATGGAGCTCAAAAAGAGTATCTGTTGGGCTCAATAACAGAATATGGTCTATCAAACATAAAAATGTTACCTATGCTGGAACGTCACGAATACGATGCTATTTTAGCGAATTCATACCTAGGTTTAGCTACTTTAAAACCAATAGTAAAGACCCCCGTAGTACCATCAAAAATTTATTCTATAATGTCCACAGGAATTCCAGTACTTTGCGCGATGGATCCATCAGGAGATGCTCCCAAGTTAATCAAAGAACTTGATTGCGGTGTAAACATATTACCAGGGGATTACACTAAGCTAGCCGAATCTGCGATACACCTTGTTGACAATCAGTTTGAGAGAGCAGAATTAGGCGAAAACGGCCTAAATTATATAAAAAACAATTTGAATGTATCCAGTGCTACTATCAAATATCAAGAACTTTTTGCTAACTTATTAGAATGACATTCTGGAAGGAATTATTATGAATTACCCTGAATACAGAAATAAGAAAATATTAGTGACTGGTGGAGCAGGTGCGATTGGCTCAAATCTAACGAAATCACTTCTAGCTCAAGATGCGGAAGTGATCGTCCTAGACAATCTTTCTTCTGGACAAAGCTGGAACCTACCCTCAACACCAAAATTACTTTTCATCAAAGGAGATATCTTAGATGAAGTTATCCTCAAGCGAGTGTTTAATGAAAAGCCTGATTTGATTTTCCATCTTGCTGCTTTGTTTGCAAATCAAAATTCAGTCGATCACCCTGAATGGGACCTAGATATAAACGGCAAAGGCACTTTGAAATTACTCGAATATTCAACACTTACTGGAATAGACAGATTTATTTATGCCTCATCTGGATGTTCAATATATGGAAGCGATTCACCGTTACCTTTAACGGAATCTTTCATGTCTATGCATCTGAGTTCTCCTTATCAAATAACCAAAATGCTAGGAGAACTCTATTGTAATTACTATCTAAATCATCATCAATTGAAAATCGTTAAACCCAGATTTTTTAATTCTTACGGCCCCGGAGAAATTCCTGGTCAATACCATAACGTTATACCTAATTTTATATATTGGGCATTGAAAGGCCTCCCGCTTCCAATAACAGGGACAGGGGAAGAGACTAGAGATTTTACTTACGTGACTGACATAGCTAATGGCCTCCTAGCAGCGGGAATCCATGAAGCTGCTATCGGAGAAGAATTTAACCTCGCGTCCGGTAAAGAAACCCAAATCATAGACCTAGCTAATTTAGTAAATGAATTAACCGGAAACCAAGCAGGAATTACTTTTGCAAAACGGCGGAACTGGGACACAAAATCTAGACTCTTAGCATCTATAGACAAAGCTAATGAGCTTATTGGATACAATCCAAATACAGATTTTCAAGAGGGTATTACTAATACAGTAAATTGGTTCAAAGAGAACTGGGATCTAATAGATAATGCTGCTCAATTTGGTCCAGGGGCATCCTCTGCAGTCCGAGAAATCAGTCATTAATCTGTCATAATGCTAAACATATTAGTTGTTATAGGGACTAGACCAGAAGCGATTAAGCTTGCTCCAATTATATTGGAACTACAAAAGCATTCTGGCGAAATTTACGTAGAAATTTGTGTCACTGCACAGCATAGATCTTTGTTGGATGATATCCTAATCAATTTCAACATAAGTTCGGATCATGACTTAGATTTAATGTCCACTAACCAAACCTTGGAAGAGATTTCTAGCAAGTCCCTGACAGGAATAAGCTCCATACTTAAACAGCGCTCTTTTGACTGGATACTGTTGCAAGGGGATACTTCTACCGCTTTATCAGCTGCATTGTCGGGATTTTATAATAGAGTAAAAGTAGGACACATAGAAGCAGGACTTAGAACTTATAACAAATGGGAACCCTATCCCGAAGAGATTAACAGGCAACTCATTAGTAAGATAGCTGATTTACATTTTGCACCGACTTTAAGCGCGAAAAATAATTTGTCAGCAGAAGGAGTGGAAGAAGAAACTATAATCGTAACAGGAAACACAGTAGTTGATTCTTTAGAGATAGCTTCTGAATCTCAGCCTTCCAAACATATCCGCAATATTCTCAATGCAAATCATCTTAACAAAAAAGTAATCGCGATTACTGCTCACCGTAGAGAAAACTTTGGTAAGCCTCTGACCATGATCTGTGAAGCTATTAAACAATTAGCAAACGAGTACTATAATGAATGCCATTTCATATATCCTGTACATCCAAATCCAAATGTTCAGTCAACGGTTTTTAATACCTTAAACAATGTAGCCAACATTTCTTTGATTGATCCCTTAAATTATTTTGATTTCATTCATTTATTAAAAGAATCCTTCTTAATAATTACAGATTCAGGCGGAATCCAAGAAGAAGCCCCAAGCTTACAAATTCCAGTATTCATATTAAGGAACAATACCGAACGAACAGAAGGTCTCCATAGCAAGGTGGGATTAATCTTAGGCACCGACAAAAAAAATATAATCACCGAAGTATCAAAAGTAATTGACTCTGAATCAGAGTATCACCAATACATCCAAGCCTTCAATCCATATGGGGATGGGATAGCATCGCGTAGAATCGTCAATAAATTATTAAACTATCCGTATAGTGAATTCGTCGAACCCTAAAATGGTAATATACCCTAAATACAAAAGACCACTAGACTTATCAATTCTTCTATTCGCCCATATAACACCCCCATTCCCTTTGATATGGGCGTTGATTTGGATAGTAGTACCTTTATGTATTTGGCTAGAAGATAGAGGACCTGTGTTTTACACACAGACGAGAATAGGTAAGAATAAAAAGTTATTCAAAATATATAAATTCAGAACCATGATAGTAGATGCAGAAGACGCCGGCCCGGTGTGGGCAGGAAAGAGTGATCCTAGAATCACCAAAGTAGGTAAAATCCTTAGGTTCACTGCACTAGATGAACTTCCTCAAATAATAAACATACTGAAAGGTGATATGTCATTCGTTGGCCCTCGGGCTGAGAGGCCTGAGCTTCATCATCAATTCAGTAAAACAATCCCTGATTTTGATAAGCGATTGTCTATCAATCCTGGTTTGACTGGTGTAGCACAAATATCTGGGGCCTATGACTTGGAGCCCGAGAATAAATTAAAATATGATCTGGATTACATCAACAATATCACATTATGGCGTGATGTTATTATAATTATTAAATCGATAGTGAATACTCTTACTGCCAAATGGGATAGACCAAATAAGGAACGTAACAATTGAATGCTCACTCAATTTTAGACAATCCTTCAGAAATATTAACCATAGACACAACCGATATGGGACAACGAATATCAGATACCCCTGGCATGTTAGATAGTGCAATTAGCCAATATGATAAAAACGATTTATTCCCGTCATTCAAGCCAAGAGATATAATATTGGGAGGCATGGGAGGGTCTGCCATTGCAGGGAACCTAGTTGTTGATTATCTTGCTAATGACTTAAACATTCCTATATGTGTATGCAGGTATCCTGAACTACCATATACTCCCACTGAAAACACCTTAGTTTTGATAAATAGTTTTTCGGGAAACACGGAAGAAACTATATCAATGTTTCATCAAGCCCGCTCTACGCCATGCAAGACCATTGTAATAAGCAATGGAGGAACTCTTAGCCATTTGGCGCCAAAATATGGCATACCATTAGTTAATATGTCAATCCAAGGAGAACCTAGAACTATTGTGCCTTATCATTTATTCCTTTTAATCCAAATATTGCAACCATATACCACAGGTTCCAATATAGACAATGACTTATTAGAAACCATAGATGTGGCAAAAGTGTATTCAAAGGAATTTAGCATATCTAATCCATCAGCAAAAAACCCTAGTAAGCGACTCGCTGAGTCGATTAAAAATCGACTCCTCTGTGTATATGGTGGAGGACTATTATCAAGCCTAACACTTCGATGGAAAACTCAAATCAATGAAAACGGTAAATCCTTATGCATAAGTGACACTATCCCTGAATTATTTCATAACACTTTAGAAACATTCCAAGAGTTTGAAAAAATCAATAAAGATATATTTGTGATCCTATTGCAACAAAATCAACAACCTCAATGGTTACGGTCCAGATACACTACCATCAAACAATTACTTAACCGTTTCGATATTAAAAATGTAACTATAACCACTAATGAAACTTCTGACCTAGCACAAATCATACATATGATGATGCTGTGTGATTTTACTAGCTACTACCTTGGAATATTAAAACAAGCCAACCCATCCCCTAACAAAGTAATAGATGAAGCAAAAAAAATGATGAGTTAATCATTACATTATGTTAATATCACGGAGAATTAACAGTCAAAAGGGAGTATACCTATGGAACCTTTAATAAAAAATAAAAATACTGAATCCCCTGCACGGCTAGTGTTTCTTGATGAAAATCCCTCAACATGCACACTAACTTATTCACAATTCGAACATGGTGAGACAAGTCCTCATCATATTCATGAATGGGAGCATGAAGTCTACATCATTGCCGGTAAAGGAACCTTGCATTGTGATGGAGTTGAATATCCTGTTCAAGCAGGTGACGGTTTATTTATCCCACCTAATGTTGATCACTACACAATAAATGATAGTGGAAGTGGAACACTCAGCCGAATAGAAGTCAATCCATTAATTGCTGCTCAATCCGGAGGCTCCAGCAAACAAGGTGGAGGTACTGGCGAAAAACCTACAATTCGAAATATCACAGACCTTAAATCAGGGAATGTTCTGATCGGCAGCCCTGAGGGCGCACTGAACTATGTAATGCTATACAACGGAGCCATGAAACCAGGGTCAGTTAGTCATGCAGACACAGGTGGTCACGTGCATCCTTGGGAGCATGTGGTTTATGTTCTTTCTGGAGAAGGAATAATCAACTGCGGAGGCAAAGACTACAAGGTGGTAGAAGGAGATGGAATTCTGGTGCCTGGTAATGTCCACCATCAATGGAGAAATGAATCTGACTCTGACATGTTAAGAGTCACTTTCAATTCGATTGAATCAGAATTTAAAGATTAACCTTAACTGATTTGATATTCAGGTCGTTTTAATAACTGCCTCGCTATAACTATCTTTAGGATCTCATTAGTTCCTTCACCGATAATCATTAGCGGGGCATCTCTGTAATATCTTTCCACTGGTAAGTCTTTTATAAAACCATATCCCCCATGAATCCTCATAGCATCCATTGCTACCTCTTGGCATATTTCACTTGCATACAGTTTAGCCATTCCAGATTCAGCATCAGATCTTTCACCTAGATCTTTTTTCTCAGCTGCATCATAAGTAAGCAATCTAGCAGCTTGAATTTTGGTCGCCATATCAGCCAATTTAGTCTGAATAATTTGTGTGTCTGACAATGGTGAACCAAAACTATATCTTTGCTGAGAATACTTAATCGCAGCATCAAACGCAGCCTGAGCTACCCCTACTGCTCTAGCAGCTACATTTATTCTTCCTGTTTCTAATCCACTCATCACCTGAGAAAAGCCTTTTCCTTCAATTCCTCCAATCACATTCTCTTCAGGTACTCTAAGATTATCAAAAAATATTTCGCAAGTATCTAAACCTCTATATCCTAATTTATCTAAATCTCTTCCAACTCGAAATCCTTCTCCTTTCTCCATCACAAACGCTGTCAATCCTCTATGTTTTGATTCCGGATCAGGATTCGTTCGAGCTAAAAGACAAAACATATCTCCATGTCTAGCATTCGTGATAAACATTTTGGAACCATTAACCACATATTCTTCGCCATCTTTTTCTGCTTTTGTTTTCAAACTGGCAACGTCGGTTCCCCCTCCGGGTTCAGTTAATGCCAAACCTCCTCTTTTAACTCCAGAAGCTAACTCAGGCAAAAACTGTTTCTTTTGTTCTTCTGTACCAAAATGGGTAAGAACATAGGTCAAAATATGATGCGTGCCAATAACCCCACTGATGCTCATAAATCCTTTGCTTAGTTCCTCAAAAATCATTGCGAAAGTTGTGTAATCCAGACCCATTCCACCATATTCTTCTGGAACTGTGATTCCGAAAAGTCCAAGTTCTTTCATCGTATCTATCAATTCAAAAGGAACTTCATCATTTTTATCCATTTCTGCTGCAATCGGTTCAACATCTCGTTTAACAAAATCCTTTACCATATTCACAATCTGTGTTCTAGTTTCATTAGATGTCATACTCATTTACAATCTCCAGTGGTTTTGAATAACAAAATTTGCTTAGCCAAAATATTTAAATAAGGATATCAAACGATTTATACTGTGTACATTCATTGTATTAGGAAGTAAGTTCAGTGGACAAAGAGATTGGCCGACTAAATGAATTAAAAGACCAGATAAGGGAACATGACTATAATTACTACGTTCTGAATCAATCCCTTATTACAGATGCTCAATATGATGAGTTACTTCAAACTGTCCGAGGAATCGAAGAGGACTATCCAGAGTTGATTACTAATGACTCCCCGACTCAGCGAGTTGGAGGAGAGGCAACGGACCAATTTGAACAAGTCACTCACAGTATACCGATGTTAAGTTTATCTAATACATTTGACTATACCGGATTAGAAGAATGGCAAAAAAGAGCTTCTAACATCATCGATAGCACAGATCTGATTTTCTCGGCAGAATTAAAAATAGATGGCTTAGCCATTAGCTTGATATATGAGAATGGCACATTCGTTCGAGGTTCCACAAGAGGGAATGGATTAATCGGTGAGGACGTTACCCATAATCTCAAGACAATCCGATCTATTCCATTGTCATTGAATCAAGATCTGCCGGGGCATTTAGAAGTTAGAGGAGAAGTTTATATGCCTCTCAACGCCTTCAACGATATCAATCAACAACGGAGTGAGCAAGATGAGCCTTTACTAGCAAATCCAAGAAACGCTGCTTCTGGATCTATAAGACAACTTGACCCTAGAATCACCGCTTCGCGTAAGTTAGATATATGGATCTACTCACTAACTGAATATTCAAACACCACTTTTACTGGTCACCATCAAGGATTAGAGTGGTTAAAAGAATTAGGGTTCAAGACTAATCCCACTACTTCAATATGCACTTCACTGCAAGAAGTACAACAATATTATGAATATTGGATGAATCACAGGTCAGAGCTAGGCTACGACATAGACGGGATAGTAATCAAAGTGGATTCTATTGAGCTTCAGAATACATTAGGATTCGTTGGACGTGAACCCAGGTGGGCCATAGCATATAAATTTCCAGCAGAGCAAACTAATACAAAATTAATTTCTATAGGGCTGAACGTTGGCAGAACAGGTAGCATTAATCCGTTCGCGATCCTAGAGCCAGTAAATATCGGAGGCGTAACAGTAACGAATGCCTCACTACATAACGAAGAAGACATTAACCGAAAAGATATCAGAGTAGGAGATATAGTAATAATAGAAAGGGCTGGGGATGTAATACCTCACATTATAGGCCCTGTAACAGAAACTAGAACTGGTAAAGAAGTTCCCTTCCGTATGCCCGAACTATGCCCTCAATGTGAATTCCCAATTATTAAAGAGGATTCAACTCATCGGTGCAGTAACTCCAGCTGTCCTGCTGTATTCCTTGAATCCATAAGACATTTTGTAAGCAAAAATGCATTAGACATTGAAGGCTTAGGAGAGAAATGGTGCGCTAGCCTCATATCCAATAATATGATTCAAAAACTCAGTGACATATACAAATTAAACATCTCAGAATTGAGCACACTAGATCGTATGGGTGAAGTACTTGCTTCAAAACTCGTAGCCAATATAGAAGACAGCAAGAGCAGACCTCTTGATAGGGTCATTTTTGGTTTAGGAATCCTGCATGTAGGCTCTGAGATTGCCACTTTACTAGCACAAACTTACGGGAGCCTTCAAAACTTAAGCGAAGCTTCTTTAGACCATCTTTTAGCGATAGATGGAATAGGTCCTAAAATAGCACAATCAATAAAAGACTATTTTAATGTTGAAAGCAACAAATCCCTGATTTATGAATTAGAAAAATTAGGCCTAAACATGAACAGCGAAGTAAAATCCATTTCGTCTAATGTTTTCACAGGTCTCACTTTCGTAATAACTGGAACACTACATAATCTTACTAGAAAAGATACAGAAGAATTAATCAAAACCAACGGAGGCAAAGTAACCAATAGTGTCACTTCCAAGACATCATATTTAATTACAGGAGACTCCCCTGGATCAAAATTAACCAAAGCACAAGAAATTGGTACTACTGTACTAACCGAATCAGAATTCTTGGCTTTGATGCCCTGATTGAGCTAGAAAAATGAAAATTATAGTAGGACTAGGGAATCCAGGCCCAAAATATTTAAATACTAGGCACAACATAGGATTTTCAATTATTGATGCTTTTGCAAACCAAATAACTATTGAAAAGAAAGAGCGTAAAGCGAAATGTATCATGCAATTCGGAGACCACAATGATACAGATATAGTGTTGGTTAAACCAAGAACATTTATCAATAACAGTGGTATAGCCATTAAATATTTGATTGACAGATACCAAATTGAATTGTCCGACCTATTAGTCGTATACGACGATATCGCATTGCCTGTCGGTAAAATACGAGTGCGCATAAATGGTTCAAGTGGGGGACACAACGGAATAAAATCCATAATTGAAGCTACCAATGGACACATATTCCCTAGATTACGAATCGGGGTAGGCAGCCCCCATCACACTAATGTAGATCTAGTTAATTGGGTGTTAGGACAATTTGACGAGACCGAAACAGTATTAATGGAAAAAACAATTTCAAAATGCATAGAAGCAATATCATTCTGGATTAGTAATGACATTGATACAACTATGAATGCGTTTAATTAAAATATGGGATATATAAAATCATTACTAACATTATTACTGATCACTGTAGCAGTCTTAAGTTGTAATAATAGCAGTGCGACCATTGAAATCTGTGATTACACTTTGACAGTGTCAAAAACAGATCCGGCCATTCCGCCGGAATTTGATATATGCAAAGAAATTGAAATTAATCAATATTACCAACAAGTAACAGATTTAAGAAATCCATACATTAATCTGGTACGAGTGACCGACATCTCTGAAAACCGGGATTATGAATATGAAATATACAATTTATTAACAACAAAAAACGCTAACTGGTATTTCCATACACAAGATGTATCAACACAACAAATAAGCGATACCGCTAATATTTTTGAAAATGAAATATATCCTAGCTTGTTAAAGAGATTTGGAAGCCCATGGATTTCCAAGGTCAATTCAGAAGATAAATTACAAATAATTCACGTTCCTCTAGGCAAAGGCATAGGAGGATATTTCAAGAATACTGATATGTACCCTAAGGCAGTCTATCCTACGAGTAACGAAATAACTGCTATATATCTCCATTCGAATCTACAAATTGGCAGTAACCAATATCTGAGTATATTAGCCCATGAATTACAACATGCTATCCACTGGAATAGTGACCGTACAGAAGAAACCTGGTTTAACGAAGGGATGTCGGAATACTCTGTTAATGCATTGGGATATAATCCTTTTGACATAAATTCCTTCAATCCAGAAGTTTCTTTGGTTAATTGGTCTTATCACAATCATTCACCACATTATTTATCGGCTCGGCTATTCTTCACTTTTTTGAGCGAACAATACCTCACAGATGACTCACTGTTCATAGGTCTAGTGAATAACACCCAGGACGGAATCTCATCCTTAAATCAATATTTGGATCAAATAGGCACAAAAAAATCTTTCAAAGAAATATTCACTGAATGGTCCATATATAACTTACTTAATGGATCTGCCGAAAATTATAGTTACAATCATTTGATAGGTGACACGTTTGATTATGCCAAACAAAATAGCATCGGGTTTAATGACATCATAGAAAGAACTATCGAACAGTACAGCACTCAATATGTTGATATTGCCATACCTAAAGAAGAAGGAAATATGTCTATCCGATTTGACGGTGCCTCTGACATAAGCTCCTGGTTCAGCCCTATACAAACATCCACTAGTTCATGCTACTGGAGTAACCGAGGAGATTCCATTAAAAGCACACTGACCTCGGAGCTAAATTTATCCACCTCACAAGCTCCTTATTTAGAATTCAAAACGGCTTTTAATATCGAGGATGGATGGGACTATTTACACATCTTGGTATCAGAAGATGATGGAGGGACTTGGAAAGCATTAAATACTTCAGGGATGAAGCCTGCTCCACATAGCATGGCTCATTTAAGTCATGGCTACACTGGCTCACAAAGTTGGACTAGTACAAAAATCAACTTCGATGAATACAAATCAAAAACCATAATTCTCAAATTATCCTATATCACAGACGCCAGCACTACTGGACCTGGAGTATGTATATCTGATGCAGTACTAAGAGACGTAAATCAAGAAAAACAAATCGAGTGGGATAATGATGGATTTCTACTGTTACATGATTCTGTTAAGCAAGATTTTATGGTTAATGTGATACTCATGGGAAATAGCCATAAAGTCATAGCATTGGACCTTGATCAAAACAACAGCGGGGTATTAACTCTTCCTATACCTGAATACGGAAACTGGTACGTAGTTACTGTTTCAGCAATGAACAATAAGAGTTCACAAGTTGCACATTATTCTGTAACTGCGGAAAAATCACAGCATAGATAGATATCTATTAATTTCGAAGTCTGTTACTTCCGTCTGATATAAATCTAATTCTATTTTCTTATTACGTATGAAACGATCAAATATATTGTCACCCAAAGTGGTTTTAAGTAATTCACTGTTTTCTGCTAATGAAATAGCTTCTTCTAAACTAGAAGGCAATTTGGGGACGTTATGAACCATAGGGTTGGATATCTCTGGTTTTCCAGGCTCTATCAGATCATATTTACCGTCGATCCCTTTTAGACCTGCTGCAAGCATAACGCTAAAAGCCAAATAAGGGTTACATGCAGGATCTGGTGCCCTGTACTCTATCCTGACAGCATTTTCCCCGCCCGTCTTAAACGATGGTATTCTTATCAAATCAGACTGATTTACATGTGCCCATGACAGATACAACGGCGCTTCATAACCTGAGGCCAGTCTTTTATATGAATTAATCCATTGATTGGTTACAAGTGTAATTTCAGGGGCGTGCTTCAAAAGACCCGCAACAAAATATTTAGCATCTTGAGATAAATGGAATGGATCATCAGCAGAATAAAATGCATTATCCGGCCCTTTAAATAATGATTGGTAGGTATGCATTCCTGAACCGTTAATACCTGAAATAGGTTTAGGCATAAAAGTAGCGTACACCCCTTTCGCAAGAGCTAATTCTTTTATAACTAATTTTGCTGTGACAACATTGTCAGCCATAGATAATGCATCAGTATATTGCAGATCTATTTCATTTTGGCTTGGTGCCACTTCATGATGGGAATATTTAACAGGAATACCCATTTGAGCCAGATTTAATACCGTATCTCGTCGTAAATCTCCTGAAACTTGACCGGAATTTTGATCAAAATATCCATCTTTATCCAGTAACACGGGACTATCATCATTCTGAAAATAGAAAAACTCTAATTCTGTCCCAACGTAATAGGTATAGCCAGATTGGGCCAATCGTTCTAAATTCTGTTTCAATATAGTTCTTGGATCGCCCGGGAACGGTTCACCTTGAGGAGTATGAATATCACAAAACATTCTGGCAGTGGCATTATCCTGAGGTCTCCAAGGCAGTATAGTAAACGTAGATGGATCCGGAAACGCCCTCACATCGCTTTCATTATCTCGGGCGAACCCCTCAATAGCGGCTCCGTCAAACCCTACTCCGTGATATAAAGCATCCTCTAAATCTTCAATTGTTATAGCAAAACCTTTGAGGTTTCCAAGGATATCAGTGAACCACAAGCGTATAAATTTCACGTCACTCTCTCGAGCGTTCCGTAAAACAAATTCTATTTCATTTTGTGAATGGTCTACATTCATCAACTATCTCCACAACTAAGGGCTTGATACTAGTATATTACTACTATCAAGCCCCTATTTTAGTTATAGAACCGTACTCTTACGTATAACTACGCATCAAATGACAGGAAGAATTCGTATGGGTGCGGTCGTAATCTAACTGGATCTACATCATTTTCCCGTCTAAAGTTTATCCATGCCGAAATTACATCTTCAGTAAACACTCCACCTTTTAGAAGGAACTCATGATCTTCTTCCAATGCATTTAACGCTTCTTCTAAACTACTAGGAACTTGAGGCAATTTTGCTAACTCGTCTGCAGGTAAGTCGAACAGGTCATGTTCTAATGGTTCTCCAGGTTCATAACCCTTTTCAATTCCGTCCAGACCTGCCATTAGCATAGCTGCAAATGTTAAATAAGGATTACAGGTTGGATCTGCTGATCTGAATTCAACTCTCTTGGCCTTAGGACTTTGAGAATACATGGGAATTCTACATGCAGCGGACCTATTTCTTGCTGATAATGCGAGAATAGTTGGAGCCTCAAACCCCGGGGTCAATCTCTTGTATGAATTGGTAGTTGGAGCAGCAAGAGCCATCAACGCTTTTCCATGCTTTATTAATCCACCAATATAATTAAGTGCTAATTTAGATAATCCTGCATATTCATCACCTGCAAACAAAGGCACTCCATCTTTCCAGATAGACTGGTGAGTATGCATGCCAGTACCATTATCCTCGAAAATAGGCTTCGGCATAAAAGTCGCAACTTTGCCGAATTCTTTTGCGACGTTTTTGATTACATACTTATATGCCATTACATTATCAGCTGTTTTTAATAGTTCATCGAATACGATATCGATCTCCCCTTGACCAGCTGTAGCAACTTCATGATGTTGTTTTTCAACTGCAATACCAAAAGCGCTTATTAAAGTTCTGACCATCTCGCTCCGCATTTCTTGCTGAGTATCTGCGGGAGGAGCTGGAAAGTATCCACCTTTATGAGTCGGTCTCGCGCCTTTGTTTAAAGTCGTACCATCAAGCATGGTATCAGCACCTGAGTTCCATATGCCTTCGTCTGAATCGATGTGATGAAATCCATGATTTGCCCCATAGCTAAACTGTACAGAATCAAATACGAAAAATTCCACTTCTGGTCCCCAGAACGAACCATCTCCGACTCCTGTAGTCTTAAGATAAGCTTCAGCTTTCTTAGCTATATTCCTTGGGTCCCTAGTGTAATCCTCTCCAGTCAATGGATCTCGTATATCTGCAATAATAGTGACTTGCCCTTTGTAAAATGGGTCAACCTTTGCAGTAGAGGCATCTGGAACTAACAGCATATCGGATTCATCAATAGTTTGAAATCCTCTAATGCTAGATCCATCAAAACCTGTACCATCAACAAATAATGAATCTACTACTTCACTTATCGGAGCTGATACATGCTGCCAAGTACCAGGCAGATCTGTAAATTTGATATCTAAAATATCACAACCATTGTCTTTCATTAGCTTCAATACCTTGGAAGCTTCATTAGCCATAAGAAATCCTCCTTTCTTAACAAAATAATAGTGGCTCTAATCGTACGAGAGATGCTAACACACATTCGTTACAATTATGTTACAAACATCGCATAACTATTAGAGCCACTAAACCACTCGGATCGTATTCACCAGATGTTACCTGTTATAGGCAACTTCTCCATGCTGGTTATGATCCAAGCCTTCTTCTTCGTCTTCATTTGAAACTCTTAATCCAATCGTATACTTGATTGCCAAAAGGATTAAAGCAGTGAGGACAAAAGCCCACACCCAAGTAACTACGATACCAATCACTTGCACTGTAAGCTGATTCCAATAATCAGCACTAAATACTTCTGGCATGCCTGCAGCTGCAAAGCCCACTCCAGCGAATAGTCCAGTGGCTAAAGCACCCCAGGTACCGCCCATACCATGAACTCCCCACACTGCTAGTGCATCGTCTACTCCTAGTTTCAAAAGTAATTCAATGCTTAAGTAACAAATCACTCCAGCACCTAAACCTATAAATATAGCGGCGATTGGGCCTACAACTCCACAAGCAGGTGTTATGGCAACCAAGCCAGCTACCGCTCCAGATGCAGCACCAACTGCACCAGGTTTCTTGCCCATAATGACAGACATCGCAAGCCACGTTACTAATCCGGAAGCTGCAGCGATATTAGTCACTACGAATGCATTCACAGCGAATTCGTCTGCTGCCAAAGCACTACCCGCATTAAATCCGAACCAACCAAACCAGAGTAAACCAGCTCCCAATATAATCATGGGAAGATTATGTTCCGATGCATCATGTTTGACACCTTGTGCATTTCTGAATCCTAACCTAGGACCAACAATCAGAGCGGCTGCTAAAGCGGCTATGCCTGAGTTTATATGCACTACCGTTCCACCAGCAAAGTCCAAAGCCCCCATTTCAAACAACCATCCTCCTGAAGCCCATACCCAGTGAGCTACTGGGGCATAAACTATAGTTAGCCATAAGACAATAAAGAGGGCATACGATGAAAACTTCATCCTCTCTGCGAATGCACCGGTAATTAAGGCAGGAGTTATGATTGCAAACATGCATTGAAATATCATAAAGAGCTTATCTTCGGCACTTTCAACACCAGCTAGCGCTAAATGATCTAATCCTCCTACAAAACCTGAAATGCTAGTACCAAAAGCAATGCTATATCCCCATAGTACCCATACTATGGTGCATAGTCCCATTGCTACAAAACTATGCATTATAGTTGTGACCGCATTCTTGCGACTCACCATGCCACCATAAAAAAATCCTAATCCCGGTGTCATCAAGAGTACAAGTGCAGAACACGTTAATATCCAAGCCATATCGGCATTCATATCATTCCTCCAAAATGGAAATTTCATGGTAATAGTAGAATTCCTAGATTACGACTGAATTACAAATTTATTACAAGTTTGTAACATTACTATTACATATTTATTGCAGCTCATAAGAGATAGGACCGAACTAGTAAAGATATATGTTGTTATATATGTATCTCTGATAAACTATAGCTAACACAATTGGGGGAAATTATGACAACCATTGATGACTTGCAAAACGATTATACTGATCTTGAATTCGAAATAGATATAAAACCTGAAGAATCTATACGTTCAGATATCTTACTCACATTTCAATATGATTACCCTAACAGCCAAGCCACTATCGAACTCGACACAGATGAATTTACCGCAGTATGCCCTTGGACTGGATTACCGGATCTAGGAACACTGCAAATTTCCTATGTCCCGTCCGATGCTCTGATAGAACTTAAATCTCTAAAGTACTATCTACTCTCCTTTAGAGACGTGGGAATCGTTCAAGAACACGCCGCCAACCGAATCCTGAATGATTTAGTGGAACTCACAAAACCAAAATCAATGAGTCTCTCATTAACCTATCAAACCCGCGGAGGCATTAACACAACTGTAAAAGCTAGTTTCCCAGACCCTAGTTAATGAGATTACAGATCCAAACTCATATGGATCTGTTCTTTATTTTCACCATCAGAGATAAGTCCTATACCCATCCACCAATGCTTACCTTGACCTCTGCGCTTACGTTCAAAGCCAAATTCTCTTAATCCTATGCCAAAACCTCTTTGAGACAATGGTGTGATTCCTGCACCAGATGCCCACGTTTCATATGAATCAAACAAGGAACCCGCCAATGACATCGAAGAATCGCTAATATCGCATTGTTCCATTATGAAATCTTTAAGATGCTCATATTGCGCGGAACGTTTTCTCGACTTTAGGCGTAGTTCGTTCGGTATATATGCGATGGTAGCTTCAGCTGTTTTCTCAGCATTTTTTATAATTTCCAAAGCATTCTGTAAAATCAGAACAAAACCTTGGATTCCTCCGAATTGTTCCCAATCTATAGGAGTACCATCAATTTCTCGTGCATCGAAACGCCTATATGGGTTATAGGTCTCGTACACATTACAAAATTCCATGGAACATTCCCATACTGGGTTCATAGGATCAGCAATGAATGATTGCCCAAGTAGCGCTATGATCACCCTAACATATCTAACATTGATATCTTCTTCAGTCACTGGATGGGTTACAAACATGCTCCTAAATATTGCTTCAACCTCAACTGCGGTGAATGCAAATGTAGCTTTAAAGTTGTTTCTCACGGCCGGCTGAATAGCACCATATGGCGAATCTCTAGTCTCTTCACGCATGTTTGCCTGATCAAACGGGTTTCTATTCCGCGGAAGAAAAGAGAAATTATCCAGAATAAGCCTTCCGTTGTTTGCTGTTTCTAATATGGATAAAGACAGATAAAAATTCCGGAGTAAAGCTTCTATCCTATCTGATAACTTCATATCGATATATTGAACACCTATATAATTTGTTTACTACTCATCCAAATTCATTATGACTTTGATTATATTATCTTCTCGTTGTTCGTACATGTCATATGCATTTTGCACGTCAGAAAATCCCACTCTATGAGTTATAAGAGGACCAGGATCGCACCAGCCGCGTTCTCTAAGAGACACAATGTCTTGTATCTGACCTATAGGATCTAAGCTGCGAGCTCCAGTAGTAGGTATAATAGTCGGTTGCAAATTCATCAATGTATTATGCTCTACAGGTACCAAAGCATCACTTTGTATACCAAATACAATTACAGTCCCAAACTGGCGTACATTATTAAAAGCAAGATTGAGAGTGTCAGGATATCCAGCTGCTTCTACGGTGATGTCAGCTCCTTGCCCATCGGTCAATTCTTTAATAGCTTCACTCAGGTCTTCTTTGTCTGGATTGATAGTGTGAGTAGCACCAAACGTCTTAGACTTTTCCAATCTATAATCCAAAGGATCCACCACAATAACTTTACGAGCTCCCATTCTAGAGACAAGCATTGTAAAACTCAGACCTATACTTCCTTGACCAAATATGACCACATTCTTACTTAATACGCTTCCCATTTTCCTACATGCATAAAGAACTGTGCCCGATGGTTGACACATCAACCATTCGTCTATAGGTCCTTGCTCAGGAAGCATAATCATTCTCCCAGGATCCGAAACAATATATTCCTGCAGTCCTCCCGTCCCTGGTCTGGCTATTACTATCACTCTTTGGCCTTCTTGAATTCGGTCAGTTCTGCTTTCAACGACTACTCCAGCTAATTCATGACAAGGCAAACCTGGATCCATTGGATATGCAGACTCATCTTTTATTGGGCCATAATGATGCCTTATATCACTACCACATACAGAAACTCTTTCTAATTTCACCAAACATTCCCCATCCAATGCCAGAGGCTGTTCAACATCGATAAATTCAAAATGTTTAGGTGCCGTCAATCTAGCTGCTTTCATAATTCACTCCAAAACTGTTGAATTAGTGCATAATACATTCAAACTATAATAAATATCAAACTGATACTCATTTTAGCAAGTTTGACACCTTAAAGTGTTAACTGTAGCCTGTAAAAAAATTGGGGTCAAAGCCATATGGAAAACAGTACAAATACGATACTCTGTAGCAAATCAAATAAAGTTACAACCGTAACAATTAACCGACCTAGGTATCATAACTCTATTACTGCAGATATGTGGGAAGAGCTTACAAATACACTATCTACATTAGATGAAGACCAAGAAACTCGATGCATCATCATAACAGGAGGAGGGGAAAATGCCTTTTCTGCAGGTGCTGACATACAAGAATTCCAAACACAAAGAATAGATTCAAAAACAGGATATTCTTATAACCAGAAAGTAGACAATTTGCTTAGCACTATAAGGACACTTCAGACACCAATAATAGCTATGATCAATGGTATAGCCGCAGGGGGTGGCTGTGAGATATCAGTCGCATGTGATCTAAGAATCGCTTCAACTAACTGCAGAATTGGTATACCTGTAGCTCGGCTTGGGATTACAATAGGACATACAGAAATGAAAAGTCTGGTGGAGTTAGTAGGAAGAAGCACTGCTCTATATATATTACTCAGCGCAAATCTACTTGATTCAACAGAGGCTTTAAGAGTAGGTTTAGTGAATCAAGTCGTGCCACAAGAAGATTTACAAAATGTTACGAACAAACTAGCCCTGCAAATTGCAGAATTAGCACCTTTGTCTCACTCGGTTAACAAACAAACTCTTAACCAAATTTACGAGATTCCTAATCTGGAAAACCTAAACGAACAGCAAAAAGCATTACCCTTAAACCAATTCGATACTGATGATTACAAAGAAGGATTCAACGCTTTCCTAGAAAAAAGGAAACCTGAATTTAAGGGCAAATAATTAATTAAGTGATCTGCTTTGTCAAACAAGAAAACTAAAATACGTGCTGATGTCCTCATGGTACAAACCAACCTTGCAGAGACACGACAAAAAGCTCAAGCTATGATTATGCAAGGATCTGTATACGATCCATCGGGCAAAATTTTAAAGGCAGGCACATTACTAGATCCTGAATACGAACTAATAGTTAAAGAACAATTGCCGTACGTAAGCAGAGGCGGTGTGAAGATTGCTCATGCGTTAGAGTATTTTGATATCGATCTAAAAGGACTAACTATACTTGACGTTGGAGCATCTACAGGAGGCTTTACTGACTGCGCATTACAACACAATGCCAGTCACGTATATGCGTTAGATGTAGGCCATAGCCAGATACACTACAGTCTTGCGAAAAACAGTCAAGTTACCGTCATAGAAAAAACTAATGCTAGATACCCTTTCGAACTTCCTTGTAAAGTAGATTTTATATGTATAGATGTCTCTTTCATTTCTACTAAGTTAATAATCCCTGAAGTAATTTCCCATTTGAATCAACGAGGGAAACTATTATCTCTAATAAAACCTCAATTCGAAGCAGGTCGAGATGCTGTAGGCAGAGGAGGAGTTATAAAAGATCCAAAGGTTCATGAACAAGTCCTGAATGACTTCATTTCTTGGTGTGAATCTGAAAGTTTTGACTTAATCGGAACTTGCGAATCTCCCATCTTAGGAAGGAATGGGAATAAAGAGTTCTTCGGACTATTAGCAAATTAACAAATAGATAGGAGTTTACACATGAATATTGAAAGTATCGCCAACACATTAATCAATTCTAACCAAACGGTCTCTGTAGCTGAAGCATGCACTTGCGGACTCCTAGGAAGTAAATTAGGGTCAGTATCTGGCAGTTCTAAATATTTTCCTGGTGGTGTTGTTGCCTATACAGGTGGACTCAAAGAAAGTATTTTGGGAGTTCCTAACCACATTGCAGACCAATATGGTACCGTTAGCGAAGAAATGGCAGTTGCTATGGCCGAAGGAATTTTAAATCTGACCAACACTGACTATGCACTTTCAACTACTGGTGTGACAGGCCCTAATGCAGGTAGATCTGGGCATCCCATCGGTACTTTTTGGATTGGATTCGCAGCGAAAGATGGCAGGAGAATTGCAAAAAAAGTGCAAATAGATTCTGACAGAAACGGTAACAAAGATGGAGCGGCAGACGCAGCCTTAGATTTACTAAGTGAAAATATCGCTATAGATAGCTAGGAGAGCAACATGCAAATAACTGAACATGTATATAGTACACATATAGAGGAAGACCCAAACACATTCGGGGCAATGCATCCTGGCGGAACCCAAATTTATTTCGTAGGAGATCCAACCAAAGAAATGGTTGTGATTGATTCAGGTGAAAATTATCGGCACTGGACAAACCAAATCATTGAATATCATACTGAGTTAGGAAGCCCCACAATAAATGCAATATGCATTACACACGGACATGGAGACCACATAGGGGGATTAGATCGATTACAGGAGTATTTTAACTGCACTGTAAGATGCCATCCCAAGCTTGCCCCTTTTTTAGCGCACAAACTTAATTCAAACCCTGTAACTAATACAGTGCAAAAACTTAAATCAAACGAAATTATACAAGTCAATGATAAAACAACTCTTAAAGCTGTATTTACACCTGGTCACGAAGAAGATCATATCGTATATCATTTAAAACAAGACAAAGTACTGTTTAGTGGAGACACAATTCTAGGAAATTCTACCGGTAGCGTAAGAAATCTTAATCAATACATTAGTTCGCTAAGAAAAATGTTAAACCTCAAACCTGACATAATTTGTCCAGGTCATGGTAATACCGTTTCCAATGCAACAAATCGTATACAATTTTATCTTCATCACAGACTGGAAAGAGAAAAACAAATCATTACGGCAATTAAGGAAGGCTGTGCTACAGTAGAGCAAATCGTGGATTCAGTATATCCAAGAAATCTGAGAAAAAATTTACGCGCAGCAGCAGCTAGAAATGTTGAAACTCATCTAAATAAACTCATAGAAGAGAAGTTGATCCTAAAGAATGAATCAACTTATTCGCCAATTTAACAATAATCTAAAGAAGAAATAATATGTTTGACAGAAATAATACTCGGCGCCCATTCTTACCCATCGGATGCAGTGCTCTCATAATCTTGGTTGGGGCGATTCTAGCACTAACCCCTATAATTGAAATCATTGCCCAAATACTCGGATATATGTTAATACTACTTGGTATCATTCTGCTCACATTCAATTTGGTTAAGAAATTATTTCTGTAACTAGTAAAGGAACTGTCTGTTGCTCTGGATATTAATAGCGTGCCTATCTGCGTTTTTGATGGGGATAGTAAATGTTTTCGACAAAATAATTCCAACTAAATTTAGTAGTCACTACAAAACTTATCCTCTTAGTATAGGAATTATCGGGCTTCCCATCACTTTACTGTTACTTATTGCTGTTATTCCCTTCAGCCATACGACTCTCTCAGGAGTAATGTTGATAATATTATCAGGCTGCCTTTTTGGATTGCATGCCACTATAATTCTCAGAGCACTATATGCTACAGAAGCCTCCCGACTTTTCCCTGTTGTCCATACTCATCCATTATTCACAGCTTTCATAGCCTTCTTCCTTCTTGGTGAATTTCTGTCACTATTTCAATGGATAGCAATACTTATAATTATGTCAGGAGTGGTAGTCATATCAATAAATCCATCAAAGGGAAGATCAGGAAACGGACTTTTATTGAAAGCACTCCTGCCCATAGTAGTAAGCAGTGCTATATTAGGAACATCTAATGCGGTTCTGAAACCAGCACTAGAAAGTTCTTCTGTGATACTAACGCACGCGATCCGCCTAATAATCCTATTTCTGATACTTATTGCGTTCAACTTAAACAAAACGACTTGGGCAGACATTACCGTCTGGTGGCGACACAAGAAAGGTGCTTTGCGACTAGTAACAACAAATGAACTAATCGCTCAAGTCGCTTTAATTGCTTCAGTTTGGGCTATATCCCTCGGACCAGTTTCTTTAGTATCCGCTATTCTCAGCGCATCAGGACTTGTCACAGTCGCTACTGTTCTTATACTAGGGAAATATGTGAATTCTATTGTGAACGAAGATATAACTTTATCAAGTATAAGCTTTAAAATTTGTGGTACTTTGTTCATTATAATCGGAGTGATTGTAATAACTCTGACAGGAACTAGTTAGAATTATTCTCTTTCTAGCAACTCAATTCGGACGTTTTCAGGCCCCCTAACGAATGCAATTTTTACTCCAGGCCTAATCTCATGTGGCTCCACAACAATTTCAGCTCCTTTAGATCTTAGTTCTTCTACCGCACCAAAAACATCATCCACTTTAAAGCCAAAATGGTCGAGACCTAAATATGGAGTGCCAGGACTGTTTGGGAGATCCAAATCTTCAGGAACTGCCGCAATAAATATAGCCAAACCATTAATATCTAAATCAATACGACTTTGACCGTCTGATTGCACAGATTCAATAACCTCCGCATCAAACATTTTATTGAAATATTCCGCCATTCCCTTCGGATCCTTGCTTCTTATATGTATATGGTCATATGAAAATGTAGCTTTCATAACTACCCCCCTTAATATTGGCTAATATTCACTTCATTTGAATTGACTCATAAATTGTGATGGTGATAATATCAGCTTCAAAGTTAATATAGCATCTTTGGCACACATGTTTAATAGGGAAGATGGTGAAAGTCCGTCACGGTTGCGCCACTGTAAACACAATATAGAGTCTGAAGCCACTGTCACAATTTCGGGAAGGCTTCAAGGTGACCTCGTGTAAGTCAGGAGACCTGCCAAAGAAACAGTCTGACATTCTGCGCATACAGAATCAGGGCCCGTATAAAGCACTTGTCAGATGGCAAGTGCTTTAATCATTTATAAGGATTTAGATGAAAAACAAACCTAAAATAAGTGCGTTGATATGTGTCGATCCTGCGAGATGTTTACGGAAAACGGTTGACAATAAAACACCTCTAGACATTTTATGGGATCTGAAGCAAGCTTTTGATTCGTCAGATGAAGTAAATGTTACACCTTGCAAGTGCATATTTGGATGTACATATGGACCTCGTATGGATGTTATTAATCACGAGACCAAAGAAAAAACTGTTTACGGATCAATAGATGGAAAAGTGGAAATATCTGTCAGAGGAATTGTAGATATGAATAAGATACCTAATAACCCTCAAGACCTGATAAGACACTCAAATATTAGTAAGGATAAAGGATAATTCCATGGGAGGAATAGTAATAGCAGGAGTCAAAAGCGGAGTAGGCAAAACAACCATTGCCACTGGTATTATGGCTGCACTAACTCGTGCTGGCCATAGTGTACAACCATTCAAAGCAGGTCCTGACTACATAGATCCTTCATATCATACGTCTGTTTGCAACAAGGTTAGCCGAAATTTAGATTCCTGGATGCTAGACGAAAAAGTAATCATTGAACTTTATAATAGATCATCCTCAAAATCAGATATTTCCATTATTGAAGGGGTAATGGGGCTTTTTGATGGACACTCTAACCTGAACGAAGAAGGTTCAACCGCTCATGTATCTAAACTACTAAATCTTCCAGTGATACTTGTATCTGACGCCAGTAAAGTAGCAAGGAGTATAGCTGCAGAAATATTAGGATTTAAACTCTTTGACCCGAAAGTAAAAATAGCTGGAGTGATCCTAAATGGAGTCAGCAGTGAACGACATCTAGAATTCTGCAAACCACAAATTGAAGAAACAACCGGTATTCCGGTTCTAGGATATATGCCTCGTAGACCTGAACTAATACAACCAGAGAGACATCTAGGCTTGATTCCGACAGTCGAAGGAACCGTAGCAAACGAATGGGTTGACTGCCTAGTTCAGCAAATCAAAACATCCATTGATTTAAACAAAATAATCGCAATATCCAAAGAAGCACATCAGGTGCGGAGTGAACCTTTAATTTTTCCTCATAACAATATCGATCCAGAAGTCAAAATAGCCATCGCACAAGATCATGCTTTTAATTTCTATTATCAAGATTCACTAGACTTATTATCCGCTTGGGGCGCGGAATTAATACCATTTAGTCCGATATTAGATACTAAACTGCCGGAGGATTGTGATGGCATTTACATTGGTGGAGGCTTCCCAGAAGTATACGCTGAAGAACTCGCAGCAAATCACCTTATGATGAATTCAATTAAGGAAGCCTCTGATCAAAACACTCCCATTTATGCGGAATGTGGCGGATTAATGTATTTGGGAAAAGATATTATTACTGAAGATGGAACCAATCTTCCTATGTCAGAAGTCTTCCGCTACCAGTCTATGATGACTAACGCTAAACTGACTCTAGGATATCGAGAAATCCAATCTAAAATCCACAGCCCCATATTACAAAAAGATCAATCAACTAAAGGACACGAATTTCACTGGTCATACTTAAATGAAGAACCTGCTGAAAAACAAGTTATGTACAAGATATTGAACCAATCTGACCGGACAGAAGGTTTCTATAAAAACAAAACATATGCCTCATATATTCATATACATTTAGCAAGCAATCCAAATCTAGCGCAAAATTTCATACAATTCTGTAATACTAAGTAGAGGTAAAAATGACTACAAATGACCCAAGTACAACCCCCCAGTCTGTGACTGGGCCAAGAATCAATAAAGGCCTAGTCATAGTGAATACCGGCACAGGCAAAGGAAAAACTACAGCGGCTATGGGAGTCATGTTCAGAGCATGGGGCCGCGGAATGAATGTGATAATGATGCAATTCATAAAACATTCAACCGCAAATTTCGGCGAACAGAGAGCTGCGAAAAAACTAGGAATAACAATGAAAGCAATGGGAGATGGTTTCACTTGGAGGTCTAAAGACTTAGATCAAAGTGCAGAGTTAGCAAAAGCTCATTGGGAAGATTGTAAAACAATCATTTCCAGCAATGAGTACGATCTCTTGATATTAGATGAATTCACATATCCAATGCATTACGGTTGGGTAGATGTTGATGAAGTGATAGAAACTCTTAAGAGCAAACCGGAAATGCTACATATCATAATTACTGGCCGCAACGCACCTGAAAAGCTGGTTGATTATGCTGATTTAGTAACAGACATGACTTTAGTGAAACACCCTTATAAAGAAGGAATAAAAGCTCAACCAGGAATAGAATTTTAATATGATAAATATCAACATAGAACCGTTAAACAGTGATGCTCAAGATCAAGCACGATCTCGTCAAAACACACTCACAAAACCTCCTGGAAGCTTAGGGAAATTAGAAGAGCTTTCCATCCAATTAGCGGGAATCTACAAGGATCCCATGCATAAAATTGAGAAGAAAATGACGATTGTAGCCGCTGGAGATCATGGTGTCGTGGATGAAGGAGTTAGTCAGTACCCACAAGATGTTACCGCACAAATGGTTCTAAATTTCTTAAGTGGCGGTGCAGCTATAAACACTATTTCAGGAAACTCTCAATCGGATATCATAGTAGTGGACACTGGGGTTATATCTGAATTGCCAAGCCACCCGAAATTGCGGTCCATGAGAATCGCTTCAGGTACAGAAAACTTTGCACGACGATCAGCCATGACTGTAGAACAAGCAGAAACATGTATTAATAACGGAATAAAATTAGCAAGCGAACTTTCGCTGCAAAATATAGACTTAGTAGCTTGCGGAGAAATGGGAATTGGGAATACTACAGCAGCGAGCGCCATTACTGCAGTGATTTGTGATCAAAGAGCAGAAGATGTGACAGGAAGAGGCACTGGTATAAATGAGGATTCCTTGAACCTAAAGATAAATGTCATAAGTAAAGCCATAAAATTACATAATCCAAATCCCACCGATGGAATAGACGTTTTGCATAAAGTAGGTGGATTTGAAATCGGATTCTTAGCAGGAGTGATGCTAGGTTGTGCAAGTAATAACATAGCCGTTTTAATCGATGGATTCATATGCACTGCAGCAGCATTAATAGCATCAACTATAAACCCCAAATCCAAAGAATACATGCTTGGATCACACCAGTCAGTAGAGCCTGGCCATGTGATAGCTCTAAAACACCTAGAAATAGAACCTTTATTAAATTTAAATTTGAGACTGGGAGAAGGCACCGGAGCTGCTTTAGTAATGCCAATAGTAGAGGCTGCAATGAAATGCCTAACCGATATGGCCACATTCGGTGAAGCAGGAGTGTCTGATTCTTAATAATGATGCTAATCATTAAATCTTTCATTTTGTCATTTTCTTTTTTAACTTGGATTCCAACCCCAAAGAAACTCAACTACTCAAATGTGGAATTCAGTTTTTCTAAATCTTTTTACCCTGTAGTTGGATTATCAATTGGTTGCATATGTTATCTAATATATTGGAGTTTAGAATTTTATTTTCCTCATTATGTAACCGCAGGGTTTATTTTAATGTTTCTCACTTTCGCTACTCGATTCCTCCATTTAGACGGATTTATGGACTGCATGGATGGCTTTTTTGGAGGTCATAATTCGGAACGCAGGCTGGAGATAATGAAAGATCCCCACGTAGGAGCATTCGGAACGGTCGGGGTTATCGTACTTTTACTAATTAAATTCTCATTAATCTTCTATGCGCTAGAATCAGGCACAAGTTTATATGTCATGATAATGTTTCCTGTTCTTTCTAGGTGGGCAATGGTACTCGCACTGGTAACTTTCAAATACATAAGACCTATGGGACTTGGTAGCTCATTCCAAACAGAAAAAACTAGAGTGTCTTTTATAATCGCAAATGTACTAACGATAGCCATTGCGATCCTATTGACCACTTCATACCTAGCACTTATACCTATTCTGTTGGTGGGATGCTGGACTATTGCATTCGGATATCTAAGTAAGAAACTATTAGGAGGAGGATTAACTGGCGACTGTTATGGAGCAATCAATGAAACTTCAGAAGTCATTGGTATGATTACACTTCTGATATTATTCAATACCAATGGATTGCTAGGATGATTATCTGAATGTCTGTTTTACTAGATATCGATTCCTCTGTTTTGGTTATATTGGTCGCATCATTGGCGGTCGACTTAATTATAGGTGAATGGCCTGCCAAAATTCATCCTACAGTATGGATAGGGAATATAATTAGTAAGATATCTAAGCCATTGCCACGCACAGGAAGCAGATCTGTCATATGCGGGATTATCTTAGCACTATGCCTGCCCACAGCTATACTGATTTCAACATGGATTCTACTAGTATATTTGAAAAATTTGAATCAGTGGATATATATATTAGTATCTATATACTTCCTAAAAAGCTCTTTTTCTCTACGGCTCTTAGGAGCCACTAGCCTCAAAATATCCAATACAATTAAATCATCAGGCTTGGAAAGATCCCGTAAAGATTTAAAAGCATTAGTTAGCAGAGATCCTAGCCAATTAACGGAGCAGCAAGTTCTTGCCGCAACTATCGAATCAGTATCAGAAAATACTTCAGACAGTGTTATAGCCCCCTTACTTATGTTTGCAATATTTGGGGTGGCTGGGGCATTAGCCTATAGAAGTATCAACACACTCGATAGCATGATAGGTTATAGAGGTGAATTCGAACTTCTAGGTAAAGGATCAGCAAAATTAGACGACATAGTTAATTGGATACCTTCCAGGTTGTCTGGGGTATTAATCGTATTGTCTTCTATTTTCCTTCCTGCACAAAAGTTTTTACCTAGTCTTAGCATAATGTTAAAACATCACAAGAAAACAGAAAGCCCAAACGCCGGTTGGCCTATGGCAGCTATGGCAGGGGCATTAGAAATCGAATTAACAAAACCAGGACATTACAGCTTAGGCAAAGCCGAACATCCAATCTCACATAACGATATCAGGAATTCAGTAAAGTCCCTATATTCCTCTTCATTAATATTCGTGTTGATCATCTCAGTTATTATTGTCAGCAGGGTTTACTAAAATGGAATTAATTTCACAAATCATTACTTTACCGAAAGAAGAAACTCAATATTCCAAAGCAATCCACGGAGGCACCAATATATTGGAATCCCGTGAGTTAAACTATGGAGAGGTTCTAGATTTCAGCGCCAGCATATCTCCAATTAACATCTCTTCTCAAATCTTAGAGATAAGTCAAAAATTAGACTTATCTCAATATCCCGATCCAGATTGTTTGCTTTTAAAGGAAAAAATAACAGAAGGTCTAAAACAATACTCTCTCTCTCCTACCAATATATCTATTGGGAATGGTTCAACCGAACTGATTTATGCTATAGCATCTGCCTTTCTGAACAAAACTAACACGCTTACAAGTAGATCCTTAATTTTTCATCCTACATATGGAGAATATTTTGCTGCCAGTTCCCTACACAAAGCAGAAATTTCACTAATCACCCCTAAATACATCAATCCAGGCTGGGAATGGGAATGGGAATTAGCCCACAATTTCATACAAGAACACAATCCAAACCTAATATTCTTATGCAACCCCAATAATCCCACTGGAAACTATTTCAGCAAATCCCAAATAGTCCAACTACTAGAAGTAATAAAAAACACCTCATCAATACTAGTAGTAGACGAAGCCTATATTGATTTTGTGACTGAACACAAAGTGCTATACGATTTAATACTGGAATACAAACTGATTCTTTTAAGGTCACTAACGAAATCATACGGAATAACCGGACTGAGGCTTGGATATAGTCTTGCTAATCCTGAAATCACTTCACAAATCAATCAATATATCCCACCCTGGTCAGTAAATACTTTGGCGCAAAATGCCGGAATCCATCTTTTCTCAGGGAATAACTACATACAAACAGGGAAAGAGATGATTGATGAGTCTAAAAACTATCTAATACATGCATTAAGGGAACTAGGCTATACTGTAGAACCCTCAAAAGCCAATTTCCTACTATTCAAAGTCACAAATGCCCAGAAAATGCGGGACGCCCTAATAAGTAAGAACATCATAATACGAGATTGCACTAGCTTTGGGCTACCTCAACACGTTCGAATAGGCATCAGGTCAATATCAGATTGCGAAAAACTAATCGAAGCAATCCATGAAATAACATAAAATTGCTATACTAAACAAAAAGAAGGATTAATATGGGAAAAATTTATATGGTTCGCCATGGGGAAACACAATGGAATACCGAAGGAAGAATTCAAGGTCAAACCAATATTCCCCTATCTGAAGTTGGGAAAAATCAAGCTAGACTAGCTGCTGACCGACTAGCAACAGTCACTTTTGATGCCGTTTATTCAAGCGATCTAGATAGAACATTAGAAACCGCTAAAATTATAACTGAATCAACTAATCTGAAAATCATAACAAATCCCAGCCTCCGCGAAAGATTTTTTGGGATATTCGAAGGGTTGACTATAAAAGAAAGAGAGGATACCTATCCTGAACTCTTCGCGCAATCGACTAAGAATGATGTCAATTTCGCTCCTCCTGAAGGAGAAAGTATAAAAGAGACATCTACAAGGATGTCAGCCGCAGTGCAAACATATAAAGAGAAACATATGAACGATAGTATATTAATTGTTGGTCATGGCGGTTCTTTAAGGTGTGCGATCAGTTCTTTACTTGATTTGCCTTTAGAGTCTTCATTTAAGTTCGTACTATCCAACTGCGGGGTAACTATTTTTGAAACATATGAAGATAATACCGTTTTACTTTCTTACAATGACACTCATCATTTACAAGGTGTAGAAAACAAGGAAGGATATTAGTGCTTGGCAAAGTAATTATGGTCCAGGGAACCGCTTCTCACGTCGGTAAAAGCGTTCTAGTATCAGCTCTTTGTAGAATCTTCCGACAAGAAGGTTTTAAAGTCGCCCCATTCAAAGCGCAAAATATGTCTAATAATTCGTTTGTAACGTTGGATGGGGGAGAGATCGGAAGAGCGCAAGCCGTGCAAGCAGAAGCCTGCGGAATTGATGCTACAGTTCAAATGAACCCTGTTTTACTAAAGCCTGAAGCGGATCATCGCTCTCAAGTTGTTGTTTTAGGCAAACCTCTAGTAACTGCTGAAGCAAGAGACTACTACGATTTGAAACCGACTTTGTGGGAATCCATCACACGATCTATAGATGAATTGCGAGAGCTTTTCGATGTAGTCGTGATAGAAGGTGCGGGCAGTCCAGCGGAAATTAATTTGAAAAAAAACGAAATTGTGAATATGAGTGTGGCAAAATACTGCCAGGCCCCTGTTTTATTGTGCGGAGATATTGATAGAGGAGGGGTTTTCGCTTCTCTTATAGGCACTCTAGAAATACTAGAACCAGAAGAACGAGAACTTATCAAAGGGTTCATTATAAATAAATTCCGCGGGGATATTAGCCTGCTTACGGATGGACTAGACTGGCTAGAAGACAAAACCCAAAAACAAGTTGCTGGTGTAGTTCATCACTACAGAGACATACATATTCCGGAAGAAGATTCCGTAGCTTTAGACCTCCCTAGCCACGCAACACAAACCGAGCACATCACAATCAACGTCATACAACTTCCTCACATTTCCAATTTCGACGACTTCGATCCTCTATTAAGAGATCCCTTAATAAATCTCCAATTTAGCGAAACTCCAGAGTCTTTAAGTAGCACTGATCTAATTATAATTCCGGGAAGTAAATCGACTATATCCGACTTACAATGGCTAGAAGAAACTGGCCTTGCAGATGAAATCACCCAGCTACACCAATCCCAAAACATACCAATCATTGGTATTTGTGGAGGATATCAAATGCTAGGACAACAATTATTGGATCCCAATCTAGTTGAATCGAAGTTACCTGAATACTCAGGATTAGGTTTGCTAAATCACACCACTACTTTCGCCTCAACTAAATCAACTCACAGAATTACCGGCAAAGTAGCAAGCAGTCACGGCTTATTAAAGTATGCGACAAATTCCCAAATTTCTGGATACGAAATACACATGGGAACTTCTGTGCATGAATCCTTTTCACCATTCATACTAGAAACACGAAAAGATGTTCCTAATTTCAAGCCTTCTCCAGATGGGATAGAATCAATCGATGGTCTCGTTTTTGGAACCTATATACACGGACTCTTCCACAACACAGCTATCAGACAGTCTATAGTCAAGTTCATATCTGAATCCAAAGGAATAATGGTTGCAAATAACGACTACGAGTACTCTATGGACAACGAATATAATAAGTTGGCAGATTGGGTTAGAAACAGCCTAGATATGGATTTACTTTACAAAATAACAGGATTAGAGACCCAAATAAATTTTAGGGATTAAATATGGCTGGCAAAATTAGCCTTGTGATTGGAGGCATCAGATCAGGTAAAAGTAACCATGCCGAACTATTGGCTGAAACCTCAGGTAATCAGGTAATATATTTGGCTACCGGCAAAAACACCGATGAAGAGATGCAAAAAAGGATCAAAGTACACAAACAGAGAAGGCCTTCTAATTGGATTACTTTGGAAGAAACATTGATGATATCGGACACTATATCAGAATTCGCAACGACCTCAGACATCCCTATAACCCTATTAATTGAGAGCCTGGATTTTTGGATCACAAATCGCCTTTTAGATCACCCTAACTCAACATACGAAGAACATGAAACATGGCTAACCAGTCACATTACTCAATTGATTCAGACTTGTAACCAACAAATTGTTAACACCATAATTGTTACTAGCGAAGTAGGAACATCATTGGTATCAGAGCATCAATTAGGACGATGGTTTCAAGATCTTCTAGGAACAATCAACCAAATTATAAGTGCCTCTTCTGATACGGTTGACTACATTGTGGCCGGAAATGTTCTGAATTTAAAATCTTAATACTGGAATCGGCCTGACTTAAAAATGTTTGAAAACCAATCCACATACAGGACACCCGCATCCTGCGGAGAATTATTGCAAGGCGTCATAGAAGATTCTTTTGCACTAATCTCTTGCCCTGTGAATTTGCATAACACTGTCACCATACAAATAGATACAAGTGGAGTAATCAAATGCGACTCGGAACTGCAGAAATCTATCACCGCTACTGAAAGAACTTTGGCATTCTTTGAAAAGTCCAATTTAGGAGCAACAGTGAAAGTCAGCAACCCTATCCCAAAATCAAAAGGATTAGGGAGCAGTACTTCCGACATTACTTCATGTATAGCAGCAACGGCCGACGCGATCGGAGAACCAATTGAAGCGCTCCAAATCGCCTCAATTGCTACCAGCATAGAACCTAGTGATGCAACGATGTTTGAGGAAATGGTATTATTTGGTCATAGAACAGGATTGCTTATTGACAGGTTAGGTGATTTACCCTTACTTGATATTCTGGCAATCGATTTTGGTGGAACTGTAGATACAGTAGAGTACAATATGGTAGATCGGTTTTCTGTGTGGAAACAGCATGAAAAAGAGACCCAAAATGCACTCCTTGACATAGCTGAAGGAATCAAGACTAATAATGTTGCATTAATAGGGAAAGGCGCAACTGCCAACACTTTCACAGCCCAGAAAATAAAACATAACCCTGATTTGGACCAAGTTATAGAACTAGCACAATCTATTAACGCAGCAGGGATTTCTTTGGCTCACAGTGGGACTATAATATCAATTATATTAGACCCCAATCAAAAACAAATGACATATGCACTTAAACAAGCCAAATCTAAACTGAGAAATTGGGAAAGTATTAACCATTTCAAAACTACTCGTCCGGGTCCAATCCAAATAACATAAGGTGAAGAAAATGTCAGAACACAAAATAGCAGTTATTCCAGGTGACGGTATAGGCATCGAAGTAATCACAGAAGCAAAACGTATTATGACTCATATAGAAGAAACTAATGCAGGAATTAAATTTAATTACATCGACCTACCTTGGGGATCAGAATATTACAGGCAAACCGGTCTGATGATGCCAGATGATGGACTTGACCAAATCAAAGATTCTGATGCTATTTTATTTGGAGCTGTTGGAGACCCTAACATCCCAGATCACATAACTTTACAAGGCCTACTGCTACCTATGAGAAGGCAATATGACCAAGGTATTTCAATAAGGCCAGCCTATTTATATCCTGGAGTAAACTCTCCTATAAAAGATAAAGGTCCCGGAGAGATTGATATGGTTATTTTCCGGGAAAACACAGAAGGCGAGTATGCTCCTGTTGGTGGTAGTTTGTACTCAGGTACTGACCACGAAACTGTAATTCAAACAAATGTATTTACAAGAAGAGGTACAGAGAGAATCATAGAGGCAGCATTTGAATATTGCCTGCAGAGAAACACCAAACTCAAAGTTACCTCCGTGACAAAATCCAACGCTCAAGCACATAGCATGGTTTTTTGGGATGAAATATTTGAAAAAGTGTCATCCAAATATCCCATGATACAAACTGAATCTTTATTGGTTGACGCTGCATGCATGGACTTAGTCAGATGGCCAGAAAATTTTGATGTAATCGTAGCTTCAAATCTGTTTGGAGACATCATGTCAGATATTGCTGCTGTAATCACTGGAAGTATGGGCCTAGCTCCTAGTGCAAACATTAATCCTGAGCGAGAATATCCATCTATGTTTGAACCGGTACATGGTGCAGGCTTTGACATCACTGGTAAAGGAGTAGCAAATCCAATCGCCACATTTTTCGCAATCTCCATGATGCTAGAACATTTAGGAGAAAATGATATCGCCCAAAAACTTAATAAAGCAATTATAAGCTCTTTAACTACGCGAAACGTACTTACTCCGGATCTAGGGGGAAACGCTAGCACTTCTCAAGTAACCGACGAAATAATGAGTCTTATGGATTAACCCAATAAAGAGGTGACCATTTTCTGTTCTAGTGCAAGTCCAATTTGTTCACACAGCTCCATCCGAGAATATGTTCCTTTAGTCCCTACAAAACACACTCCCAGGAGTGTTCCGATTTTGAAGTCAATTATGGTGAAAGACACTTCACCTTCTGGTCCTTCTTCAATCAAGTTTACTGCTAGTGAATGATCAAAGAAATGTTCTGAAAGCATTTCTTTGACATCAACCAGTTTTTGATTAATTCCAATAAGCTCTCCAATCCTATCTATAAATCTCTTCAGAAAAACCTTCTCCATCCAATCATTAACATTTCGGTCATTATCAAAAGAGTGTGCAACACAACCGACTACAAAATCATCTCCATCGTACATCTTATCCCGGCTGTTTATACCAAACTCTCGCATAAAGCCGGTTTTTCTACCCTGATTAGAGAAATAATCTTCTGTATCTCCATGAAAACCTGATTCTGCTAGCTGGCGGTTCGTAAGTATTCCTTCATTAACCATCCGCAGTCCTGGTACAAAATTTGAAATTTCATCCAAGTTAAGTACCATGCTTTCCAGTTTGGAAATATCTGTATCGTGAGTGATCGAATTTAATCTAATATTATTCAATCTATGAGCTCCCTGCACTCGACTAACACAAACTATTGATATAGCTGCTATAAGTCGAAAAATGATAACACATGAAACATTTAATCACCCAGTATTAATGTCAAATACAAATCATATGCCAAAATTAATTACTTGTCGTATAATGATTCCCACAAACATTCGAACTATAATTATTCCTATGTGCATCACTATGGAATACTACCTACGGAGTTAAAAATGAAAAACAAAGTATTCCCAAATTTCGACGAGGCAGTCAAAGATTTCCAAGACAATTCAGTATTTATGTCACCTGGATTCGGGAATGTAGGAGTACCAAGAAACCTGTTATCAGCTGTCAATAAACAAGGAGCCAAAGGCCTTACAGGAATCTCAAATAATGCAGGCGCATTAGGAGACAGCATAGACGTAGGCACACTGATTCAGGCTAAACAAGTTAAAAAAATGATTTGTGCATTCACAGCTCCTACCCATCCATCTCAAGTAACTCCGTTTGTGGAGATGTACAACAACGATGAACTAGATGCCGAACTTGTGCCTCAAGGCACTATGGCAGAGCGCATCCGAGCTGCTGCTGCAGGCATTGGGGGGTTCTATACTCCTACTAGTGTAGGAACTGAATTAGCTGAAGGTAAAGAACACCGAGAGATCAATGGTCGTATGCATGTATTAGAGTTTCCTCTTCATGCGGATTATGCCCTAATAAGAGCATATAGAGCTGACACTTTCGGAAACCTCCAATTTAGATTAGCAGGAAGAAACTTTAATCCAATAATGGCCATGGCCGCCAAAACCACCATCGTAGAAGTAGAAAAAGAGATAGTAGAAGTGGGAGAATTGGACCCTGACCAAATTCATGTATCAGGAGTCTACGTTGACAGGATAGTACTAATCCCGGAAGACGGCATATTCTATTAAGCTAAAACATAAGAGGATAAATATGGCAGAAAAAGAAAAACTAAATAGACAAACCATGTGTGACAGATTAGCTATGGAATTCCAAGATGGATGGATAGTGAATTTAGGAGTTGGAATGCCTACTTTATGTTCCAATTACAAAGATGAGTCAAGGGAATTAATCTACCACTCAGAAAATGGGGTGATAGGCTATGGTCCTATAGCTGAAGAAGGACATGAAGACAAACATTTAGTAAACGCTGGAGGGCAAAACGTTGTAGGTATACCGGGTATGGCAATCGTACACCATGCCGACTCATTCATGCTTATACGAGGGGGCATGATCGATGTAACAGTGATGGGTGCATACGAAGTAGCTCAAAATGGAGACTTTGCTAACTGGAGAATTCCAACCAGAAAAGGTGGAGGAATTGGAGGAGCTATGGATCTGGCCGCTTGCGCGAAAAGAGTCTATATAGCCATGGAGCATACTACTCGAGACGGAAAACCACGACTACTAAAGCAATGTGCTTTACCTGTTACAGCGCCTGGAGTAGTAAAACTAGTATCTACCGACCTAGGCTTATTTGAAATTGGAACTGATGGATTCATTCTAAAAGAACATGCTCCGGGATGGTCTGTCGAAGAGATCCAAGAACTAACTGACGCAAAGATCATAGTAGATCCAAACCTATGTGAAGTACGTACAAGGGACAACACGGATTCCAACCAAGGAACTGGTAGACATTTCGTAGTATAGCTTCATCGCACGTCAACACCACAACCAGGACAATAAATAAAATCCAGATTAAGTGGTGTTTTGCATCTTGTACAAACTGATTTATCACTTTGATGTGTAATCTCCTGACCTGCAGTCATAAACTCAGTCTGATTTGTATCTAAAGGAATCCCGTTATTTATTGATGATACACCATACTTATTATCATTTACTTCAGACCTGCGAGTAAGCAAAAACAATAATACTAGTGCGCTAATTCCTGCTCCCAACAAAGTAATTAAAGCGATGATGTGATTCTCTCCTATAGTTAAAGCGACAGAATAATATATGGCGCCAAATCCCCAAGGTACTATTTGCCACCACCCACTCTTATTTATTCGTGCAAACGTCTAGATGTAACTGTTACGTTAGGTAAAAAGAAAAAGCCCGCCAAAATATAACTTAAGACATTAATTATGACGTATATAACAGATGACACATCCAATAGGTTTAGTAAAATTCCAAATGGGAGTTGAGCCAATACAACAAATAACTGGAACCACCAAAATTCGCTTCGTGATGCTCGGCCATTTACATTAATATATTTAGACAAACAAACAATCACTGATTGATTAAACGACATAATGCAACCCACTATCTACCTTAATGATATAAAGCACCACCATTAACGTGAATGGTTTGACCCGTTATATATCCTGCGTCATCTGATGCTAAGAATAAACAAGTTGCAGCTAATTCTTCTACTTTACCTTGCCGTCCCAACGGAATACCTGAATGATCAGGAACTCGCCCTAAATACCATTCAGGATTAGCTCTCACAGTATCTATACTGCCCGGAGACACAACATTAACACGTATATTTTTGGGGGCAAATTCACTTGCCAGGCCTCTAGCAAGGCCTACTAAACCCATCTTTGCAGCAGAAACGTGTGCTCTTTTCGCACTACCCAAAAATGCGCCTTCTCCAGTGAAAAATATTATATTCCCTGACTCCTGAGCTGACATATGTTTGAGGCATTCCCAGGCTAGATAAAAAGCTCCATCCAAAACAACGCCTCTGACCCTTTCCCAATCTTCCAGTGTTAATTCAGTAAAATTATCGTGTGGCCTGATGGCTGCATTACTTACCAAAATATCAATCTTTCCAAATTCATTAACAATCTGGCTAATCATACTACTTACTTGAGAACTGTCGGACACATCTGCAACAATAGACAAAGCTCGAACTCCCAGGGCTCTAGCTTCTTCTGCTACCGCATCCGCTTCTTCTTTATTTGTTCTTGCATTGACAACCACATCCGCTCCCTCTGATGCAAATTTAAGAATCGTGGCTCTACCGATATTTCTGCCTGAGCCTGTTACCAACGCTACTTTCCCGTCTAATTTACCCATTTCCCCTCTCTTAGTACTAAAAACGTCTATGCATCGGGTGTAACGTATGTACACCAATGGTTATATTTTGGATTATTGCCAACTACTATATTAAAATACATTTTCTGTAACTGAGTCGCCAGTTCACCTGCTTCACCACTACCGATTGGCCTGCGATCAAGTTCTACCACAGGAGTCAAATGAGCAGCAGTCCCTGTTAAGAAAACTTCATCAGCCAAGTATAATTCACTTCTATCAATTGTCCGTTCTATCACAGGAATTCCCAATTCTTCTCTTGCTAGTTCTATTATGGTGTTCCTAGTTACACCAGGTAAGACATTGTCCTCCAAACCGCTAGTTATTAAAGTGCCTTCAGAATAAACAAAGATATTTTCTCCTGAACCTTCAGATACATGGCCGTCATGATTAAGCAATATAGCTTCATCAAACCCTGCTAGAGTAGCTTCTGTCTTCGCCAATATACTGTTCACATAAATGCCGGCGATTTTGAGCCTAGCTGGGATCATTAAGTCATCTACTCTTCTCCATGATGACGTACAGCATTTTAAGGTGTCTGAGCCCAAATAATTACCAAAGGGCACTGTAATCAATGTGAAATCTGCTGATAGATCTTGAAGTTTCAAATTAGCCACAACTTCAGCACTTTTATAAGCTAATGGTCGAATGTATATATCAGATTTATGTTTATTTTTCTGTACAAGATCTACCGTAATATCACATAAATCATCCAGAGAATAAGGGATATCTAGCATAAGTAGCTTGCAACCTCGTAACAACCTTTCATAATGCTCACGCAATCTGAAAATACTAATTACACCTTTATCTTCATTCCAATTTCCTCTAATTCCCTCAAAAACTGCGGTCCCATAATGTAACGCATGGGTCATCACACTAACTTTAGAATCTGGTACGGGAACAATAGAACCTTGAAAGAACGTATTTAAATGATCGAATTCATTATCACTCACAGGTATGACCTCTCCATCTGTTATCGAATGATTATAAGCAACATCAACTGGGTAGCACAACCCTAAAAGAAGTATTTGTATAGCACCTATCTAGGCAGTGCAATTAACCCTCATAATTCGGTATAATTTTCTTATAAAAAAAATAAAGGCAACAAAGTGAAACGAATAGATGGCAGACTCGACGATGAACTGCGTCCCATTACAATTGACTCAACTTTACAGCAATACCCAGAAGGCTCCGTTCTAATATGCACAGGTAACACAAAAGTTCTATGCTCTGCTTCTATAGAAGAGAGAGTCCCTCCCTTTTTAAAAGGTAGTGGAACGGGTTGGGTAACTGCTGATTATAGTATGCTACCTCGAGCAACTAACACTAGGAATCGTAGAGAACGAGATACCGGAAAAGTAAGTGGGAGATCTCAAGAGATTCAGAGATTAATCGGACGATCTCTTAGAGGGATAACTGATCTTTCTACCCTTGGAGAAGTAACGATTCAAATAGACTGTGATGTGATTCAAGCCGATGCTGGGACTAGAACAGCATCAATAAACGGTGGATATATTGCTCTGAGCCAAGCGATTGCTCGGCTGGTTAAAGAGAAACAAATTACTAGAAACCCAATACTTAATAATGTCTGTGCAGTTAGTATTGCTCTGATAAAAGACCGTTTACTACTGGATCCTTGCTACGAAGAAGATTTCAAAGCAGAAGTCGATTTCAATATTGTAATGACAGACAATGAGCAGTTAATAGAATTACAAGGAGGAACAGAAGCAGGCCCTTTCAACAAAGATAAAATACCTCAAATTCTAGAACTCGCCACGAAAGGAATATCAGAAATATCAGCAATACAAAATCAATACATATCAGGACTTAATCTTAATGAAAATTAAGCACACATTTATCTCGAGCATCACATGCACATTATTAAGCTCAATCATTCTTGTAGGATGCACATTACAAGAAGGGCAGAGCGGACCAGCCCAGATTACTACTGATACAAACTCTGCCAGCCAGCAACAGAATCAAAATGTTGGACTACCGAATATAGCTGACACTGTGGAATCCGTACGGTCTTCTGTAGTGTCTATTGTTTCGGATACTGTTTCCAGAGATATGTTTGGATTAAGACAAGGTGAAGGCTCAGGTTCAGGTGTCATATTTGATTCGTCTGGGTTGATACTCACAAATAACCATGTCATAAAAGACTCAACCAAAATCACAGTAACCTTGGATGACGGAACTCAAAAAGAAGCTTCTATCATTGGATACGATAAATTATCCGATTTAGCAGTAATTCAGATCCCTGGAGACAATTATCCATTTATTCCCTTAGAAAATGACAGTAACCTAAGAGTAGGAGATTGGGTCATTGCCATAGGAAATGCCTTAGCATTACCAGGAGGTCCCACCGTAACGGTAGGAGTAGTTTCTGCTCTTGGTAGAAATATAGATATAAGCAGGGACTCTACGCTTACTGACCTGATTCAAACCGATACTGTAATCAATCCTGGTAACAGCGGAGGCCCCTTACTGAACCTGAAAGGTAATATTGTCGGGATTAATACAGTCGTAGTACGTGGGAACGCAAACGATGGCACAAGCATAGAAGGTATAGGCTTCGCTGTTAATATAGATACAGCGGAACTTGTAGCCAAACAACTCATCGACACCGGCAAAGTTAAATGGGCTTGGATGGGTGCATATTTATCCGACTTAGACCCAGAGAAAGCAGCTGCGTATCAACTTTCAGTAAGAGAAGGGGTAGTAATACAAGCTATTGTAGACGACGCTCCTTCCTCAATCAGTGATCTAATTCCAGGAGACATCATTATGGCCATTAACGGTAATAAAACATCTAGCACAATGGAACTAACAAAAATGCTGCGACATGACTATGCACCTAACGATACGATTGAGCTTCAGATTTTCCGAATAAATGCCGACGATAGTACTGAGACACTCACTGTTCCCTTAAAATTAGGAGAACGTCCTTAACCACTCAATATTGCACCTTCAGAATCAACCTCAAAAATAGGATGGCCTAAAGATTTCAATCCTTGAATGATTTCCTGTTTATCACCAACTATCAATATTTTAAGTTTGGTAGGATCGATTACATCCGTAGCTGTGGACCTCACTTGCTCAAGGCTAACAGACTTCAGATTCTCAGGAACTCTTTCAAAATAATCATCTCCTAAATCATGCACTCCTAATTGAATCATGTTATCCATTATCTGGCTTAAACGTTCAAATCCTGCAGGATACCCTCGCAAAAGCTGGTTCCGTGCATCTTCAAGCTCTTCTTCCGTAATACTTCTATCAGATACTATCTCATTAAATTCTTTTAAAATTTCAACTATAGACTCAGTGGTTTTGTCTGTTTGCACAGACCCTCCAGCAACCAAAAGTGATGAATCGCCATACCAAGACACCCCAGAATGAAATCCATAACTATAACCTTTGTCTTCTCGTAAATTTAAATTAAGACGAGAAGAAAATTGTCCTCCAAATATAAAATTAACCAAATTCATCTGATAATACCTACCATCACTTCGAGAGAAAATTGTATGACCCGCTCTTATGACAGATTGCGCTGACTCAGGTTTATCACATATATATATACCTACAGGATTCAGAGAACTTGCAGAAGCGTCATCTGGCGTTAAATCTCTAGTACTAGAATCAGATTCCCAATCGGAAAAATAATTCTCACATATCGAATATACTTCATCGAATTCCATGTTACCCACTACAATAATTTGAGATCTATCCGGTGAAAAAGCTCCATTTTTGAAAGCTTTCAGATCTTCTCCAGTGAATTTTTTGATGGATTCTTCGTTGCCTGTTACCGGATGACCATAACCAGAATTTTCTCCATAAATCAATTTGGGGAATACTCTATCTGCTATCGAATTGGGTTCATCTTTTGATCTTTGTAAATCTCCAAGTTGCTTTGATTTGATTCGGTCTATTTCATCTTGGGGAAATACCGGATTTTTAATTACATCGGAAAGGATATCGAGTCCAGAATTAAAATGTTTCACCAAAACTTCTATGGAATAAAATATAAACTCTCTTCTTGACTCTATATTCATAGACGTCCCTAATTTATCTAGGTCATTATAAATTTCAGCGCTAGTTCTAGTATTTGTCCCTTCTCTAGTTAACATTGAAGTAAAGTATGCCAATCCGGGAAGCTCCTTAGTGTCAGAAGTAGCGCCAGTCTTTATTAGAACTCCGCATCCCACTAACGGAGGACCATTTTTCTTGACATGAACTACTTCTATACCATTACTTAAAAACCTCTTCTGGTGTTTAGGTGGCTTGAATGTTTGGGGTTCCGAAGCTTGTGGTTCAATAGTTCTATCTAAATCTAATTCGACTGGAACCAAGTGAGCATTAGGCTCTACTCGTAACCTCACCTGATTTTCATTTAGAACCTTTATCCTGCTGGATATAACATCTGAAGAGGTAACTCTCTCATATTCTTTGATGAAAGTGTTTATGTATTCTGGGTCACTGGCAAACACATTGTAGTGATTCAATAAGTCGGCTTTTCCTCCGAATCCTCCTACTTTTGATAATTGCGAATAATTGTAATGTTCAATCTTATTCAGTGCGATTTCCATTTCTTCATCAGACGGAGGATCAGTAATGATACGTTCCAATTCTTCATCAATAATACTTTCAATTTCAGATAAACTATGTCCGGGTGATGCAGTAGCTTCTATAAAAAATTGTCCAGCTATTTCAGATGAATAAGCATAAGCTGACACATTCTGTGCCACATTTGGATATACCAATTTACTGTAGAGTCTAGAATTCCTACCATCTGCCAATACTAAGCTCAATATGTCCAATTCAGGTTCAGAACTGTCTAGATGTGGCGGTGTGGTCCAAGCTATATACAACTTCGGCAGAGACACATTATCTGGCATAAATAATTCAACTCTTCCACTCAAAGAAGAATCAAATCTCGAAACTTTATCGTTTGGTTCTCCCGGCGAAAGACTAGAAAAATACTTGTTAACCATGTCTATACTTTGATTAACATCTATATCTCCTGCGATAGATAAACTTGCGTTAGATGGACTGTAGTATTTTCTGAAAAATGCTTGGACATCTTCCAGACTAGCAGAATCCAAATCTGCTTGAGAGCCAATAGTCATCCAATTGTAAGGGTGAGGAGCAGGAAACAATTGGCCTTGCATATTCCAATGCGCCATACCATATGGCCTGTTTTCATATGTTTGTCTTCTCTCATTTTTTACAACTTCTCTTTGATTATCTAACCTTTCTTGAGTCAGCGCATCTAAGAGATATCCCATTCGGTCAGCCTCTAACCACAGAGCCAATTCTAGGTAATTACTAGGGACGTTTTCCCAATAATTGGTTCTATCCATATTAGTAGAACCGTTCAAACTAGCACCAACTTTTTGCAAAGGCTCAAAATGATTTTCATTATGATGCTTGGAACCTTCAAACATCATATGCTCAAACAGATGGGCAAATCCTGTCTTACCTAATTCTTCATCTTTGGAACCAACATGGTACCAAACATTGACTGCCACCATTGGGATAGACTTATCTTTATGGAGGATAACGTCCATACCATTATCCAAAGTTATCTTAGTATATGTAATTGCGCTCATCTGTGTACTATCCTGACTGTTTGTTAATTGCTTGAAAATTGATCTAATCTATCGGAAATTGGCCGATTGGACCGATTTGTATTTATGGTCTCTACATCCCAAAATTTTGAGAACTTAAACGCTCTAGGACAGTGCCCATAAGATTCTTGCACTTCAATTATGATGCCTTGAAGGTGTTTACTATTTTCATCAGTTTCATATAACTGTAGGCTTACATTTTGAGCCTCCAGTTCTTCTTTAGAAATTATAGATGCTGAACCATTAACTCTAACGGTGTCATCCAGTCCAGGAATAAAAAACAAAATCCCAACATTTGGGTTATTATCTAAATTGCTATAAGACTGAAATAACTTATTACCCGCTACATCTGGCAACAACAAATGTGTGTCATCCAAAATCTTTATAAAACCTGGCATACCTCCTTTGGGAGAAGCATCGCACTTCCCATTTTCGCCACTCGTTGCCATCACAGCAAATGGAGAGTTTTTGATAAATTCCTTCACATATGAATTCAAAAACGGTCTAACCTTGGTAGCTGCTCTCTCAGAAGGAGATCCAAATTCTTCATTGAACCTGGTCTGAAAGGTATTGCCCACTTCTTGTGCCATAATACTGTCCTTCAATTAAAAGTTTAGTAATCTCGAAACCTCATTATATCCCGTATTGCAATCATATGCTGAACTATTATGTGATGTATAGCTGTGTTACTATTTTCGAACATTTATTGTTTATTACCTACTGTATACGGAGGACACCTAATGAGAGCATTAGAAGGAATCAAAGTACTAGACCTTACAAGGGCTTTGGCAGGGCCATTCTGCACACTGATGTTGGGCGACTACGGGGCTGATGTCATTAAAATAGAGATACCTGGCACTGGCGATGATACTAGACATTGGGGACCTCCTTTTATTGGCGACGAGAGCGCCTACTTCCTATCAATCAACCGAAACAAAAAAAGCATGACTCTTAACTTTAAAGAAGACGAAGCTAGAAAAATATTCCTGAAATTAGCTGCTGAATCGGACGTAATCGTAGAAAATTTCACACCAGGAGTGATGGAACGATTTGGGTTAAGCTATGATGAAGTTAAGAAAGTCAACAATAAAATTGTTTATTGTTCAATATCTGGATTTGGACAGACTGGACCTTACAAATCCAGACCAGCAATGGACCAAATTATGCAAGGTGTTAGTGGTTTAATGAGTATCACCGGGGAACCTGATGGAGATCCACAAAAAATAGGTATAGCTGTTACGGATATTGGGTCAGGTATGTGGGCAGCTTATGCTGTGATGGCAGCCCTATATTATCGTGAACAACAAGACACAGGACAATACATAGATGTTTCAATGTTAGACTCCCAAGTAGCTTGGTTAACCTACCAAGCTGGCACATATTTTGCGACTGGAGAATCACCAAAAAGATTAGGTGCTGCACATCCTAATCTTGTCCCATACCAAGGATTCATGTGTAAAGATAATAAATTTATTAATATAGCAGTCGGCTCTGAACGAATATGGGAAAGATTCTGCACGGGAATAGGACTTCCCGAATTGAAAGACGATCCAGACTATGCAGTGAATGAAAACAGAGTTAAAAACAGATCAAAAATAATACCATTCTTGCAAGAACATTTCCTGAAAAGACCTCTTAGTGAGTGGGTGGCAGATCTTCAAGACCAAAACGTTCCATGTGGACCTATCAACGATTTACAAGCAGTATTTAATGATCCTCAAGTCCTAGAGAGGGATATGTATACCACCATGGAGCACCCAACCGCAGGAAAAATCAAACAAACTGGTTTATCAATAAAGTTCTCTGAAAGTCCTGGAGAATTAAAATTAGCCCCTCCCATATTAGGAGAGCATAATGACGAAATATTATCTTCGATTGGATATTCAGATGAAGATATTCAAAGACTTAGAAATAATTCTATAATCTAGGAATGTAACAGAAAATGCCAAAGGACTCTCTAAAAGTTGCCCAAAGATTTATCAAAGCTAACCAAATCGAAGGGTGGCTTATATATGATTATTTAAATACAAATCCTATTTTTAACAAAGTGTTACCAGCAAATGGTCATATTACAAGACCTGTATTTCTGTTGATAACTCCTGACACCGATCCACAACTAATAACTCATCACGTAGATCAAGGTCGTTTTAATACCCAATCTATCCAAATATTGCCGTACAACAACCGGCAAGAAATGATTTCTAATCTTAACCTGATTCTTTCAAACATCAATGAAGTAGCTATGGAGTATTCTCCTCTCAATGAATTACCTAGAATTTCTAGAGTAGACGCTGGAACCGTTGAATTGGTACGAAGCCTTGATACTACGGTAATCTCATCATCCGACATAGTTCAGCATACGACTCAAACTTGGGATGACACACAACTTGATACTCATTTAGATGCAGGTAATAAACTTGGAATAATTGTGAATCAAGCCTTCAGTTTTATAGGTGAAAATTTAAGCAATCAGATAACTGAATATGATGTTGCTGAATACATCCGGAACCTTTTTAGAGACAATCATCTAATCACTAGCGATGGACCAGTTGTAGCAATAAATGAAAATAGCGCAGATCCACATTACGAACCTAATAAAAAATCTAAAACTTTCAAACACGGCGACTGGGTTTTGATAGATCTATGGGCAAAAAAAGATATCCCAAATTCCATTTACTCAGATATAACTTGGGTAGCCTATATAGGCAGTAAAGTGCCTGATTCTCAAAAAAGTATTTTTGACATCGTTGTGGAAGCTAGAGATGCCGCTTTATCTTTCCTAAAAAGCAAATTTAATCAGAATCAAACAGTACAAGGCTGGCAAGTGGACCAAATAGCTAGAAATGTAATCAACTCCTATGGTTACTCAGAATATTTCACACATAGATTGGGCCACGGCATAGGGGAAGACGTACACTCAGAAGGCGTCAATCTAGATAACTGGGAAACGCATGACACCAGAACAATCATGCAAGGATCGGGATTCTCTATAGAGCCAGGAATTTACCTTCCAAAACGGTTTGGTATGCGTTCAGAAATAGATGTATTCGTCGGTCCCGAAGGACCTGATGCATCATCTCCGGTTCAAACTCAAGTAGTACTTATAAACTGACTTGCTATACTAAACTAAGTCAGACACTAGAGGAGCCACTTCTTCTTTCAGCAAATCCAGAGTGTCATGCTCCCAAGAAGGGTCATCAGGATCTTGGGTTATAGCCAATAGATGCCCAAATCCACCAACTTCATTGTATAAGTTCCTTATTTTCTCGGCACATTCCTTTGGACCACCGACTATCCAAATATTATCGATCATGTAATCGACATCCAAATCATCATCAGCAACATTATCATTAATCTTAGCGTTTTGAATTTGACCAGAATTTGCACGATTTGGTAACTGGTGCTGAATATAGTTTCTTCCCAAAACAGCCTTGGCTCTCTCTCTAGCCAATTCATCAGTTTCAGCAATAAACACGTCCCTAGCAACTCTCCAATCACTTCTATTAACTTCTGTACCTGCTTCTGCAGCAGCATCTTCAATTACATCCCAATGTTCGGCTAAATATCTAGGTGCCAATCCAGAACTACTCATGGGTTTATATCCTCTTTGGGCTGCGGTCCTTATAGAAGCAGAGCGACTAGAACTTGCAGCGGCAAAAATTGGAGGATGAGGTTGTTGCAAAGGTCTCATATGATAGCCACGCTCTCTAATTGGATCTAATGCAGGAGCATTGATATCAAAATATTTGCCTTTAAACGAAAATTCTCCTTCTGATTCCCACATTTCCAGTATTAGGTCTAACGCTTCTGCTGCACGTTCTCTTACTTCATCACCTTGTAGATGGTCCAGACCAAATAATTTCAGATCCTCAGCTATTGCTCTATGACCTATGCCCCATTGGAGTCTGCCTCTCGTTAGATGATCCAACATAGCAATTCGATGTCCAAGTTCGACAGGATTATGCAACGTCAATAGACTTACTCCGGTTCCCAACAATATATTTTCTGTCATAGCTGATGCTTTAGCTAATAGCAAATCTGGACAAGGAGCATTTTCCCATTTTTCAGTAACATGTTCTCCCACCCAAACCTCTTTAAAACCTAGTTTGTCAGCTCTCACAATCAAATCTAAATCCCTGTCGTAAGAATCTGCATAAGACCTATGAGGTGGATGTAGTGGCATCATAAATAAACCGAATTCCATAAGAACCTCCCATTATTGCCATTAACACAAATATTTTTGAGTTGAGAGGATACTACGTTAGCACTGATATAGTGTCAAGAAACTGGTCATCGTATCTATATACCCATATAATACGGGTGTATAAAAAATTCGGAGTCATGATTCATGAGAATCCCTTTCTTTGGCAATAAATCTAAAATCGCTGTGATGGAAATCCATGGCGTAATAGGGGATAAATTAAACATCAGCGGATACTGCGATCTACTTAGAAAAGTCAGTCGCTCTTCTAAATATAAAGCGCTACTGTTAGATATAAAATCACCTGGGGGATCTGCGGCTGGCACAGAAGTATTATTCCATGAAATCAAAAAAGTCTCTGATTCCAAGCCTGTGGTAGCGTACATACGAGAAGTAGGTGCATCTGGTGGGTATTATTTAGCTTGCGGCGCAAGTCATATTACTGCCTTACCCACGACTATAGTTGGCTCTATTGGTGTCATTTTCATGAAACCAGTAGCAGAACAATTATTATCGAAAATCGGAGTTCAATACTCAGTCTTTAAGCAAGGCAAATACAAAGATATGGGCGGTTTTTGGAGAGAGAGTACCGACGAAGAGAATGAGAAATTTAACTCCCTACTAAAAGAAGTTTATGACAACTTCGTAAGTGTAGTAAGCGACTCCAGAAAAATTTACGGTGATGCATTAAATGAGATAACAACAGGAGAGATATTCACAGGTAATACCGCTAAAACATTGAATCTTATCGATGAAATCGGAGGCTACGATGAAACAGTAGACAAAGCAGTTGAACTATCTGGATCTAAACGAAGAATAACCAAACTACGGCCCAAAAAGAGCTTTGCAGAAAAACTTGCTATAAGAGCGCAAAGTAATAATCATCAAACAAATATATTAAGTATTTTAGACTCTCTTCTCACCGGAGGAATATATTATCTGGATTCTGCATTCGCCCTTAAAAAAGACCTCTGAAACTAGCTAGAACGCAATATCAACTTTGCCTTATCCCAATAACTATCTTGCACATCTAATGGTAATTGTGAGAATTCCAGTCCATCTTCTGTTGCCAACTTAACCATCAGCTCAAATCTTTTCTTGAACTTAATATTTGCTGACCTCAAAGATGAATCGGCATGAACATTTAATCGTCTACTAAGGTTGACTAAAGTGAATAGTAAATCCCCAATTTCATCCTCTTTCTCCTCTTGGGAGTCAGCTTCGAGGACTTCTTGCGCCTCTTCTTGAAGTTTATCTAATACTCCAGAAATATCTTCCCAATCAAATCCTTGCTTAACAGCTCTATCTTGCAATATTTGAGCATAGTGTAACGATGGTAAATTCGCAGGTATGTTAAAAATCTCTCCAGATTCATTTTCAGCCTTTTCTTTCGCTTTTAAGGCTTCCCAATTTTGCTCCACCTGTTCTGCAGAATCAGCTGATGCATCTCCAAAAACGTGCGGATGTCGTCGTATCATTTTATCCATTAAACCATCAATAACATCAGTTATAGAGAAGTCTTCTTTTTCAGAAATGATTTGCGCATGAAACATGATCTGTAGCAAAACATCACCCAATTCTTCAATAATCCCTTGGGTATCTTTGTTCTCTATAGACTCTAAAACTTCGTAACATTCTTCTATCAGGTTACGTTTAAGAGATTCATTCGTTTGTTTCCTATCCCAAGGGCAGCCATCTTCTGATCTCAATGTAGATATCAGTTCTACTAATTCACTAAAATTATGATTTATATTACTCATGTCAGAATTATATAAATAATTTCTTGTTCAACAACTGTGTATAATTGACAAGTAGTAATGATTTCACGAATTCAAGCATCCATTTCTTATCAAATAGTATTTGTATTTGCATTCTCTATCCTAATTATATGCAGCGCTGTGATATGGAACATTAACGACATTGGGTATCAGACACGAAGCTTCGAACACTACAAAATATCCAAAACCACATATTTAGACCTGAACGAATTGGAGATGATATCCAGGGGGATAAGATACTATTTCAATTCTACCCAATCAAGTTTAGAAGTTTCCTTTCCCAATGCACCGGATACATCCGTGTTTAATGATAAAGAAATCTCTCACATGAAAGACGTTAAAACGATCATTCATTATATTTATGCGTTGTTCGCATTAACTCTGGGCATCGTAATAGCTACTATATTTGGTTACATACAAAATTCTTATGCTAAAAAACGATTCTTCCAACTAATGATAATTTCTTCCATCATCACCCTCGTTACTACAATTTTAATTGGTGTATTAATGTTGTTTGCATTCGAACAAATGTTTCTGCTATTTCATTTAATCAGCTTCAATAATGATGACTGGATACTTAATCCTTCCACTGATTATTTATTAATGATGTACCCTTTACCATTTTGGTTTTCAGTCTCAGCAAGAGTGGGCATTATGATAATTATAATATCGATAATCTCTCTAATAATATCTGTTTATTCTAATCGCAAACTCGCTTGACACCTCCTGCTAATGTTGGCACACTCTCTTCGAGGAAGTGAATTTTAGTTAGAGGAGAATAATCATGGCCGACGTCAACGTAGAAATCCGTGAAAACGGACCACTTAGAGTTACTGGACCTATAAGCATCACCGACAAAGACGGAAATGCATATAGTATTCCTGAAGGACAATGGGTTTCTTTTTGCAGATGCGGACTGTCTGAAAATAAACCTTTCTGTGACAGTGCTCACCGCTCAGGTGGATTTGAAGCAGATTCTGCAGCCCGTTAGATTAAAACCAGTTACTTACTCCTGATGCTTTAGGAGTAAGTAACTAAGTATCATCACAACCAATCAGTTAATTCTTGATGGCTAATCCTGGACTTTTCAATAATTAAATCAGAATATCCTATAGTTAATATTCCTGCACATTTGGCTTCATAGGTTACACCCAGAATATCTTTTAAACCCCGTATTTTACCTAGACGACCTGTTGACCAACTTACCGCTAATCCCATAGAAGTCGCAGCTAGCTGAATGTTCTGTATGGCACAGCATACTGCACCATAATTTTCGTCGGTAATCTCATCGTTCTCACCAACCAAACTGAACACATATACCAAACTCGGATGATCTCGTACCTCATCAATAATTTTTTCCCGCTGAGTTTCATTCAAAGTCGTTTTGCTCGTTTCTTCCAGAAACTCAATCATACCTTGACCTATCTTGTCTCGGACATCCGAACCTTTTTGTACTACAACAAATCTCCAAGGCTCAGTATTCCGATGATTTGGAGCCCATATAGCTAACTCCAGTAATGTCTCAATCTCTAAACGAGAGATGGATTTGTCAGTAAATTCCTTTGTGTTTCTTCTGGTTCTGATGACTTCTGTTATATCCGCCATTCTAATCTCCTTTTTAAAATCCCTCTCTCAAAAATTTATTATAGAAGAATTGTAAAAAATCAACCAGACAATTTATCAGAAACTATTTGGTCGCAAGCTGTAACAGTACTAATATTTTGGTCCGAAGCAATATCAAGGATATTTAAAGTGATATCAAATATTTTTTCCGTCTTTTCAAGTGATCTTTGTTCACTATATTCAGATCCAATTTCACAAGAAGCGTTTATAATTCCTCCTGCGTTTATTACATAATCAGGAGCGTATACTATTCCTTTTTCTCTAAGGATTTCACACGTTGCATCAGATTCCAACTGGTTATTAGCTCCGCCAGCTATAATCTGAGCAGATAACCTTGGAATAGTGTTCGAATTTATAGTTCCTCCTAAAGCACATGGAGAAAAAATATCGGCTTGAACATCATAAATTTCTGAAATACTAACTATGCTAGCTCCTAGATCACTGGCTTGTTCTAACTTAGCTCCATCTATATCAGTCGCCACTAGATTTACGCCTTCCTTTGCGAGATGGATAGCAGCCTGTTTAGCGACTTTCCCAAAGCCTTGGAAAGCGACCGTTTTACCCTCTAAAGAATCGCTTCCCCAAAGGTGATTAGCGCAAGCCTTCATTCCCAAATAGACTCCCAACCCAGTCATGATAGAAGTATCGCCGGATCCTCCTTGGTCTACGGGTAAGCCGACCACATGGTTGGTTTCTTTCGATATCCATTGAAGATCATTCACATCACTTCCGACATCGGTAGTAGTGATATATTTGCCTCCCAGAGTATCTAAAAACTTCGCGTACGACCGAATTAATTCTTCTGTCTTGGTCTGATTCTGATCTAACCAAATCACTGCTTTACCGCCGCCTAGTTCCAGATCTGCCATTGCAGATTTATAAGTCATCGCCCTTGATAAATTGAGAACATCTTGGAGAGCTGCTTCTTCTGATTCATATGGCCAGATTCTAAGTCCTCCGCAGGTAGGCCCTAAAGTTGAATTATGAACCGCAATAATGGATCTTAATCCTACTGATTCATCTTGGAAAAAGTTGACCATTTCATGCCCAGGTATTGAAATATTTTCAAAAATTCCCATCAGTTCACCTTCCATCTTTATACATTTCTGAATTCACTACTATTTATTGTATACTGTGAGAGCATTTAACACATATAAAATACTAATAATTAACTATTCATCGGGAGAAACAATGATAAAAAGATATGACAGCGCTCCAGAAAACCACTTAGAAGAAGGGAAAAAATATTCCGCTATTATTAAAACCTCAAAAGGGGACATGACTTTAGAATTGTTTACCGATGAAGTTCCTGTCACAACTAACAACTTCATCTTCCTAGCTCGTGAGGGATTTTACGATAATGGTTGTTTCCATAGAGTAATCAAAGAGTTCATGATTCAGGGGGGATGCCCACGAGGCACAGGTTCCGGAGGGCCAGGGTATCAATTTAATGATGAACCCGTTTCTAGGCCATACACACGAGGAACATTAGCTATGGCTAACGCTGGACCAAACACTAATGGATCTCAATTCTTTATCGTACACGGTGCTGATGTGCCTTTGCCCCCAAACTATACTATTTTTGGTTTCTTAACTGCTGGAGATGAAGTGCTAGAAACTTTGGCAACTATTGCAATTGACTACACCAAACCTAGTGGAGAACAAAGTACCCCGGCAGAGCGATTAACAATCAACACAGTAGAAATTATAGAATCTTAATATTCACCCAAGAGGTCAATTATTACGTTAAAAACCTCTGCTCTATCTGCGTGTCGAACAAAAAATACATTCTTAGGCCTATCGGTTGAACACCACCAATCAGCAACCGTCATGCCCATAGTTAATTCGGACTCAGTTTCAACCTGAACGTTTATTAGTTTGCCTTTATAAAGATCTGGACGGAGCAGATACACTATCACATTAGGGTCATGTAGTGGAGCTCCTTCATAACCATACTTTTCTCCATTAAATCTCTCATAAAATCCCAGCATTTCAGCAGTCACTTGAGCTGGATAATTATTTAGTTCTTTAAGCCGCTGTATTACATCCGGAGAAGTTATAACTTCATGTGTAACATCCAGAGGATGCATGACTATGGGGACTCCAGATTCCATAACTTCCTGAGCAGCATGGGGATCTACAAAAATATTAAATTCTGCAGAAGGCGTCACGTTACCTCCTTCAAAGAATCCCCCTCCCATCAAAACTACCTCTTGAATCCTTGGGATTATATCTGGACACTTCTTAAATGCTCTAGCTATATTTGTTAACGGTCCTAATGGACACAAAGTGATAGTTTGAGAATCTGAATGTTTGACAGTATCAATAATAAAATCTATGGCAGATATTTCTTGATAGGATATCTTAGGTTCAGGTAATTCTGGACCGTCAAGCCCGGTCTTCCCATGAGCATGCTCAGCAGTAACTAATCTCCGTTGCAACGGCTGCTCAGAACCTAAAAACACCGGAATTTCACTACGACCAGCTAATTCTAAGATTTTACAGGTATTATTACCTGTGAGCTCCAATGGAACATTCCCAGCAACGCATGTAATCCCTATTACTTCTAACTCACGGGACACTAAAGCTATGAGAATTGCAACAGCATCATCTTGGCCAGGATCAGTATCTATTATGATTTTACGCACCATATAAAACTCCAGATCTATGAATGTTTATTTCTAACAGGTTTTTTAGATATAAGGAACATAATACCTCCTAACATGTTGAATCCAGCGAGTATCAAAATAGCAATGTTGTAGCTACCTGTTTCATCTTTAATCCAGCCTGCCATCAATGGAGATATAAGTAGCAACACGTTCATGGGAACAGTAGAGATACCTAATATTTTCCCAAATGAATTTCTACCGAAATAATCTCCTCTTATCGCAACTGTTAATGGATTCCTTCCTCCAAATCCCATGCCAAACATAACCCCAAAAAGCATCAACGCCCAAAATGAATGTGCAACAATCAGAATAAGTACAGCAAGAGCCTGTATGGTACTAAAGATAAATAACGCTATATTTTTGGGTAGATGGTCACCAACATACCCTCCTACCAATTGGAATATGAGTGCTACGAATATATAAACACTAACAACCTGACCAGTCGTTGTTATTGGAAACCCTAAATCTTTAATCATTAAACCCAAATGTGAAAACATAGCTAATATAATCATTGAAGTGAAGCCATGTCCGAAAGCAATAAACCAAAACACTGGAGTTTTAATAGCTTCCATTGCAGTAAAATCTTCTTCATGCGTATCTTTTGATTCGTTAGATCGCTCAACAGAAACGTCTACTGGTTCCTGTATGTCCCCATCTGGAAGCAACCCAATCTCTGCGGGATTATTTTTTATTAGTTTAGAAATAGGAAAGGCTAAGACCAATGTCATTATCCCGATGACCAGGGCAGTATTAGACCATCCCAATCTTGATTTGTCGGGGTCTATCATCCACGCAATCCCAGGTACAAGAACCAACGCTCCAGCCCGGCTAATCATATTGGAAACACCCATGGCCATTGCTCTGTTTTTAATAAACCAATGATTTATTACGGTCATTGTAGGCAACCAACTTCCAAGACCCTGTCCTAATGCCATCACTAAATATGCAATGTAAAACATATACAGGTTATCCATTCGAGAAAACAGTAGCCAGCCTACTCCGCATATAAGTAGACCAATCAGAACCACTCTTCGAGTACCATATTTATCAGTCAGATACCCTTCAACCGGGCCCATAATCCCGCCTTCAATTCTAGTAAAAGCTAAAGCTGCCCCGATTTGTAATCTTGTCCATCCAAAATGAGCTTCGATAGCAACTGCCCAAACAGACATAGCATGAAACAACGGCACAGTCGCAATCACCATCACAAATCCGCTCAATATCGCTATCCACCAACCGTAAAATATTTGCCCCGGATTGCGTATCACTTTGGCTGTGTTCATAACGGTGGATTCTATACGATTAGGGACGGGTGCTTTCATTAGACGTTTACCATTAAGAGTTAATCCACTCTTGATATATAGTGTTACGTCTAATTTTTAGTTTTTGTGAAATTTCTGAAATCGCTTCCTTGGATTTAATACCTTCTAATTTCATTCGAGCTATCTCAGCATGCAAAGCCTCTAACGTACGTTCATCTAATTTTGAATCCAATGTTTCTTCCTGTGGATGAAGAATAACAACAATCTCGCCTTTCGGGTCGCTGAAATGATTAATCGCCTCTTGAAGCGTGCCATTAAATATTTCTTCGTAATATTTTGTTAATTCCCTACATATGGTTATTCTGGCCTCAGCAAACCGAGTTTCAATACGAGCCAATGTTTTAGACAATCTGTATGGGGATTCAAAAAACACAACAGGATTTCCTAATTGAGAGTGTTCCGATAACAGATCCATGGATTCATTCTCCTTCCTTGGCAAAAATCCCAAAAAAGAAAACTTACTTGCATCAAAACCAGAAATAGTGAGAGCTGTTGTTACAGAAGAAACACCTGGTATCACCTCAATCGTGTGACCAAGATCCCTTAAAGCAGATGTTATTTCCCATCCTGGGTCACTGATAGAGGGCATGCCTGCATCGGTGACATATGCGATGTCACCACTATCCAATTCTTCAGATAGTTTATGAATTCGCGAGGCCCAATTATGGCTATTACAGCTGATAGTTTTAGTTGGAATATCATAATGATTAAGAAGCTTCCTAGTTACTCTAGTATCTTCACAAGCTATTAGTTGTACTGATTTTAAAATGTCCAATGCCCGTATGGTAATATCGCTCAGGTTACCAATTGGGGTTCCTATCATGTATAAAATACCCATCGATAATAAATCAACCCATAGAACAAGTGGATTTTTTAGAAAATATTGACCTTGTATTGGACAATATAACTATATATACAGTACGCTTATTTGAACGATGATACAACAATTACAGAGGAGTAAATCATGGCTAAAATCACTGGATCGCATCTTTTCGTTAGAAGCTTAAAACTCGAGGGTATCAAAAAAGTGTTTACTATAGTAGGTGACACGATTCTACCTTTAGTAGACGCCGCGGCAGACGAAGGAATTGAATTCATTGACACCCGACATGAAGGTGCTGCTATGCACATGGCTGATGGATATTCTCGGATAACCGGGGAACCCTCAGTTGCGATGTTCACAGGAGGGCCCGGATTCTCTAATGCTATATCTGGATTGCCAGCTATATACACATCTGAAAGCCCAGTAATATTTATTGCAGGATGTGCTGAACTTCCAGGCAAAGGAATGGACACTTTTCAGGAAATAGACCAAATAGAAATGGCCAGTCCTGTCACAAAAGGTTCTTGGTTGATTCATGATAAGACCAGAATACAAGAATATGTTGCCACAGCATTTAGGACTGCTATGTCTGGAAGACCGGGGCCTGTACATCTCACACTACCTATGGATATACAGGAACAAATTATCGATGAGTCAGACATTACAACTTATCAGCCTCAAGAATATCGCGCAATGGGAAAGTCTCAAGGAGACCCAACGGACATTCAAGAAGCAATACGCATATTATCCAACAGTTCAAAACCTATCATAATTGCTGGCAACGCAGCCAGGTATGGAATTAAACCCGAACAAATAGAAGCTCTGGTAGAGACTACTGGAATTCCTATATTCACGGTAGAACAGGCCAGAGGGTTGATTGATGATAATCACTCATTATGTTTTGGTTATGGAGACGGTGCTTTAAACAAAACAGCAAAAAAAATGGTTGACGCTGACGCCGTATTATTACTAGGTAAAAAACTCGATTACCGATATAAATTCGGGCATATATTTAATGAACAAGCCAAGCTGATTCAGGTAGATCCATCCCCAAGTGAAATCGGTAGAAACAGAGGGGTATCCGTTGGGATACTAGGAGATTTGGGCGCCGTTGTGGAGCAATTAACTCAAGCTTATTCCAAGTCCGCATCTAAAAACAATCTGAATGATTGGGTGAAAGAACTTACAAAAGTCCAAGAAGAGTGGAGGCAAGAACTAGAGGATAAAGCAGACGGATCTACTCCGATGCACCCCATAGAAGTCTTCACTCAAATGAAACATCTCATAGATGACGACACTTTCATACTATTAGATGGAGGAGATTACGTCCAATGGGCTCGTTCATACTTACCTGCAAAACGACCTGGGCATTTCCTTCGGCTAGGCCCTCTATCTCATTTAGGCGCTTCAGTTCCCTACGGAATGGCTGCTAAGGTTGCATACCCAAATAGCAAAGTATTTGTATTCGTAGGTGACGGAGCTTTCGGTTTCTACCCAATGGAATACGACACCTGTATCAGACACAACCTTAATATAACAACAATCTTAGGGAACGATTCGACATGGGGAATCGACAAAACTTTCCAGTTGGCGTATTACGAAAGAGCTATTGGGACTGATCTCAGGACCGTCAGGTATGACAAAGTAGTCGAGGCCATAGGGGGACATTCCGAATATGTGGAGCAACCTAATGAGATTGTACCCGCAATAGAACGTTCTCTATCTTCAGGGAAACCCTCTCTTGTGAATTGTGTCATCAGGTCTGGAGCTAGTCCGCTTGCCCAAGCAATGATTGAGCGTAAAACAAGCAAATGATGCCTCTTAACATTGTAAAACGACGCAAAATATCATGATTCCGTACCCAATTCGCAATTTCGGGGAATCTCTATCTACGATAAACTAGGGCTCGTATCAAAATACACTTGACATTGCCTCGTAAAAGGACTAATCTATCCTCAATCGAGACGTGGCCTAGCTACGTCTATACAATATAAGGGAGGAAATGATCATGCTTAAAATAGGTCATGAGGTCGTAAGACCAGGTAAAACCCAAGCTGACGCTTCTTATACAATTCCTGTACCAGAAGAGTTAGAGACCGTCCCTGGTATCCCAACGAACCAGAGAGAAGTCGATTGGTATAGCCGAGAATACCCACTAGAGACCATGAACATCACCGAAAGAGCCTCAAGAGACTGGGCCAACAAAATTAGAGATGGCCACGCCGAAATGAGAGAAATTCGAAAAGAACACGATAAACTCAACAGAAACTTGGTGATGGCTGCAAGACTTACTGGAGACGTAGAGCCTTCAGCGGAGCCAAGCGGACAAGATGTTTCTGAAGCAATCAAAGAGAAAGCTAGAGAACTTGGATTCGTAGAAGTAGGTATAACTGCTTCAGATCGAAAGTACTACTACGCTAGTAAACAAGACTGGGTAAAATTCCCACACGTAATCTGCTTAGCATATGAGCAAGACTACGAACCAACTCAAACCATTCCTAGTATCGATGCTGAAATAGTTCACTCCAGCACCTACAGAACTGAAGGTGCAGCTGGTCTAGAACTAGGAAAATTCATCAACGACTTAGGCTTCAGGGCGCAAGTTCACAGCCCTAATGACAACACCGGTCCATACATTCCAATGTTCGTAGCAGCTGGATTAGGACAACTTGGTGCTTGTGGTTACTTATTAACCCCTCACGTTGGATCTCGATGCCGAATCATGATGATTACCACAGATGCTGACGTCACATATGACGAGCCAGTAGACTATGGTATCCATGCATTCTGCCAAGTTTGCCAAGTTTGTGTAAACCGATGCCCAGGTAGAGCTCTCATGAGAGATAAAATCTGGTGGAGAGGAATAGAAAAGAACAAACTATACTTCAAACGATGCCGACCTGTTATGGCTCGATATCTAGGTTGTGGTGTATGTATGAAAGTATGCCCAATCCAGAAGTATGGCATGAAGAATGTTATGGAACACTACGCAGCAACCGGTCAAGTACTGGGTAAAGGTACCCACGACCTTGAAGGTTACGAGATGGAAGGCTTAGGTTACTTCGGTCCTGGTGAACTTCCACAATTCGACGGAGGATTCTTCGATATGCCTCACGGTGATGCAACTGAATGGGCATTCGATCAATTCAAAGAGAAAGCTCAGGCAGCTGGTGGCGAAATAACCGAGACTTTGCTGGATGACTTCAAGTCCGAAATACAAAGGACATTAGGTCTTAGCACTGACAACCTCGAAATGATGTACGAAGAAGAAGACTATATCTAAATCTTCAGTGCAACAAAAAAAGGGCCGGATATAATCCGGCCCTTTTTTTTGACTTCACACTAAGTGGAACTATTCAGTTAATGATGGAATAGAATCTTCATGAGTCAACTCAGAATTCATCACCTCTACCAATTTATCCAAATTAGAATTGGATTCTTCTGATTCCATATCAATCACAAACACGGTATTCTCAGACCTTAATGTTCTGATAAATCTATTCCGACTCTCCATAATCTCTCCATTTGGAGAAACTAAATACAATACCCAACTATCCTCTGACATTTGTTTCTCTTTACCTGAAACCACATCATTCCTAATTATCTCATTGGAAAATGATTCCTCCGTGGTAACCACTATCAATTTATCATAGTGACGTACCCATCTTTCAATTTCTTCTTCTTCAGAAGTACTTCTGCGATCAACTAAAGCATTACCTCTAGAATCTTCTGAGAACAACCAACATACAACTCCCTTGGACCTCAGCTCTTCTTGCAGCTTGATTGCATATTCTTTATGTTCTGAAGTGCAAGATATATAGCACTCAGGCGATGCTGCAGTCCTTTCTATTGATTTTGATAATTCAATGAAAGAATCAGTGACGCCAATGCCACGCAAAAATTCCTCTGGTAAATTTGAACTCTTCAACAAAGAATCAACTCCTAAGGTACTGGGTGCATCATGCCTTATAGAATCCAGATTACTAACATTAGAAAGATCACAATTTTGAAAAACTGTATATCCCAAAATACTTCCTGACAAATCTGACCCATCAAATGTGACAGTATCTATATTTGCTTCAAACAAGTCACTCCCAGTTAAGTTCGTATTATCAAAATTTGATCGTTTTATGCGTGATCCTCCAAAGTATGCTCCACTCAAGTCAGCATCCTTCATATTAGCTCTATCGATGTTAGTCCGACTTAAGTTTGCTCCTTTTAGATTAGCTCCTTCAAAATTACAATCAGATAAGATAGCTCGATCTAAGTTTGCTCCTTCAAGATTTGCTTTCCTCAAATCGGCTCCTCTTAAATTAGCTCCACTAAGCAAAGTACTACTGAGATTCGCCTCTCTTAAATCTGCTCTATATAGATGACACGGGTTCATATAACTTCTGGAAAAATTCGCTCTCCTTAGCATAGCTCCCATAAAATCTGAGTTTCTTAAATCTGAGGCACTTAGGTCAACTTGTGGCAACCTGGTATGGCTCATATAAGCCTCACTAAGGTCCATAGTTGTAGTTGGGTTTTCTTCTCTCCATTGAGCAACAGCATCTCGACCGCGTTTTACGATCAATACTAACTCCATATCCGCCATATAATCACTCCGAAAATTAATTTACATGTATATTGGGGATTGTAGCACAAATGATAATGCTAACTAACTCTGTATCTTGTACATGCGTCTTCATCTAGTTCAATTCCAAAACCATTGCCTTGAGGCACCATCATATTACCTTGGTTAATTTCAAGTTTTGTCCTTATAATGTTCTCCGAACGAGGCATATCTTCAACTAGGTAGCCATTAGTAACAGCGGATAACAAATGAACATGAAATTCTGGAAGAACATGACCTGCCAACAAAATATTAGCTGATTCACACATGTGCGCTACTTTTATCCAAGGGGTAACACCTCCTACCCTAGACAAATCTATTATAACTACGTCTAATGAAGAATTATCTACTGTATCTCTAAATGACTCAAACGTATATAAATGCTCTCCACCCGCTATAGGAACAGATAAATTCTCTTTGAGTATCCTTAATCCTTTTAAATCCAGATGATAAATTGGATCTTCAAGCCAAATTATGCCTGCCTGGGAAAGTGCTTCACCAAATGATCTGGCCTCAGATAAGCTCCAACTTTCTGTCGCATCAAGCATAATGTCTAAATGCTCATATTCTTCTTTCAATCTATTTATCCTGTTAATTTGTTCCGATATATTGTCAACCTTACCTATTCTCAATTTAATACGACTATGGCCTGCAGCAACATGTTGCTTAGTCGATTCCAATAGTTCTTCTATCGGCATGCTGTACCACAGTCTATCGCTTGCATAACTGTTAACCGAGTTAGAATGACCTCCTAACAAGTTTGATACGCTTTGGCCTGCTAATTTAGCTTTAACATCCCATACGGCAATATCAAGGCTAGACATAGCCATATTTAGAAATCCTCCTGGTCCAACCCAGTTACCGTAGCTATTCATTAGCCCATATAAATATTCATTCTTATATACATTTTCTCCAACTAACAAATCGCCTAGTTCTTTAGTTGCTTCATACAGCGGATATATAAAAGCTGGTCTGGTATTAACCAACCAACCGATCCCTTCAGTACCATCTTCTACCACTATTCTAGATAATATGTGCCAGTTATGGCTCACTGAATGGCCAGCAGCTTCATAAAGCATATTCGCAGGTACTTTCAATAATTCAACTTGTACGCTCTCAATTTTCATAAGCATCTTCCTTGCATTGATAGCGGCATATTACTTCAATCATAGTCATTTTCCAAATTTTACGGCCACGAGTATAATTGTGGCTGTGGTGGTATTTATAAATGTTATTGGCAATTGACATAGGAAACACAATGGTAACTATTGGCGTCTTTGATGGTACGAAGTTAGTAACTACAATGCGTACTGCTTCAGACTCTAACAGATTACCTGATGAATATGGTCTATTACTAACCAATCTGCTGAGACTCAAAGGAATAGAGCCATCACAAATAACTGCAATTTGTACTTGCAGTGTTGTACCACCTCTTACTGCTACATTTGAAGTGGTTTCTAAGAATTTTTTCCATACAGAACAGTTCACAATCACTTCAGGTGTGAAAACTGGGCTTCCAATCTTATATGATAGTCCTAGAGACGTTGGATCAGATAGAATTGTAGATGCAGTCGCAGGAGTCGAACTTTACGGAGCGCCCTTAATCATTGTGGATTTTGGTACTGCCACTGTGTTTGACGCGATCTCTAACAAGAGAGAATATGTCGGAGGAGCAATAGTCCCCGGGGTAAATATTTCTGCCGAAGCATTGTTCCTGAACACA
>Ga0114933_10000099_pt1 | contig 103235 bp, 97 predicted proteins | sample 4SBtaG_FD_89691 | JGI IMG/M metagenome (GOLD analysis project Ga0114933, IMG submission 89691) | Deep subsurface microbial communities from Kolumbo volcano to uncover new lineages of life (NeLLi) - 4SBTROV12_W25 metaG | ecosystem: Environmental > Aquatic > Marine > Volcanic | place: Kolumbo...
AATCTCTTTTAAATAGGAAAATATTATGAATATATATACAAAATTATTAATCGGAATTATCTCAATCACAGGACTCTTGCTGGCGCAAGGTGTTGGGTTTCCATCTAATCCTGATCAAGCACCCATTGGCGGACTTGAACTTTTAATCGGAGCAGGCGGTGCTATGGCTTGGAAAAAGTTGAGGGATAAGAGAAAATAAAAATTGTATTAAATTGTTGCAGGATTCAAATCTATCATTTGGGATGCAACCAACAATATCGGTGAGCCAGTGAGTGCAGGAATGTATTTGTATAATATCCAAGCTGGGTCGTATTCAAAAACAATGAAAATGGTATTGCTTAAGTAAATCTGTAAACCATGGCGGGAAGTAATTTTCCCGCTATGGTTTATTTATTATAAAATTAATTTTCTTTTATCTTTTACGTCTATTTCACCTTTATAGTTTACATTTTATTTAAATATCGTCTATATTCACCGATAATGGTTTGGTTAATATATATATATATATACTTATTTTCAGTTTCAATTCTAATAGGCCAAGAATTCACAGGTGGAGTGCGATTTCTAACATATTATGATGATAAACCAATCACGTCGCTATTTTTACCCAAAGAACCTTACCTTCAATTTAAGGATGGTTTGGAGATTGGATTTGAAATATGTATCCGCGAAAAATCTCCATTTGGCTATATTGTATCGACCCTTCATGAAGATTCAGATGATGGTATAATTCTTTCTTATATTGAATTCAGAAACCCTGATACCAGTTTTATAGAATTAACTATTCATAATCAACCCGAAGTTATCTTAACAGTCCCATTCCCCAATTCAATGATTGGAAGGGGCCAGTGGCATAAAATAAACATATTGTATAAAGAAAATATTCTATCTTTAACATTAAATGAATCAGGAACCGTATCCGCGAAAGCGGATTTATCACATATAAAACCATTTCGATTAAGTTTTGGGAATATAACCAATCGCTTAGAACCACCCAGGATGGATATTAGACAAGTAAAAGTCAAGCATGGGACAAAAATGATTCATGATTATCCTTTGAATGAAATAGAAGGTGAAATTATTGTTGATAAAGTTGGTTTTAAGAATGGTTTACTCAAAAATGGTTCCTTGCTTGCAGGCCATCATAAAAATATCCAACATGTTCAATCTATAATAATACATCCAGATAGATATGGCCAAATGTATGTGGATCAACAAGATGGGCATCTCACTATTATAAATCATAATGAATTCATTAAAATGGATATTCAAACCTGGGACATTTTATCCAAAACCGAAACGGATACAATTCCGAAGAATCATAAAATACTTTATAACGATTTTCAAAATCAATTATATATTTATCATCATGGAGGTGATCTCCCATTTTACCAATATGATTATACAAATGGGCAGTGGAATGGCTTTGATTTAAGTCAAAAGTCAAGGGGTCAATATTTTGACGGGCAGCGGATTTATATTCCTGAAACAAATAATATATATTCTTTTGGGGGTTATGGCTGGTACACCTATAAAAACGATATTTTCAAATATGCGCTAAATAACAAAGAATGGTCCATGGTTACACCAAAATTAAGAAAGGGTGCTATTTTCTATCCACAAGGCCCAACAAATGTGGTATTTGATGAGCCCCAAAACCGAATCATTATATTTGGCGGAACAGGATCCAAATCAGGGAAGCAGGAAAGTGGCATTACTTATTTTTCAGATATATGGTCTTTTAATGTTCAGACTGATTCCTTAGTGCAGTTGGCATCCCATCAACCAATTCCAATGAATCAATCTGTATTAGGAGTAGAAGTGGATTGGGAATCCAATACAGCTTATAAACTTATGGTTGTTGAAAGAGATTCATTCAGAACGGCACTATTAAAAGAATTTGATTTTCCATCTGGCAATGCAATTGAGATTCCACTAAAGTTTGGCTCCTATTTTAAAACAATTCAACATTCTGAAATCTTTTTCGATTTCGTTGAAAATACGTCAGAATTATTGATTGTTGTAAATGGAGAGTTATATGGTAAACCAAATATGAATGGAATACACATATTTACACTTGCTTTACCCTTAATGAAAAATGAAATCAGGGTAAAATCAAACAATCATTCAATCGTCTATATTTTAATGGCCGTTGGGCTAATAGGGAGCGGGTATTGGTATTGGGGCAGAAAAAGAAGTTTAACGAGCTTTAAAACGCCAAAAATGAGTATGACTGATCTTCCTTATGAAATATTAGAGAAAGGTGTAACAATACAGTTGTTTGGTGTATTTAGGATGTGGATTGATGGGAAAGAAGTTTTCAAAAAGGACTGGCAATCTAAAAAGGCAAGAGACCTATTCATTTATCTTATTTTAAAGAATCACCATGGCGTTACAGGAGAAGAAATATCTATAACCTTTTGGCAAAATGTTGCTTCAAATAGCGCCGTAAATAGCCGTGGTGTTGCTTTATCTAAAATTAGAAAATTATTAGGTGATTATGCGCACTGCCTAAAAAGAAACGAAAATCGATTTAGTATTCAGTATAGTTCAATATTTATCTCAGATTTGCATTTCGTTCAATCGTGGATGAAGTCACAAAAGGTTCAAGAGTATAAAAAAGCTATATCCTTATTTGGAAATGATGGCTTATTATCAGAATTTCATGAAGATTGGGCAGAAGCCATTAAAGTCGATGTGAATGATTCGTTTATTAGGTACTTAAAAAAGATGTGTAGGCATGGATCACCTCAAGTTGAATTAGAAATGATTGAAAAAATAGGTGCATTTTTAATACACTGGAATCCATTAGATGATGAAGCATTAATTACTTATGTAAAAGCATTAAAAGAAAGCGACAAACAAGGATTAGCCCACCAAGTGTATAATGATTTTGTAGTCCAATATGAGAAAGAAATGAAAGAGCCTTATCAACTTCAGTATAAAAATATTTAATAATGCTGACCCAATTATTTAGATAATACAGGCTTTTATCTTTTTACTTTTTTATCTTATTCGAGTACCCGGGACTGGACTTGAACCAGCACGTTCTTTCGAACACACGGACCTGAACCGTGCGCGTCTACCAATTCCGCCACCCGGGCAATGTCAATAAATTCATTCAAAAATTGGGTATATAGTTTAGCGGAGGGTAAAAGTTTTAATCAAGTAACAGGTTGAATAAATTGCCTAAGAATATGAGTGAATGAAAAAAACCCCATTCCTGTTGGTACTGCAGTCAAAATGCCTGTATTTTCCACGACTTATTTTATGACTACAAAGATTGTTTCCACGAACCGAAAAGCTTACCATGAATATCATATTCTAGAAACATATGAAGCTGGGATTGTTTTATTAGGAAGTGAAGTGAAAAGTCTTCGAGAAGGAAATGCAAGTTTAAAGGAATCATATGTTATCATTCGTGGGGGTGAAGCCTTTCTTGTTGGAACGCATATTCGCGCTTATTCTCATACAGGATTTGCAGGACATGAACCGGTTCGAAATCGTAAATTGTTGCTTCATAAAAAGGAAATTGGCAAGATTCATTCAAAATTGGCTGAAAAAGGATTAACAGCAGTACCGCTAAAGCTTTATTTTTCCAAGGGGAGACTCAAAGTTGAATTTGGTTTAGCAAAAGGAAAAAAGCTTCATGATAAGAGAGAAGCGAAAAAACAAAAAGATATTAAAAGAGAAATGCAAAGAGAAATGGGAAAATATTCATGACATTCTTACCTGTTGAAGATCAATTAACCTTGATTCGCCGCGGGGCTGAGGAAATTATACCGGAAGAAGAATTAAAATCGAAATTAGAAAAATCGATTGAATCTGGAATTCCATTAATCATCAAATTAGGATGCGATCCTAGCCGCGCTGATCTCCATATTGGGCACGGGGTTGTTTTAAGGAAATTACGTCATTTTCAAGATTTAGGGCATCAGGCTGTATTAGTTATTGGGGATTTTACCGCCATGATTGGAGATCCATCTGGAAGGAATAAAACACGTCCACAATTAACACTAGAAGAAGCACGAAAAAATGCAAAATCTTATGTAGAACAAGCTCAAGCAATACTTGACATAAACAGCCTTAAGATTGTATATAATTCGGAATGGCTAGATAGGATGAATTTTTCTGATGTTATTTCATTAGCCAGTTCATATACCGTTGCGCGTATGTTAGAAAGGGATGATTTCACAAAACGATTTAAAGAAGAAATCCCTATTTCTCTCCATGAATTTTTATATCCACTCGCTCAAGGACAAGATTCAGTCGAATTAAAATCAGACGTGGAGTTAGGTGGAACTGATCAAAAATTTAATTTATTGGTTGGGCGTGATTTGCAAAGATCCAACGAACAAAGTCCACAATGTATTATTACACTTCCATTACTTGAAGGTACAGATGGCGTAGAAAAAATGTCCAAATCCTATGGCAACCATATTGGGCTTCATGATTCTCCCAATGATATGTTTGGTAAAACATTGTCCATTGGGGATGATATGATTGAAAAATGGTTCATTTTAGGTGCAGATGCAAACGAGGAAAAAATGGAAAAAGTTCGAGCGGATTTGAAAGATTCGAATGTGAACCCAATGACAGTTAAACGAGATTTAGCTCGATCAATTGTTGCCCTTTATTATTCAAAAGAAGAAGCGAATAAAGCAGAAGCTCATTTTGATAATGTTGTTGTATCTAAAGGGATTCCTGATGATATGCCCATATTTGAACTAACGGAGGATAAATCAATTGTTGATATCATTTCAGAAGCAGGACTCCTCCAAAGTAAAAGTGAAGCTAGACGAATGATTAAGCAAGGTGCCGTTAAGTTAAATGATGAAAAAATATTAGATATTCAAGCCATAATGACTTGTAACAACAATGAACACATTTTAAAAGTAGGTAAAAGGCGATTCTTAAAAATAATATGATAAAAAACACACTCATGGGAATCATTTTGGTTTCCATTTCTTTCTTTTCTTGTAATTCATTCATTAACCAAAAACCCAAATTAGTCGTTGTAATGGTCGTGGATCAAATGCGTCCAGAATTACTCACAAGATACGATTCATTATTTACCGGTGGATTCCGGTGGCTCATTGATCATGGAACTTGGTTGACCAATACACATCATGAACATGGCTATACAGCAACAGGGCCAGGCCATTTTTCGATTGGTTCAGGTCGGTATCCGGGCCCAAATGGGTTAATGGGGAACTCTTTTTATGATCCACATTTGAAAAAGAGAGTCTATTGTGTTGAAGACCCAAATGCCAAGGTGATTGATAATACCGGAAATGCACGATCCTACTCTCGATACAAAAATTCTGCTTTGGGCGATTGGACTAAAGATTCTGATCCCGAATCAAAGGTAATTTCTGTTGCAGGGAAGGATAGAGCTGCCGTATTGCTTGGTGGGCAAAAGCCTGATTTAGCTGTCTATTACAATTATGGTGATTCCTTCATTACTTCTGATTATTATACCGAGTCAAACCCGACTTGGTTAACTGAGTTTAATTCAACAATGAATATTTCTAGTTATAAAGATTCTCTTTGGAATCGATCATTAGATAAGCAGACTTATGTAGAATACTCTCGACCGGATTTTTTTGAAGGTGAAGTAGATGAATATTTAAAAGACCCTTATTCTCCAACATTTCCAATTGGCATTGAACCAACCGAAGAAGCAAAATCCTTTTTTATGGGTCGTCCGTGGTTTGAACGCACTTTACTTGAATTAGCCGGTAAGGTTGTAAAAGAAGAATCATTAGGATTGGACGATCATTCTGATATTCTTTTTGTTGGATTTTCTGCCATGGATTGGATGATTCATGATTATGGCCCTTATTCTCAAGAAATAATGGATGCCATGATAAAATTGGATCGTTACTTAAATAGGTTTTTTCTCCAATTAGATCAAATGGTTGGACTTGATAATATACAATTTGTATTAACGGCTGATCATGGTGGATTACCCTTACCGGAGTGGCTTAAATCACAAGGTATAGATGCGGGTCGTTTTGATCCAGAGCAAGTGAAAGAAGCACGTCAATGGATTGAAGATGAAATCACGGAAAAATATGGAAAAGATTTATATGTTAGAGATGGATATAATTATTTTTTAAATCATGATCGTATTGAGCATAATGAAGCAAATAAAGATTCAATCATTTCAATTATTAAAGACTATTTATTGAGAATTGACGGAATTGGACTTGTATTGACACCGGATGAAATAAAACATGGTGATCAAAATAATCCTATTTATTCTCGATATGTGAATATGTTACATCCTACAATGAGTCCAGATATTATATCAATCCCTGAGCCTAATTGGATTTACCGCCATCCGCATGGCACAAGCCACGGAAGTCCATATGATTATGATACACACGTTCCATTACTTTTTTCGCAGATCAATAACACAATGAAGAATTTGGATCAAAAAGTAGAAACAGTAGATATTGCTCCCACAATTGCAAAATTAATGGGCGTATCTGTTCCATCCGATGTGGATGGTTCAGCTATTTCTTCCATATTAAAATAATCGTTAATGAAGCGTGTATGTCTAGGGTTACTCATTGTTTCATCAATATTCGCAACTGATCCTATTTTTGGCGATCGGCAAAATTGGGGAGAATTATCATTAAATGATATTGATGAAGCATCTGGTTTAGTGGCGAGTCAAAAAAATGAAAATGTATTTTGGACGCATAATGATTCTGGAGGTGATCCTTGTTTATATGCGTTTAATGCAAACGGAGAACATTTAGGGCGTTATTATCTAAATGGAATTTCTCTTCGTGATTGGGAAGATTTAACCATTGGTCCGGGTCCAACACAAGATTCTTCTTATTTATATGTTGGCGAGATTGGCGATAATAGTGCCCAGTATAATCAAAAATATATTTATCGATTTATTGAACCTACCGTTTCAGCAGAGCAACAACCGATAACGACCACTTTATCGAATATAGATACCATTACCGTGATTTACCCCGATCAGAAAAGAGATGCAGAAACTTTATTAATTGATCCATGGACAAAAGATTTATATATATTTTCAAAAAGGGAAGAATTAAATAGACTCTATAAAATACCTTTTCCACAATCTGTGACAAATGTTATAACAGCTGAATTAGTAAGAACGGTAGATTTATATCCCAATCAGAATAATAATGGGAACCAATCCACATGGCTCGTAGCAGGAGAAATGTCAACAGATGGATTTGAAATATTATTGAAATCGTATGAACATATTTTATACTATTCCAGAGAAGAAAATGATTCATTTGAATCGGCATTTGATCAAGACCCAATCTCAGTCCCATATATTCCAGAAACGCAAGGAGAAGCTGTAGCATGGCATCCAATTGGTTTTGGATACTTTACCGTTAGTGAAGAAAATAATGGAGTACCTGCCTACTTATATTTTTACCCTAGAACGGTAGGCTGCACAGATTCTCTCGCTCAAAATTGGAATCCTTGGGCGGTAGAAGACAATGATAGCTGTTTATATATAGACTCGATGGGAGACGTAAATCAAGACGGTCAAGTGAATCTTCATGATGTGCTTTTAAGCCTCAATTTCATATTGGGACTAGTAGAGTTAGATTCTAACCAAGTGCAAGTAGGGGATATGGATGGAAACGGTTTAATCAATATTTATGATTTATTTCTCATTTTACAAAATATCCATTAAAACCATCTTTGATTTTAAAGAGAAAAATAATCAATTTTAATCAATCTAGAATTAAATTCATCTGAATATGACAAACCTGATATTTTATTTTACTCTAGCACTCGCAGTCTCATTTTTGTGCTCGCTACTTGAATCAGCATTATTATCTATTTCCCATCCGCACGTTGCTGTGTTAGTAAAGGAAGGGAAGAAGAGCGCTATTCTTCTTGAAAAACTAAAGCAAAATATAAATCGTCCCTTAGCAGCTATTCTGACATTAAATACAATTGCAAATACAGTTGGAGCTGCTGGTGTTGGGGCCGAAACGTTAGTTTTATATGGAAGTAAATGGGTTGCACTATCATCTGCAATATTAACACTCTGTATTCTTGTCTTTTCTGAAATTATCCCAAAAACATTGGGGTCTGTCTATGCCAAATCAATGATTAGTTTTTTAGCCTATACAATTGAGGCAATGATGATTATTACCATTCCATTTGTGTGGCTCTCTGAATCTCTTTCGGGTCTTTTTAAACACACGGGTGAAAATGGGAAAAAAGTTTCGAGAGATGAACTTGTTGCTATGGCAGAATTAGGTGAAGATGAAGGATCCATCGACGAACAAGAGAGTGATATTATTGAAAATTTAATGAAGTTGGATGATGTGAAAGCGGAAGATGTAATGACACCACGTTCGGTTGTATTTGCTATTCAAATGGATAAAACGGTTGAAGAAGTTATAGAAAAACATTCTCCCCTTATTTTTTCGCGGATCCCAGTATTTGATAAAAGTTTAGATGAAATTATAGGATTTGTTCAACGATTCCACATTATGAATAAACAGGCAGATGACGAATTTGATGTTCAGATAAAGCAAATTATGCAAGATGTCCATGCTGTATTAGAGAAAGATTCCATTTCAGATATTTTAAATTTGTTTGTTAAACGTCGCGAGCAAATATTTATTGTTGCAGATGAATTTGGAACAACAACGGGTATAATTACTTTAGAAGACGCCATTGAAACATTATTAGGCGTCGAAATTGTTGATGAAATGGATAGTGTAGTCGATATGCGTAAATTTGCAGCTGCAAAACTGGCACGAGAGCGAGCTGAAAGAAGATCCAATAGCTAACTTGTTGTTTCGCATTGGAGTTCCAGTTCATATCCCCTAAATTCGCCGGCAAAAAATTTAAGGAGTAGTAATTCTATGGCAAAAAAACAAAAGAGTTTCGCAGAAAAAGCTGCAGGGCAAGGTGGGGCAGAAACCGTCTGGGTCAAGTATGTGAAAAGTGTAAAATCAGAACAAACAGATAAATATCGCTTTAATGAGCAAATGGTTGGCCTCGTTGGTGGTGAATCATTAGATGCAGCATTAAAAAGATTAGATGAAGCTTCGAATTTAGTTGATATTGATTTATCAGAATTTATTGCTCAACAAGCGGAAGAAATTGTTGAAGAAGCAGCTGTTGATTCAACAGAAGAAGTAGTTGCTACAGATGAAGCTGAACCTGATTCAGAAGAATCGCAAGACGAAGCTTCGGAAGAAGTTGAAGCAGCGCCCGCTGACGACCAAGAAGAATCTAAAGAGTAATTCTTTCAATTCCTTTTTAGGAGAGGTGGCCGAGTGGCTGAAGGCGCACGCTTGGAAAGCGTGTTTGCGTTAATAGCGTAACGTGGGTTCGAATCCCACCCTCTCCGCATAAAAATTTATCCTTACCAAGGTATTGGCGCTTAGGTGTTTGACTTGGTTTACTATTTTTTAATTTTTTAATTTAATCTGTACATATTAATTTGCTCTGAGGACAATTTAACTTTGGAGGAGAGATCAATGAAAAAGTCATTTTATTTTTTATTTATTTTAGGTATAGCCATTTCGCAAAATGTGTCAGATCCTATGTTACTATCAGGTGATGGATCTAATTCTCAGCCAGACATAGCTATAAATAATGATGGACATGTTGCGGTCGTTTGGGTGCAAAATGATGGCGGATATAATGCTAGATTCGCCTATTCGACTGACGAAGGTGAAACATTCTCAGAATCATATATAGTCAATGATTTTCCTGGACATGTCATCCATATTGGAAATAGTGGACCCAAAATGGATATTCATAATAATATTATTCATGTCATTTGGGCAGATCAACGAGATGGATATGATGATACAAACATTTACTATTCAAAATCATCTGACCAAGGTGAATCATGGTCTGTTTCCGTCCCCATTGGGAAGGATGCAAAATTTAATATATACCCCGAAATTAAAGTAAGCGACGATGGAAGAGTTCATGTGATTTATTATTCTTACAATAAGCGTACATTTAATTTTGAAGATATACATTATACTGAATCAACGGATGGGGGAGAAACTTTTTCTAATCCTGTAGTTGCAAGTGAATTTTCTGGGCAGGAACCATGTGATTGTTGTGCAGCGGATATTCATGTGTTAGATAATGGAACAAAAATGGTTGCATTCAGAAATAATAATGACAATATCCGCGATATGTTTAGCGTGTCTATTCATGAGGGGGAAGAAGAATGGGGGGATTTAACTCAAATTTCAAATGATCATTTTGAATTGAATTATTGTCCTGCATCAGGTCCTTCAATTGACGGGAGAGAATCAACGGTTATTGTATCTTACATGGCGCCATATGGAGATGATAATCGTGTTTTTGTAAAAAAATCGGTGGATTATGGCGTAACATTTGGTGATAGTATTTTAATCGATGTAACTGCTGGAATAGATGTAAACCAAGATCATCCAATTTCACGGATTTCGCCTGATGGGGATATCCACATGACCTGGGAAGATACTCGCGGAAACGGGGATATTTTTTATGGCCGAATTCCGAATGGTGAATCAACGGTCACTGACTTGACCCTTCTTACGGAAGAATCTGAACCCAATTCTCAGAAATATCCAAGAATCGGTATTGGACCCGACGCGAGTATATACTTTGTTTGGACTGATTACACAAATGGATCTGATGTTTATTTTAGCAAAATTCAGGGAAATTTCGTCAGTACAGATGAGACTAATCCATTTTTAACTAACTTTAAATTATTGAATAATTACCCAAATCCATTTAATCCAACAACCACCATTCGATTTAATACGGGAGAAACAAATCTAAAAACATCATTGCGTATTTATGATATTTCGGGGCGATTGATCGAGAGCATCATGAACGAAAATGTCAAAACGGGTTCTCATGAAACTCAATGGAATGCCTCGGAACAGGTGAGTGGTGTTTATTTTGTGGAATTAATGAATGGATCAAGTAGACAGGTTCAGAAGATTATTTTATTAAAATAATTCTTCTTCATCCAATCCATCTACTTTAATGCCTAAATGTTTTTCAATCATTTGAAGGGCATCAATTTCGCCAGACATAATCATTCCATCTGCCAGTATTAGATGTCTTAAATGGTCTTTTAATGGTCCAGAAATTTGATCTTGGGGTAATGCTATTTTTATTTGATTTAAAATTTGAACTAGAAAAGATTCACGTTCGAATTGGGAAAGTTGATTTAATTTCGTAAAAGCATCATTTAGGAATTGATCCGCTCTTTCACTTGAATGTATTGGGAACATATCTGATAACGCGTTAGCCCAAACTTTTCTTTCCTCGTAGGCCGATTCATTGTCAGCTAACTGAACAATGGCAAATAAATGTGTCACCACTTCAACGGGAGACATATCCATTGGATGTGTAAATTTCGGTTCTTTTTCTTTTCGACTAAATAATCCCATAATGATTCCTTGTGGTTTTGATTCCCATTGCATTTGATTCCAATCCTATTGAACTTAACCCTATGACGGATGAGAAATTATTCCAGCTAACAGAGGAAGATAAAGAAAAATATCGTAAATCGATTAATCGCATTGATATTTCTACTCAAAACAAAATTATAAATATTGCCGTACCTAAAATCAATGAAATATTAAAAGGCAATATAAATAAAGTAGAAGTTCAACTCGTGAAAGATATAATGCAGCTCATTGGTTTACTAGAATCATTCCCTGGATTGACAGATCATATGAAGCAAAGAATTATTTTTGCCTTAACTTATTTCTGTGATGAAAATGATGAAATACCCGATTTCATTCCCAATATTGGGTATTTAGATGATGCTTCAGTAGCTCAATGGATTGTAGATGGTATTCTTCTTGAATTGCCTCCACCTACAGAAGCTTAAAATAAATTAGTCAGAAACTGAATTTTCAGACAAATCTTCTTCTGAAAATTGCCATTGACATCTTCCGCACCACCAAGGTTTTCCAAAGAAAGTTGGTTCATTCTTTTGCAATTCTAAAGCATTATTGCATTTAGGGCATTCTTTTTCAGTCCCTGATTCAGGCCATTGATAATCTTCGTGATATTTAAGCCCTTTTTCGTGTTTATGATGATCTTGCATACTGGGAAATTAAGGTGATTAACTGATGAGTGAAATTAAAGTTTTAAATCGCATTAAAAATAAGCATTATAACAATAAAAAATAATCCAATGCCTGTATAAGATTGAATTTTGAATTCTTTATGGAATGATTCAGCTTGATTCGCATAATGATCGTAATAAAGAAAAACGTCTAAAGTATCATTAGGCGTCACATAAACTCTTTTGACCGCTTCGGATAAATTCCCTTTTACAAATTTATTTGAAATTTCCGGGGGTAAATACCCGACTTCATGAAATCCGGGCAAGACTGGAATAACGCCATCTAATGGGTCATTCCCTATAAAAACACCGTCAATGTATAAGGGAGCTCCTAAACTATCTGTATGGGCATACAAGAAGCCAAATTTTTCCATGTCGGGATTAGATGATTGCCCGAATGCAGTTGCACATCCAAGAATCAAAAGGATTGAATATAGGATTTGTTTCATACCACAAATTATTTTTATATCACATTGAAAGCAAATAAGTAAATTCATTATTCTATGAAAAAACATTTAAGACATTTATGGCTCATTTTGATCTTTTTTACATTATCTTGCGCCTATTTCAATACGTTCTATAATGCTCAATCTTATTTTGATAAAGCAGAGAATCAACGTCTAGAAAAATTAGGCCAAAAATTGCCCAACTCGGTTTTGGATGATTACGGAAAGTCAATAAAGCGCTGTCAAAAAGTAATTAAAGATTACCCTGAATCTCGTTATAAAATCCCAGCTATGATGCTTATGAGTAAGGCGAGGTATTACCGAAGCGAGTACAAAAGTTCACTCGAGGAGCTCAATGAAATAAAACACGGGGATAACGAAGATTATGCTGAAGAAGTCGATTATTGGATAGCTTTAAATAAATGGAGGTTAGGGAAAGTTCAATTTGCATTGGATGCACTTCTTCAATTAAGTGAAACCACGGATTCGCGTGACTTAAAATCACGGTGTTTACTTTCGAGAGCAGAAATAAATCTAGAATTAGCCCAAGACAGTGTTGCTTTAGAAGAGTTAGAAGCGGCAGCCGAATTAACTCGAAATACGTCACAAAAATCACAAATCTATACACGATTAGCTGACATTGCTTTCAAAAAAGGCGATTTTGAAAAAGCCCTGTCTGCTTATAAAGGTGTTGTTAAAACATCTTTGACAAGAACAAAAATAGAATATGCTCATCTCCAAATTTTAAAGATTTACCGCAATCAAGGAGATTATAAAACAGCAACAAGAAAAATTAAATCTATGTTAGCCGATGATAAATTTAAGAAAATAGCGGGCCAACTTGATTTGGAATTAGTTCAACTTTATATGGCGCAGAATGAAATGAATCAAGCGGAAACACGTTTGCAATCCATGGTGAGCGACTATCAAAGGTCAGCTGTCTCCGCAGAAGCATATTATTTACTAGGCCAAATAATGATTGAATCTCATTGGGATTTGGAAAAGGCTAATGAGTATTTAGGCAAAGTGGGAAAAGAATTTAATAAAACACCTTTTAAATTTTTAGCCAGTGAAAAACAAAAAGATATTCAGCTATACAAAACGACTAAGGATTATGTTCTCATTTGGGAAGAAGAAAAGTCAAAACCCGATTCTGTTAATATGAATGATTCAACATCTGTTGAACCTGAATTGCCACAAGAATATGATCCAGCAGAAGCATATTATTTACTTGCAGATTTGGAAGCATTCAAATTTAATCGACCTGATTCTAGCATGTTAATTATGAATAGAATCCAAAGCGACTTCCCTGAATCAGCTTTTTCTCAAAAGGCACTTTTTACGTCTATTTTCATTTATAAGCTATTAGGCGACTCCCTGCAAAGCCAATTAGCTAAAGATCAATTATTAGAAAATTATCCAAATTCTGAATATGCTTATTTTCTTTCAGAAAAAATAAATGAAAAAGAGTTAGAGCCCATTGAATTAAAGTATAAAAATGCGGAAACACTCATGTCGACAGATATGGATCAAGCCATATTATCTTTTATAGATATTACTAAAACAGATTCTTTAGATATTCTATCTGCATCTGCCGGTTATTATTTAGGGTATTATTATGATTGGATTCATGTTATTCCTGACAGCGCCGTCAAATATTATTCATGGGTTACACAACATCATTCAGCAACGGAGCAGGGAGTCTTAGCGTTAAAACGATTAAATATTATTCAAAATATTATTTCAGATACGTTAAGTCAAGAGATGCCATTCCTTCTAGATTCCACTATAACGGAAACGGTCATTTCAGATTAATAATATGAGGTTATATTTCTTTTCGCTTGGGTATCGAATTATAAGAAAAATGTCAATTATAGTATATTCTATTTGGTGCTTCATAGTTGGGAGAACCTATGATTTAGAAGATGTCTCAGATTTTGGCAATCACCAAATGGCTAAATTAGACTCTTTCCCCTTTGGCTTATTTTATACTTTCTCGATTCCTCGTGGATTACAAACTTCTTTCTTTGGGCATAATTTTAAATCGCCCCTTATTGCGGCTTCATTCCAATCAGATAAAAAAGCCCTATTAAGATGGTTGAAGTTCGGATTGGGCGGGATTACCTTTAAAACAATCATGGCTGATTCTAGAGTTGGGAATGAAAGACCTAGGCTGTCTGAAGTAATTATTGCCGGGAATCGATCAATTATTAATGCAATGGGATTACCGGGAGAAGGCGTTGGGCCATTTGTAGATTCAATTATTAATGAAGATGTTTGGCAAATGGATATTCCTTTTGGTCTTAGCATGGGTGGGACTAATAAGGAAGAGTATATAAACGTGTTTAACGCAATGAACCAAAACCTGAGCTCAAAATTCCCCCATTTATTTTATGAAGTAAATATTAGTTGCCCTAATACAGAAGATGGAAAAACATTGAGTGAAAACCCAGATGAATTATTATTTGTATTATCCGAGATGCGCAAAGAATGTAGAAACCCGATTATCGTAAAAGTTTCTCCGGACCAGGATAATAATTCATTGCTCGAAATAGTTGAAACGATTAAACCAATATCGGGCATTGGGATAAATGCTGGAAATACTTCGTATATGAATAGAAAGGACGTAGGTCTAAAAGAACATATGTTTAAACCGATTGGTGGTGGTGTAAGTGGACTTCCCCTATTTCTCAGAATGCTAAATATGATCAAATTATTCAAACCATTTAATATACCTATCATTGCAACAGGAGGAATTGACTCTGGGCAAAAAGCAATGGCTGCCTTAAATGAAGGTGCTACTTTAATTGGTATGGCATCTGCATTGATTGTTGACCCATATTGTATTCCTCGAATAAACCAATATTTGGCAAGTCATAAATGATTACAGTCGTTTTATTAGACCCAAAGATTCCGCCCAATACTGGAAGTACAGCTCGTTTATGTGGTGCTATGAATGTAAAGCTAGATATAGTTGGAAACATTGGTTTTGAGTTAACGGATAGTCGCTTGAAAAGGGCCGGACTTGATTATTGGGACTATATCGAGTGGGAGTTTCATCCAGATAGAGATTCATATATTTCAAAGTTAGCAGCAAAGCGGTTTTTCTTCTTAACAACAAAATCAGACAAGCCTTATACAGATTGTGAGTTTAAAGATGGCGATTACCTTGTTTTCGGGAGTGAAACAGCTGGGATTGAAGAATCTTTGCTTAAAAAATATTGGAATAATACGTGCACAATACCTATGGTGAATCCTAATATTAGGAGTCTTAATTTGGCTACAAGTGTGGGCATCGTTCTATACGAAGCTCTTCGACAAACTCATGCATATTAAATTAATAATTTTACTCGGTGTCCTACTATTTGCTGGATGTGCCAGCGCGCCACGTTATGGTGTATCAAAAGTATCTCCCCCCAAGCTTAGCAAATCTGGAAAATCAAAAAAGCCAATTAGACATCAAAAAATAATGACAGGTGTGAGCTCTTTTTATGCAGAAGATTTTCATGGAAAATTGACTGCCAATGGCGAAGTTTATGATATGTATGGTGTTACTGCGGCTCATAAAACACTTCCGCTAAATACCATTGCACGTGTAACGAACCTAGATAATGACAAATCTCTTATCTTAAGAATTAATGATCGTGGACCCTATGTGAAAGGAAGGATTTTGGATTGTTCCTATGGCGCAGCGAAGAAATTGGGATTCTTGAATAAAGGGACAACACGTGTTAAAATCGAGGTCATCGAGTGGGGGGATAATAAGTATATGAAACATAGAAGTAATCCATAATGAAAAAAATGTTTATGATAGTTAATCCTCATGGAGGATTAAAAAAAGGTCTGGGAATATTGGAGAAAGTCAAACCAATATTCGAGAAAGCTCAAGTTGAGTTGACAATCCTTGAAACAGAATATGCAGGTCATTGTCGAGATATTGCAAGAGAAGTCGATTATACGGGCTATTTGGGCATCTGCGCCATTGGGGGTGATGGTACCATGCATGAAGTGATTAATGGTATGTTATCTAGGCCTGATGAAAGGAAATTACCTATTGGACTTGTAACAGGCGGTACGGGAAATTCCTTTATGCACGATTTAGATTGTTTAGATCCTGAAATTGCTGCAAAAAGAATTGTCACAGAACGTAAAAGACCTATCGATATTGCACGAGTAGATGCAAATGGAGAAATTATTTATGGGTTTAATATTGTTGGTTGGGGCATGCCTACAGATATTAATGAACTTGCAGAAAAGATGAGATGGCTCGGTGGACAACGATATAATATTGCATCCATTATTGAAGTATTAAAATATAAACAACGACTAGCTAAACTAATTATTGAAGGTAATACTGTCGTAGGTGATTATGGTTTTATTTTAGGTTGCAATACCATTCATACAGGTAAAGGGATGAAAATGGCTCCATTAGCCCAATTAGATGATGGGCTTTTAGATCTTATCATTGCACGTAAAGCTGGAAGACTAAAACTATTGTCGGTGTTTCCGAAATTGTTTGGAGGAACACATGTAGGTGATCCCATCGTCGAATATCGCCAGGTGAAAGAATTTTCGATTATTCCTCAGGAAGATAATATTTTAAATATCGATGGAGAAATGATCGGGAATACCCCCATTCATGTTTCCGTTATGTCTAAAGCTATTGATGTATTGGTGTGATGTTCATCACGGTTTATATAATAAAATAATTGTAAAATAGGAATCAGTTTCTAATGTCTCCCCCATCTTCTGATAGAACTCTCATTAATATAATTGGTATACCCGGCTGGATAGCCATTATTTGGCTAGGCGGATTGGTTTATTCTGGATTCATGGCATTATGTGCCTTAATTGGGTTATTTGAGTTTTATAAAATGGCTTCATTGAAAGGTGTGTCTCCAAATCGATATGTTGGATTCTCTTTATCCATTTTAATTTTACTCTATTACTGGTTTTCTCCACAAATGAGTGAAACGATTTTTATTGGGTTTTTAATCATGGGTATCATGTGGCTACTTATAGAAGAATTATTTCGCAATTTGCCGGATGCAGTTGGGAATATGTCCTATACATTTTTTGGTATTTTCTATAGCCCACTTTTATTAGGTACTTCAATCCCAATACGCCAATTTGATTCGGCGAATCAAATTTCTATAACATTTGCTTTAATTGTGAGTGTTTGGGCTTGCGACTCTGCTGCTTTTTTCTTTGGTTCTCATTGGGGGAAAAAGAAGATATTCCCGAGAGTGAGTCCGAAAAAATCTTTTGTGGGTTCCATTGCGGGTTTTATCGCTTCATTAATTACCATGAATATGTTTTATTATTTTGGATTACTCGGTACACTATTTACGTCCTATGACATATTTATTTTTAGTCTGATAACAGGTGTACTAGGACAGATAGGGGATTTTGTCGAATCATTGATAAAACGGGATGCGGGTGTAAAAGATTCTGGGACGATATTAAGAGGCCATGGAGGTATATTAGACAGATTTGATTCCTTGATATTCGCTATGCCAATTGCCTATCTTTACATCCAATTTTTAGACCTTATTTAATCTTCTTAGACCTTACATGGAATTAAAATCAATTCTCGCCACAGATTGTGGGAGTACCACAACAAAAGCGATCCTTATAGAAAAAATAGATGGTGAATACCGCCTTAAATATAGAGGCGAAGCTCCAACAACGGTAGAAGCCCCCTTTGAGGATGTTACAAAAGGTGTTTTAAATGCTGTTATGGAAATCGAAGAATTAGCAGGTCGTAAATTATTAGATGGTGATAACATTATCTCTCCCCAAAAAGATGATTCTGGGGTTGACATTTATATTTCAACAAGTTCAGCGGGTGGTGGACTTCAAATGATGGTAGCTGGTGTGGTAAAATCAATGACAGGTGAGTCTGCTGAAAGAGCTGCCTTGGGAGCGGGGTCCATTGTGATGGATGTAATTGCATCAAATGATGGGCGATTACCTCATGAAAAAATAAAACGTATTCGCCAATTAAGGCCTGACATGATTCTATTGTCGGGAGGTATTGATGGTGGAACGGTATCTCATGTTGTTGAATTAGCAGAAATTTTAAGTGCCGCTAATCCCAAACCACGGCTTGGCCAAAATTATAAATTACCCGTCATCTATGCAGGGAATAAAAAAGCTCAGGACCAAATTCGCAATACACTTGGGGAATTAACTGATTTAGACATTGTGGATAATATTAGACCCGTACTAGAACGAGAAAACCTTGGTCCATCCCGGGATAAAGTACATGATTTATTTATGGAGCATGTCATGGCTCAAGCACCGGGATATAAAAAATTAATGTCTTGGACGGATGCTCCCATTATGCCCACTCCTGGTGCAGTTGGATTTTTAATTGAAATGATTGCGAAAGAAGAAAATATTTCTGTAGTTGGCGTTGATATCGGTGGGGCAACGACGGATATATTTTCAGTATTCTCAGAGAAATTCAACCGAACGGTTAGCGCCAATCTTGGAATGAGTTATTCTGTTTGCAATGTATTAGCGGAGGCAGGATTAGACAATGTCTTACGATGGGTTCCTTTAGATATTGATCGTAAAGAATTGACCAATCGAATCGGGAATAAAATGATTCGACCGACAACAGTCCCCCAATCTTTGGAAGAATTAATAATAGAACAAGCTATTGCGCGAGAAGCATTGCGTCTTTCCTTTAAACAGCATAAAGAATTCGCAGTTGAGCTAAAAGGTGTTCAAACAGAAAGAACAATTTCTGATGCATTTGAACAATCGGGGTCTGGGAAATCATTAGTTAATATGATGGACTTAGACTTACTAGTGGGGTCCGGAGGTGTATTATCCCATGCACCACGTAGATCACAATCAGCGCGAATGTTGGTTGATGCGTTTCAGCCAGAAGGAATTACTCAGTTAGCTGTTGATTCAATTTTCATGATGCCGCAATTGGGTGTTTTAGCCAATATCGATAAAAAGGAATTATCAGACGAAGCTCGGAAGGCAGCTTTGGAAGTCTTCCATAAGGATTGCCTAATTCGTTTAGGGACTTGTATTGCTCCTGTTGGGAAGTCAAAACCTGATGCGCTCGTATTAACTGCACATTTAGTTTTCCCAGATAAATCCTCACGAATAGTCGAACTGCATGATGGTGAATTAATAAAAATTGATGCACCATATGAACCGATTCAGATAACATTAACGCCAGCTAAAAAAATGGATGTTGGATCAGGAATGGGTGAATCAATTGAAACAGAAATATTTGGAGGTGTTACAGGTCTTATTTTTGATGGTCGTGGGCGCCCACTAGAAGTTCCGATTGAAAAAGAAAAGCGACTAAGCTTGCTAGAAAAATGGTCAAAAGCAGTCAATGAATATCCAATTAAATAATAGATAACTAAAATAATGGCACACGCATATACACCTGGACTTAAAGTATTACATCAATCAGATGTATCAAAAAATAGAAGACTTCCAATTAAAGGAGAAGTCGTTAAAAATATTGGCGATAATGTAACGCCTGAAATGGTTGTTGCAAAAACTGATTTACCAGGGAATGTTCAGATGGTAAAGGTATCCAATTTACTCAATATTGGACCTAGCGACATTAAAGATGCTATGATTGTGGCTACTGGAGATCATGTTGAAAAAGATCAAGTCATAGCTGAAATGGCAGGTCTTTTTGGGCTATTTAAATCAGAAGTCAAATCTCCAATAGATGCAACCATTGAGTCTATATCTGATGTGACAGGCCAAGTTGTCTTAAGAGAAAAACCAATTCCAGTAGAAGTGGATGCCTATATGTCTGGAGTGGTAAAAGATATTATTCCTGAAGAAGGTGTAATTGTTGAAACTTCTGCTGCATTTATCCAAGGGATTTTTGGGATTGGTGGTGAAAGTCGCGGTAAAATTGTAATTGTCACTGATAATAGGGATGATGAAATTACTCCTAATCACATTTTAGAAGAACATGCTGGAAAAATAATTGTAGGTGGTTCATTCATAAGTTTAGAAGCTTTTCGAAAAGCAATTTCTTTAAAAGTGGTTGGTGTTGTGGTTGGAGGATTTAATTACTTTGATCTTGAATCAATCTTAGGATATACACTTGGGGTTGCCATAACGGGTTCAGAAGAGTTAGGAACATCTTTAGTTGTAACTGAAGGGTATGGAAAAATCCATATGAGTGACAGAACATTTTCATTATTAAAAGAACATGAAAACCATTTTGCTTCAATAAATGGAGCGACTCAAATTCGTGCAGGCGTTATTCGACCCGAAATTGTGATTCCACTCAGTAAAGATCAACTAACACAAATTGAAGATAAAAAAGTACAGGAAGTTGGGATTGGAATGGGTAGTTTTGTTAGAATAATTCGCGCACCTTATTTCGGAAAAATTGGTAAAGTAAAATCGTTACCTTCTGAATTGAATAAGATGGAATCAGAAACAATGGTGCGAGTTGCTGAAGTAGATGTGAATGGTGAAATATTATTGGTTCCCAGATCTAACTTAGAAATGTTGGAAACAAATTGAACTCGACAGTCATTCCGTCTCATAATTCGGATGAGATCACACAACAGGATATTCAATTTATTCAAAATGTTGCGAAAAAAATTCATGATACGGAGCTGGTAACTCCAGCCGTATTTTTTTTAGCAATGACAAAACCACTTTCATTGCTGGGGAGTCATTTTCTTGTATTTTTTGGACCCATCATTAATGCGTTTATTCGTGCTGAAAATTATTATCGCGCAACCGAATTGATGGAAGAACCTGAAAATATTGAACGATTAATTAAAGAAATTGAAGCATTAGAATTGGCGGAAGAAGAGCCTATAACGGAGAAACAAGCATGAGAGATAAACAATTCTGGATTGTGTCAGGTATAATTATAGCGTTTTTATTCGTTTATAATTTTATCGGTCATCCATTCTTTTTAACAAATCGAACAGTAATGTTATTTGCTATATTACTTTTTTCGGGGACGCTTATTTATTACACTCGATTAGCCAAAATGGGCGAACCTATTTTTTTGAGAGAGATTCCAGGGTTAAAGGCTGTGGAAGAAGCAGTTGGAAGATCCACCGAAATGGGGAAACAGGTATTATATGTCCCTGGTATTATGGATATGGATCAAGTTGAAACTGTTGCAGGTGTTATTGTTTTAGGGCATGTAGCTAAAATGACGGCGCGTTATGAAACACCTTTAAATGTTCCTGTCTCTAGATCGATTGTTATGAAAGCAGGTCGAGAAGCATGTAGAGAATCTTATCTCATGGAAGGTCGTCCTGATTTATTCCAGGATGATATGGTTCATTATTTAACAGATGATCAATTTGCATATGCTGCTGGAGTGAATGGAATTATGGTTCGTGAAGAGCCCGCTGCTTGTCTCTATATGGGGAAATTTTATGCTGAATCATTGATTCTTGCGGAGACGGGTAATTCTATTGGCGCCATCCAAATTGCCGGGACAGCATCTCAATCTCAAATTCCATTTTTTGTAACGGCATGTGATTATACCCTAATCGGAGAAGAATTTTTTGCAGCGAGTGCCTATTTATCTCAAAAGCCAGAATTATTGGGAGGCATTAAAGGACAAGATGTTTTAAAAACCATGCTCGTTGGAACAATAATTGTAGCAACCATACTAAGATTTCTAAACGAAATGGGTTGGATATCTTGGGATGTTATGAACTTTTTAACTATTCAGTAGGAATAAAATTATGTTTTGGAAAAGAACGATACCCATCGCCATTGTGGCTTTTGTGGGTTTTTTAACATTATTTGGCTGGTTTATTGATGAACCTAATATTAAAGTTTTTGTGGAAGATGAAGCGACACAATGGTATGATATTTTAGCCAGTTTTGCCATTTTTTTGGGTGCACTTAATTTATTGAAACTTCAATCTCAAAAAATTCTCAAAAAACAAAAAGGATGGCAATTTAGTATTTTTGCGGTTGGTGGATTTGGTTTTTCAATTCTTGCTGGATTTGTGATAAAAGGAAATGATGCTATTCAATGGGGGGCACATGTAACAGGTAAAGGCACGCTTTTTAAGTGGATGTTTGAATATATGTTTACGCCGTTATCTGCAACAATGTTTGCATTATTAGCATTTTTTGTAGCATCTGCATCTTATCGTGCTTTCCGGATCCGAAATTTTGAAGCAACGTTGTTACTTATCTCGGGAATAATTATTATGTTGGGTCGCGTACCAATTGGTATAAAAATATCATCATGGTTTATTATTTATTTAACAATACTTGGATTTGGCATTGTCGTGAATTCCTATTTTAAAAATAAACAAATTACATTGGCTTTTATAGGGGGCGGGGTTCTATTAACCACCGTTTTCGGATTTTTGATGGGATGGCCAATTGATCGCCCTGGAATCTTTTATTTACCTTTGCTTCAAGATTGGATTTATAATATCCCCAATGTGGCAGGAGCTAGATCCATTATGATGGGAATTGGTTTAGGTATTTTTGCAACATCAATGCGGTACATTCTTGGCATTGAAAAATCATATATTGGAGAATAATAATGAATGCTATTCTTAATTTCATTTCTCGAATTGGTCAATTAGATAGACGATGGATTTTTTTAATCATTGCTTTAGTTGTTTTGGTGCCGTTATACTTTCCATTAGGGTTACCTATTCGGGCAACGGAATCCACGAAGCAAGTTTGGGAAGCTGTTGAAAATTTAGAACCGGAATCCAAAGTATTATTATCTATGGAATATGGCCCAAGCACAAAACCGGAACTTCATCCAATGGTATTCGGTATTGTTCGCCATTTACTAAAAAATGAACATAAGATTTATATTACATGTCTTTGGCCGGATGGGCAATTCATGGCAGAAGATTTAATTGAGAAAGTGATTGAAGTCGAATTCCCAAATAAATCTTATGGAGAAGATTATGTCTTATTAGGTTTTCGACCCGGTGGTGAAGCTGTTATAAAAGGTATCGTGGGGAATATTCGAAAATTATATACAGTAGATGCCCGAGGTTCAGCAGTGAATGATATTCCAATGATGAGCGGTGTGAATAAATTTATAGATTTTGACTTTTTGTTTTCCGCCAGTGCAGGATTTCCTGGAACGATAGAATGGGTACAATATGCATCTGATCCGACCGGTGTACCTATGAGTACAGGAACAACATCGATTCAGGTAAATGAAGTGATGCCGTATGTCCAGGGTGGGCAAGTAAACGGTATTTTAGCCGGAATGCCTGGTGCGGCTGAATATGAATCTCTTATAGGTGTTCCTGGGATTGGTACGAGTGGGATGGATGCACAATCGATTGCACATATTGTGATTGTTTTATTTATTATTTTTGGGAATGTGGCTTATTTCGTTGAACGAAATAAGTCGCAAAAATATTAGAGGTATATGATATGAGTGGTGAATTAATTGGTGCATGGATAGCTGTCTTTTTGACACTGGCTATTTTTTCGTATTTGTATAAAGATAATGCTTTTTACAAAATTGCTGAACATCTTTTTGTTGGTATTTCAGCTGGTTATTGGACATCCATGTTTTTTTGGACTCAAATTCAGCCAAATCTTTTTGGCCGTTTATGGCCATCAAGCCGCTATGATTCTGAATCATTATGGTATGGGATTTATAATGCAATGAGTTGGATCAATAGTTCCGTGTTCCCAGCAGGAGGTATTGACAAAGGACATGAAATGCATTTGATTTATCTAATCCCATTTGCATTAGGTATCATGATGCTTTTAAGTGTATTTGATAAATTAAGTTGGTTTGCGAGATGGGGAATTGCTTATACAGTTGGGATGGCTGCTGGGCTACGTGCCTATGGTTATTTGAATTCGAATGTCATTGCACAAGTTCGAAATTCTACTTTGAAATTTTCTGATCCCGACATGCCTGTTTTTGCATTAATTGGAAATAGTTATTTCAATGGAATTGTTTTACTTATTGGAACAATTGCAGGATTGTTATATTTCTATTTTTCAAAAGAACAAAAAGGTGCCTTTGGAAAAGTTACACGAGTCGGCATCTATTTCCTTATGGTGAGCTTTGGTGCATCTTTTGGGTTTGCTGTTATGGGCCGAATTTCCTTACTTATAGGTCGCTTTGTGGACTTAATTGCTTATAATGGGACACAATATCACCATGCAACATCTTGGATCTTGGTTATTATGGTTATTTTATTAGGCTATTCGGCCTATAAGAATGATGATCCCAAAGGAAATACCGCAGAATAATTTTAATCAATATTTCATGAAAAATTCTCAATGTTGTGATACAAGTCACGTTGATTATTGAGAGACTTTCATTTTAAGCCTTTGACCGTTATATTCCCGACTAGGAAATCCACCATAATGAACAAGTTTAGGCTTAAAAATACTATAATCTGGGTATGCGTCACCGTGTTTATCACGAGTCAAAGCTATGCAATTGAATTACATCAATTTTTAGGTAGTTGGACAGGGACGGAAACATTAGCAAGTGATTTTGTTGATAATTATAGTAATAAACCTATTTCTCTTAATATTTCTGATGAAGCAAATCGTGACGGATTCCTTTCCTTTTCATCTTCATCCGATTTTATTTTTAATGATGATTTATTTTGGGCAGTACATTTCTTCACATATGACAAGGAAGCTAATCAACTGGTGTTCTATAAACGATTTATAACTCCATTAGGATTACTTGGCAACCATGAATTAAGGTATGATATTTTAGAAATCAATGAAAATGTCATGATATTAGACTATAATACTGAAGAGAGTGATACCGAACATCAAATTAGAGTTTCAAGAGATGTATTAGGAATAGATCAACCTAATCTATTAACACATTTTAAATTATTACAAAATTATCCAAATCCTTTTAATCCTGAAACCACAATTCAGATAAACTTATCTAAAGAAGAATATATTCAGCTCGATGTATTAGACATTCGCGGGCATGTGGTAACTCAGCTTGTGAAAGGAGTTAAATCTGACGGGATTCATTCTTTTAAATGGGATGGAACAAATTCTTCAGGAAATCCTGTGAGTGCAGGGTCGTACTTCTACCGTTTATCGAGTGACGCTGGAATTGAATCAAGAAAAATGATTCTGTTGAAGTAAGCAGCTGTTGCTTCTTTAAAATTCCTAATTAATCATTCCAATTTATATTGCAAGAGGATTCATGAGAAAATTTTCACTCATTCTGTCATTTATTTTCCAATCATGCTTATGGGCCACGTGGTTTAATAATGTTCCCCAATCTATTATACAGCCTAATGGTGAAGAAATAGCATGTTTCGTATCTGGTGATCAATTTTACCATCGACTTCACGATAGAGCAGGATTTACAATTGTTCAAAATCCCTTGACGGGATATTTTGTGTATGCTGAGGGAAATAACGCCAATATAAGACCATCATCCTATATTGTGAATCAGGTGGATCCTATCCAAATGGGGCTTACTCCTGGATTAATGTTATCGTCAGATATCTATCATGAACGTAGAACGAATTTTGAGAATCAAATATCTCGAGATGGTCGAGATGCACCAACTTCTGGAAATATTGAACAAATAAATGTATTTATCAAATTTGCAGATGATCCGGATTTCCCTAATCCGCGTTCGTATTACGATGCAGTATTTAATTTGGAAGATGAACCGTCCTTAAAAAATTATTACAGAGAAGTTTCCTATAATACGCTAGAGGTAAATACCCATCAATATCCTGGAACGTTTACTGAAGCAAATACAGCTTATATTGATGATCATGATCGTGGCTATTATAGACCCTATTCTGATGCAAACCCGACGGGATATCAAACGGATGCACAGCGAAATGAACGTGAACATACTTTATTGAAAAATGCCATAGAAGCAATTGCAACGCAAGTTTCACCAGATTTAGAGATTGACGCAAACGATGATGGATATGTGGATGCTGTATCTTTTGTGATATATGGTGAACCTGATGGATGGGCAGAATTATTATGGCCACATCGTTGGGCTTTATATTCAGAAGATGTGTATATCCATGGCGTACGTGTATGGGATTATCTATTCATGCTCAGTGAATCATGGTATTTCAATGTGGGAGTATTATGCCATGAATTTTTTCATGTGCTCGGCGCACCAGATTTATATCATTATGAAGATACAGGAGCACCATCAGCCGTGGGAGGTTGGGATATTATGGAATCAACAAGTCAGCCTCCACAATATATGTCCGCATTTATGAAATATAAGTACGGCGATTGGTTAGAAAATATCCCTGAAATAACGGAATCAGGGCAATATTCGCTTAATCCATTACAGTCACGAGAGAATTCTATTTACAAAATTGCATCTCCCAATTCCGACACAGAATATTTCGTTGTAGAATATCGAAAAAAAGAAGGAATTTATGATGTAAACACTCCTGGGAGCCGATCTGGATTAGTTGTATATCGAATTAATACAGAAGCGGGGAACGGGAATGCTGGTGGCCCACCGGATGAAATATATGTTTATCGCCCAGGCGGTACACTATCCGCGAATGGTAATTTTAATAATGCTCCATACAGTAGTGATTATAATCATATAGCTATCAATGACGGTACGAATCCATCGTGCTTTTTATATGATAATGGTCAAGGTGCTCCGGGAGGGTTAAATATATATGATGTGGGTGAGGCGGGGGAAACAATCACTTTTTCAGTTGGTTTGGGGATACCTCACTTGGTCGCAACACCGGAAATATTTAATCCAACTATTTCACCGAATCAAACTGCCTTGGAAATATTTACGGTGACAAATGAAGGAGATGAAGGATCCGTCGTTAATTTTGCTGTGAATGCATCCGATCCTCCCGCTTTTGAAAATCCATCGATGGGGCCTGATGGTGGGAATTATTATGTTGCTTACTCCACAACAGAACCCTTGATATCTTATAATTGGATTGATATTTCTTTTGATGGAACGGAAGCTATATTTCCACATAATGATGTATCTACGGATCCAATTCAATTACCATTTGCATTTTCATTTTATGAAAATGAGTATACTGAATTAATTATTAATCCAAATGGCTGGGTAGGTTTTGGTGGAGATAATAATGATTGGTCTAATTTCGAAATTCCATCTTCGGATGGCCCTCTATCAGCTATTTTCGGTTTCTGGGATGATTTGAATCCTATTAATACCGCGGGAGGCGGTTCACCGTCTGGGCATGTCTATTATCATATTTCACCTGAAAGATGTGTGATTTGGTATGATCAAGTTGTTCGTTGGAGCACATCTAACGTAGGGTCATTTGATTTTCAAATTGTTCTTTATTCGAATGGAGAATTTCAAGTGAATTACCGTGAAATGAATGGTGTTGCCAATTCAGCCACAGTTGGTTTTCAAGATGCATCTGGAGAACAAGGAACATTAATTGCCTTTAATTCATCCCTGCCGCAAAATAATAACTTTAGCTGGGCAGTGGATCGCCCAAATGCTATTCCGTGGATAACGTTGGATGGTGCTATTTCTGGAGAATTAAATGGGGGTGAATCCAGCTCATTTTCAGCCATGATAAATACAGCAAATATGGATGTTGGATATTATCAAGGTTTGGTCAATATTGTTGGTGAGAGTGCAAATACTGTGTATGTCCCTATAAATTTAACCATCGTAGATGGAGAAGGGGAAATTCCTTCATTGCCTATTTTGGATATTTCGGTTAACGAAAATGGAATCATTCAACTTCCGGAATGGGTGAACCCATTATTTAGCGATGCCTTTCAACGATATACGCATATTCCAGCCTTAAATGGAGATGTGATACCCATTTTAATCCAAGATGAAGTCACCATTGATCAAATATTATATGTGCGAAAAATACTTCAATCTCAACTAACAGATATTCCAGGTAGCATGTGGGGAAGTGATAAATCCGTGGTTTTAGATTCTATTGCAACATCTAATGTTATTTTATATTTATTGAATAATGAAGATGTTGACACAGATATTCAGAATCTTTGGGAAATGGGAGTCATTGGACACGGTGTATTGGCAACAGAAATATTTCCTGAGTCAAGTTCTGAATATTTTTCTTCATCCCAACAAGACAGAACCCAATATCGCATTTCTCATCTCATACAACAATATGGGATTCAAACTTCCATGCCGGGTCTTCAAGGTTCCATCCAATCAGCATATATAAATGCACTGGAAAATGGCTATTTTTATATTGTGGACTCGATGCCTTTTCCGGATGAATGGTGGATGGCAGAATATGTATCTTTAGGATTAGAAAGTTATTTTGGGAATTGGGCTCACGATCCAAATGAAAATGGATGGGCAGGATTGAGTGAATATGCTTTTATTTCACGGGAGTCCATTGCTGAAAGTGACTCACTTCTTTATAATATTGTTTCAGGTTTTTATGGAGAAACACTTGAATATGAAGCGGATTGGAATATGCCTTCTGGGCATGACTTTCTGTTACATAGAGAAGAATCATTAGATTATACATATCGTTCCCAATATTTGAAGAATGCGCGATTAATTGGAGATAATTCCAACAATATTTTAGGGAATAATTTTGACAATATTTTGACTGGAAACGAAGGATGGAATAGCCTCGCAGGATTTGGCGGTCATGACGTTTTAATTGGTCAAATTGAAAATAATGATATTGCCAAATTTCAGGGCGAACTGATGGAATATACGATTGTAGAAATAGATGATACAGATGGCCATGATGATTATTTTATTACAGATTTAATGCCTAATCGTGATTCGACCTGTCATATTGTTGATATCCATTTATTAAATTTTGCTGGCATAGTCTACGAAATAGAAAATATACTGGATGTAAATGATCCACTGATTCTGCCGACAGAAACGAAGTTATTACCTGCTTACCCAAATCCGTTCAACCCGATTACCACCATTGAATATCATTTAACAGAAAAAGGTTGGACGCAATTAACTATTTTTGATTTATTAGGACGACCTGTCCGGACATTAATTAATCAACAAAAACCAGCTGGCAAATATCATATACAGTGGAATGGACATAATGATATTGGCAAACCCATAAGTGCAGGAATGTATTTCTATCAATTGCAAACGCAATCCAAGATTGAAACGCATAAAATTATCCTTCTAAAATAACCCTTGAAAATAGTGAGTGATTTTCTCTCTTAACTCGTTCATTTTGTAGCGGGCGGGGGACGACTGCATCTTTTACATTATCCAGATTAAAAATTGGACCGATTTATTGAACAAATAACTTGAAGAAAAAAGGAGAAAAATCATCATGATTCAAACCAAAAAACGTGAGTCCGGATTTACCATGATTGAAATTATGGTTGTGGTTGTGATTGTCGCTATTTTAGCTGCAGTAGCCGTTCCGATCTATGTTGAATATGTTAAAAGTGCCCGTGCATCAGAAGCGCGGTCCGTTATTGGAAGTATTTCTAATTCATCTGATATGTACTTTCAAACAAATGGTGAATGGCCATCTTCGACAGAAGATTTAGAACGAACGGGTCAATTAGATTTAAAACGATCCACTAAAGCGAAATGGCAATTTGAACTTCAGCTAAGTGATGAAGGTGGACAAATAACAGCAACCAGTACAGAAGAAATGGCTGGCGGCGGTGGTCACCAGGTAATATTAAATATCGAAACAGGACGATTCACGGGCTACGGATCTAAAAACGAAGAATAAATTTTGTATGGATATCAAAAAATTACTTAACTATTCTCTCGAAAGTGGTGCGTCTGATTTACACTTAAGTGTCGGTTCCGTTCCAATGGTTCGAATCAATGGGACAATGAAGCCGCTAAATATGGACACATTATCTCAAGAAGATATGGAATCCATAATACCTCAAGTTATGAATGAAGATCAAATTGCTTTATTCATTGAAAATAAAGAAATGGATTTATCGGCAAAGCTTGAAGGTAAAGGCAGATTCCGTGTCAACTTTTTTAACCAAATTAATGGTTTGGCAGGAGTATTTCGTACCATTCCGGAAGTGGTTCAAGATTTCGATGATTTAGGAATTCCGCCTATACTTAGAAAGTTAGCAAACATTGATCGTGGTTTGGTTCTCTTGACCGGACCAACTGGTTCTGGAAAAAGTACCACATTAGCTGCCATGATTGACCACGTTAATACAACAAGAGCTTGCCATATTATAACGATTGAAGATCCTGTGGAATATTATCACCGATCAAAAGAAAGTTTAATCAATCAACGTGAATTGGGTGCAAATACAAAAAGTTTCTCCAATGCTTTGCGGGCAGCCTTAAGGGAAGATCCAGATGTCATTTTGGTTGGGGAAATGCGTGATTTAGAAACAATATCGTTGGCGTTAACGGCAGCTGAAACAGGTCATTTAGTTTTGTCAACCCTTCATACATCGAGTGCTGTTAAAGCGATAGATCGTATTATAGATATCTTTCCTCCAGGTCAAAAGGACCAAATACGTTCCATGCTGTCTGAGAGTTTAGAAGCCGTTATCGCTCAAAAGTTATTACCATCAAAAGATGGAAAAGGGAGAATTCCTGCTTGTGAAGTTATGATTGCATCAACCGCTATTCGGAATTTGATAAGAGAAGATCGGATTTACCAAATTCCATCCGTGATTCAGTCAGGTGGAGTGGATGGTATGCAAGGTTTAGATCAAGATTTGCAACGACTTGTGTCTCAAGGAAAAGTTGAACGCAAAGCGGCAGCAGCCATTGCAGAAAATCCAAAATTATTTCAATCGAACGTCCTCTGATAAATTTGAGTTAGGCAATCATGCAAACATTCATAAAAAATGAAAGCGGATTCACCTTTATTGAAGTTATGACAGCTTTTATGATTATTTCAATTGCTTCGGTTGGAATCATGATGGGTGCGGCACATGCGCAAGGTGAACTCCGGTCATTGGAATTGCGTGAAAGAGCAACCGAAGAATTGCTTAATTACACAGAATATTGGCGCGGTCGGATCGCAGATGGAAAATTATCTCAATCAGAGATGGTTGGGAATCTTGAAGGTGAAACAGTGTATTTAAGGGGAAGTTTAACAGCTCAAAATAAAGTAGTAGCAAAAGTTTATTATGATATTACTCATTTGGATAATGATACCGAATTTGGAAAAACGAGTTTTAATCGGTTCCAACTTGAAACATGGATAAAATGGTCTGACTTTATTCCAAAAGGAAAATCGAAATCAGTCGCTCAGAGAGAACGACGCATCGAAACAGTCATGGCTACTTTCAATTGAAAAATATATTTAAAAAATCATCTCAGGGTTTAACCTTGATGGAATTGACTGCTGTTATGACGGTAGTGGGTGTTATTGCATTAGGGATGGGGATTGGATTTAAAAATATTCTTTACCATTATCAGCATGATGTTGTTCGTCAAGATATTCGTCATTATGGTAATATTGTTCTAAGAGAAATAAATCGGGAAATGGGGTTAGCCGAAAAAATTGAAGATGATCATTTTAATGGATTTTCTCGATTAAAAATTTATTATTATAAAGAAAATCTTATTCCCGATGTTGTTATAACCGCTTCAATGGATGATGGGGTTCTCATCAATGGAGAACTCCCTTTAGCGGGACGTTTAAAATTGCCTAAAGATGGTCGTTTTCGTGGAGAAAATAAACGACAAATTATGATGGGTGATTTTGATGTTGAGCGCCATGTGGATGTGCGACAGAATTTAAGTCGGTTCTCCGAAGCTTTTTTTCATGTGAATTTGATACTAGAATTAAAATCATTTGTTTACACAGATGGCAAGAGTGTGAAAGAAGAATTCCCATTTTATCGAACGAATTTTATGTCAAGGTCTTATCTCAGTGAACTTCTTTAGAAAACACGAATCTGGATCAGTTGCGCCTCTTGCTGTGCTCTTTACAATGTTAAGTATGGGCTTTACGATTGCATATTTAAGAAATAGTTCTACTGTTGCATCAATGGAACGATACCGTTTTGCAGAAGCGAAAGCGCAATACTTAGCAGAAGCGGGACTCAATGAAGCAGGGATTGTCATTTTGCCGGGAATTACATCATCTGACACAACCATGTTTCCAGAAGGTCGCGATTTTGGTGTGGATGAACGTGGAAAAGTATTAGGTCAATATAGAAATATTCGAATGCAAACAGATTTAATTGAAAATTCTACTCGAAAGTATTATCAGGCAACGAGCCAAGGAGTTGTTAAATACAAAACACCTAGCGGAAATGAAGTGGATGTAACTCAACAAGTTTCAACAACTATGGTACCTGAAGGATTTGAAGAATTTATGTATTTCACCAATGAAGAATTACCCATTGGCCCGCCAAATGAAGATTTGAATGGAGGTGTTATTAATTTTGGCGGTAGCGATAAGCTTGAAGGGCGAGTGCATACAAATGGGACCATTAACTTTAGTAATTGGGGTTGCCCAGAAATCGACCCTAATGCAGAAGTCACAATCACATATGAAGCAGTAGAAAGTGGCGGTGGAATTGGTAGTATGGGGGCATGCAGTGATGATGTATTTGAATTTGAGGACGGAGATGGTGATTCTTATACTATTTTAGACACGGTTGCTTCAATCGTTTGGCCACCATCTACTTCTGCACAAAATGCAAAATCCAATGCCAATAATACTATTATTGCTGATAGTAAAATTACTTTTTCGCCCTCAAAAAAAGATACAATGATTATGTCGGAAATTCATTTCGCCGACGATGGGTATTATTTAACACAATGGTGGTATTTAATTCCACCTGTTGGTGGACCACCTAATGAATTCTCCTATTTATGGGACGAAACGAGTGCTACGAATTTTACCATTGATGCAGGGCATTTACGCATTGGATTTGATAATACATATACTCCGGGAGTAGGATATACATTCCCTTCTTGGCTTATCGTAAATCCGCAAACTTCTGAAGGGGAAAATGTTTATTCTATCTTAAATGGTATTGCGACTGGAAACCAAATACAGATTCAAAATACTTCAGGGTCAAAAACAATGATTATTGAAGTTGGGAATCACTTAAATCCATCTGGGAATGTGGCTTATAACGTAGCAAATTTTTCATACTCTTCATCGGATGATGTTGGCTTTTCACAAGATGAAGCAGTGACTTTTATCAATTTAAGTGCTGATACAGATTTAGATCCGACGATTGAGTTTAACGCATTTGCCAATTTCCATAGCCATTCATCAGTAGATTTCTGTCGTGTGGATGGTTTACAGCATTATGATTTAGAGTACTGGCGTGTTTCTGATATTTTTTCAAACCCAGAAGCAGTTTATACCAGTGATTATGTTGTATTTCCAAAAACATTCTTTCCTTATCCAAATAAACCACAAGTTTTATATGTGAAAGGTGGCCAAGTATTGGTCCGGGGTTCTGTCAAAGGAAAATATACAATTGTAACAGATGATTATACTGAATATAGAAGGCACGATAACCAAAGTATTGTAGATCGTGTATGGGGTAATATTTGGTTAATTGATGATATTGTATATGAAGATTCCAATCCGGTAACGGGGGAAGTGATTCACCCTAATAATGGAGGAACGGAAAATATATTGGGCTTAATTGCCGGAGGAAATATCATTATTGCAAATACGAAACCGAATGGCGCTCGTGCACAACAATATGGCCAAGATATTAAAATTAATGCGGCTATGATGGCCATGCATGGAGGATTTTTAGCTCACTATTGGCAGAATACATTATCTGCATATGGAAATCCAAATACGTCAAATCCCTATAACTCTTTAGCTGATGGACAAGGACGCTATAGAAATCCGTATTATTTAGAATCGTCTAGTCCAGGAAATACGGGGCAAAATGATATTCGCGGAACTGTATATGTATGGGGAGCAGTGGTTCAATCAAAACGTGGATACATGAGACGAAATACCGTTGGACCTTACAATGCGTCTCCCGGTGTAGGATATGATAAAGATTACCATTACGATTATAATTTAAAGGACAATCCACCACCGCATTACCCAAATCCGGAAGATGTGAATGGAAATGTCATTTTACATATGTCATCTTATGGCATAGCAAAGAAAGAATAATAAAATATGATACTTGGACTCGATATTGGGAGGCATACAATTAAATTAGTCTCCGTCGAAAAAACAAAAGAAGGATTCAAAATCCTAGATGCTGCAAGCAGATTGGTACCAGATGCGAATAGAGCGTATGATCCCGAAAAGATTGATAAACCAATGTGGATCATGGCCATAAAGGAATTAATGCGGTTACAGGGAATTAATCCCAAGCGAGTAAAAAATATTGTGACCGGTATTGGCGGTGTTCATGCCAGTGTCAAGCAAATCACAACCTTAGATATGCCTACTGAAGAATTGCATTCATCTATGACACTTGAAGCGAGAAAACATATACCTATGGATGGAACAGACGCCGTAATTGATTTTGAGATTTTCGGCCCAAATGCAAGAGAAGTCGATAAAATTGATGTCGGTCTTGTGGCCTGTACAAAAGGTATTCTAAATCATCATTTAGATTTATTAAAAGAATGTGGGTTTAAACCAGGAATTGTGGATGTTGAACCGATTGCAATGACCAATACTTTTTCCCACGCAAAGGATATGCCTGAAGACGGGTTGGTGGTTTTATTAGATATAGGCGCAGTCTCTTCTGGGCTTGTCGTTTGGGGACATCAGCAACAATACTTTACGAGAGATATTCAAATTGGGGGGCATGATTTTGTTAAAGCTGTGATGGATAAAAAAGATTTATCCTATATCGATGCTCAAGATTTGCTTCAAAAAGAAGGACTTTCTGCTATTTTGAGTCAATCTACATCCGATCATGAAAATGCTATTGGACTAGCTGAAAGAACAGTTTTTGATAATTTGGTAGAAGATATTAGACGTTCTCTCCGGTTCTATGCTAAAACAACAGGACAAAGTTTTTTCTTGAAAATTCTATTAAGCGGAGGTGTGGCAGAAACGCCTGGATTAGTTGATTATATTCAATCGAAACTTAATGTAGATACAGCCATTATTAATCCTCTCGAATCTCTTGCAGGTATTGAAGAATTAGAGGTATCCAATCCTTCTCAATATGCGATTGCATTGGGTCTAGCCATCAGGGGAGGATTATCATGAAAAAATATATCATCATAAACCTAAATCAATCTGAAAGTAAAGAAACGCGTCAAGAGAGAGTCAATGAGCAAATACGATGGGTTCTTTTTTCTGTGTTTCTGATTTTGTTTCTAGGAGCGAATATTCGTTTATGGATGATCTCGAGTGGATATGACAGAATTATTATTCAAAAAGAGAATGAAATAGAAAAAGTTAAAATGGAAATCAAAGCATTAGAAGCGAAAGGGAAAAATTTATCAAAGGATGATATTCTTTCATTTGCGGAATTAGAACAAACACGATACTTGTGGGCGCGAAATATGGAAATGCTTGGGGAAATGACCCCTAATGATATGGCAATAACAGGGTTGAAATTCAAACATGATAAATTGACCATCACTGGAATCGCGCCTGTATATGACGATAGAAAAGATTTTGAAATAATTAATAGTTACGTTCAAAAATTGAATAATAATTCTGAATTTGCGAATCATTTTCAACGCATTAAATATGTAGGCCATAATCGATTGAATTTTAGAGGACAAGATATTGTGAAATTTGAAGTATTAGCACCGGCAAAATACTCTTCTGGTAAGAAAAAGATTAAACGGAAGGGACGATAATGGCTGAAAAAAGAAACTTAATTTTATTGTCTGTTGTTGTTTTACTAACTGTGGCTTTTTGGATGGGTTCATCGATGCTTATCGGTGAAAAGCCATTAAGCATTAAAATATTAGAACAGGAACAAGAAGAATTAAATGAGAATTTAATCAGTGCACAAATATTGGCGAGTAAACTTGATCGTGTTTATACATTATTTCAAGAGAATTTGGCTTTATCATTAAAAGATTCATTGGCTGAAGATGCTTCAATGCCTTTTCTTCGAGATCTTACCGATAAATTGAATAAGCTCAATATTGAAGTCTTGAGCCTAAAGCCCCGAAAGCGAATTAAAGAAAAAGGATATTACAGATCCCCATATGAATTAACGGTTAATTGTAGCTTTGATAAATTTGGTGAATTCCTAACGGAATTAGAACGTTCACCGCGTCTTATTAATATAGATGAATTTATCGTTAAAAATGGAATTGAAAGAGTGAAGTCTAAAATGCAAGAAGAAGATTTAATTGACCAAGTTTTTGAAGTGGGCCTTTCTACGATTACCCTTGTTAAAGGAAAAGGTAGGGTTAAATCATGACAAATGAAGGACGTACACGTACTGTTTGGATGCTTGTCTCTTGGTTAAGTGTCATCTTATTGATCATTATTGGATTTAAACTATACCCAATGAATAAAAAATGGCAAAAGATTCAAGATAGATCGTCCCAAGTAAAATTTGGTACGGATGAAGATTTAGAGAGTGTTATTACTTTTTTAGAGACTCGATTAAAGGATAGAGGCAAATTTCAATTTCAATTAGATAATACGCCTATGCGAATTACCAATGTTCTTTTCCTAACAGATGGTTCCGGTCGTCGTTTGAGACGAGATAGGTCGGCAGTGCGCGTATCTATGGTGTATCAACGCGAAAACCATTTTCAAGCTCAAATATCATATCGTGGTAAAACCGTTACAGCAAAATCTGGAGATCATTTAGTGGAATTGGGAGAAATCTTGATGATAGACCAATCAAGAGTTATTATTAAAAATGAAGGAAAAATAATGGCTTACCCCGCACCAGGATCCGATTTAGAAAAACCAATAGAGTTGCAAAATTATGTTTTACCTAAAACACCCAAAAAAAAGATTGGGGTGCCTAAGACTGCCTCATTGAAAGAGTTGAAGACTTCAAAGGGTCAGCTTGTGGAAATTTTACCTGAAATAAATATTGATAATAGTAAGACAGATTTAAAGCCAGGCTTAAAAAAAGCTCCAGCCCTCATCAAATCAAGTAATAAAAGTTCTAAAAATAGTCGCATTGAAACACCCGCATTCGAGCGCGATCCAAATTGGAAAAAAACGATTCAATTATCTCTAGGGACAATTCAATTTGAATTGAGTGGTAAACCTGCAGGAAATACCTTTGAAGCGCTCAAAGAAAAAGCGATAACAAACGGTTTGAAGGATGAAATATTTAATAAACAATTTGAAGAAATTGGGTTTTTTGAATTCCAAAAATATTTGGAAAATAATCAGGAAACAATTTTTGCGCTAATTGAAAAAAATAATTAAAAGATATTACAAGGAAAAATAATGAAACATAATTTATTAAAATATAGTATGGTTCCCATTTTTGCTATTGGCTTTCTATTCGCCCAATCGTCAGCTGGGACTATTGCTTCAAGTGAGGCGGAAAGTCCTACTTTGGTAACAATTCATGCAGAAGATGCCCATTTGCCTGGAATACTTTCTATTCTAGCAAAAGAAAGTGGATATAATATTGTTACAGATCCCAATGTAAATCAGCAAGATAAAATTACGATTCATTTAGACAATGTACCCATTGAACAAGCTATCAACTTAGTTGTGAGAGCCGTTGGGCTGAGTTATGAAGTTGTTGGGAATTCTTTCCTTGTTGCAGAACCAAACAAACTCAGGGAAGAAGTGGGTGTTTCTTCTTATGTGCTTAATTTGAAATATGCCAATGCATTGGAAGTTCAATCCATGTTAACAGATATCACAAAGCAAGTTCAGGTTGATACGTCTGGAAATAAACTTATTATTAATGCTTCGCCGAAAAAAATTGCAGAAATTGAAGATATGGTTTTTCAAATTGATATGCCAGCCATTCAAATTATGTTAGAAACGCGGTTGATTGAAGTTTCCGTGGATGCAGAAGAGCAATTGGGGATAGATTGGTCAAAAATCACATCCATTTCTTCTGTCATTGGTGAAAATGCCACACCCACAACATCCAACGATGGTATTCCGGGGGCAGGTGCAGCTACTGGGAGTCAACCTTTAGAAAAATTAAAATGGGGTTCTTGGGCGGACCAAACAATCATACCTCGATATTTCAGTCGCCAACTTATTGGATTTAATTTAGTCATTGATATGTTATTAAAGAGCAATAAAGCAGAAATATTAGCTAATTCTCGATTAACAACTTTAAATGGGCGCCAAGCATCCATCGATTTATTGGATATCGTTCCTTACATTTTAAGTTCCGGAGGCGTTGGCGGTCAAGTTCAAGTTCAACGCGAGGAAGTGGGGATCAAATTAAAAATTCTTCCTGCGGTGAATTTGGATGAATTTATCACAGTACGAGTTGAACCTGAAGTTTCATCCATTTTTGAGTTTATTGGGCCGGATAAAAATATTCCTAGAGTTAAAAGTAGAAAATCTTCTACGACGATTCGAGTTAAAAATGGAGAATCTATTATTATAGGTGGTTTATTATCTCGAGATAAAAAGAATACAACTTTTAAATTTCCAGTATTGCATAGAATTCCATGGATTGGAAAAAAACTATTTATTAGTAATAATGTGGTGGAAAGAAAAACAGATTTAATTATTCAAATAACACCACATATTGTGGAAGATAATTATACAGGCATTACAAAATCGTCAGACATGGAATCGTTTGAAAACGATTCGGTTAATGAGTCTAATAAGCCTTCACAAAATGGAACAGGGGAATAACATGAAATTATTAAATCATACAAAACAGATATTTATCGTTGTTGCAATGGGAATATCACTTCAGTTCTTTGGTTGTGATGAACGAATTGCAGTAGACGAAGATGCCAATTATACAATTACTATTACACAAAAAGCATTCGTTGGATCTACATATTCTTCCTTTTCGGATGAAAATGTTGTTGGTGAAGATGTTGTTGGTGAGGCTATTTCAACATTGATTGAAGCAAAATTAACAGATGAAGATGGAAAAGCCATCAAAGATAAAACAATTTATTTCTCAAGTAGAGATAATTACGGTTCTACGGATATAGATGAGGGGAAAACAGGCGAAGATGGCACCATTACTGTTGTCTATACAGATGGCGCTGGTGATGGTGCTGTTGACATTGCATCCACATCTACATTTGAAGGTGTAACCGTCACGGCCAAGTATTCTGATAAAGTAACTGCAGATGCCACATTCAATGTATATAGTTCACAAAATGATGTTTGGCCTTATGCGATTAATATTAGTACAGATAAACCGTCTATATTATTGGATGGAAGTGCAACAAATGCAAATATTTCGGTTACATTAGCAAATAAATTAGGATCGGCTGGTGGAAATATGACTGTTGAATTTTCAGCGGATAAAGGTGGGTATAATGCAAATGGAAGTAAAACAGCTACTCTGTCAACAGATACGGACGGAAAAGGAAGTATTGTTTTTGATGAAAATAACATTTTAGAAGATTTGGGCTTAGCTATGCTTGTAGCAAGCTATACGCACTCAGGGTTTGGAGCAACGGTATCTGATACAACTTATATTTCTATATCAGATATTTATACTGTTCAAATGAATACATATTCTGGTGCTTTCAATGAAAATAATGAATTTGTTTTAGTCGGTGAAGATATTGCAGGTGATTATTCGCAAACTTTATTGGTTGCATCTGTATCAGACACAGCTAATAATCCAGTTTCGGGTGTTGAATTAACAATGACGACAAAAGTATCTGGCGAAGATGTAGGCACAATCCAATATCTTAATTCAGTTACAGATTCCGAAGGGCTAATTCGTGCGTATTTTGATGATGGTGGTAATAGTTATTCTGATACGCCTGGAACGCCAAGCTATGAAGGTGTTATTGCGAGTGCGACCTACGGAAATAATAATGATGTATCCATTCAATTTAACGTTTACAATCAGGAAGATGTGTGGCCATATTCGCTCATAATGACATCAGACGTCGATGTGATTTATATTGATGGTGGAGAAACAAAAGCTAAAATTACATCACGACTACTCAACGCAATGGGAAATCCTGTTGAAAATGTGTTGATTTCCTATGAATCTACCTTAGGATTTATCCCGTCGGTTGGAAATGAAACAGATTCCACTGGTGTTGACTCTGTCGAATTTACCGATTTGGGTGATCCCAACGAAGTGGGTGTATCCGAGGTAACAGGTAGCTTCATTCACCCAGGGTTCCCAGGCAATAGCATTACAAATTCTTTAGAAATTTATATAGAAGATCAATCTTTTCAATCATGTGCTTTTATTGAAATTCCACCTTCAAATCCAGGACAAATTGTTGTAAGAGATGGGGGAGGAATTGAATCAACGACCATTAAAGCAGAAGTATATGATGATGGGGGTAACTTAATTGATTCACCCACACCCGTAACATTTAAATTAAACCCTGTGCTTACGGGCGCTTATCTTGAAGATGTCGGCGAATCAGAAGTAACGATTTATACGGTTAATGGTGTGGCAACCGTTTCAGTTAATAGCGGTACAGAACCTGGTGTTATTCGCATTGAGGTAGACGTGGATTGCGATGAAGATGGAAATGTGGATTTATCTGCAAGTAAAGATCAAGCTATTATTGCTGCTGGTGCTCCGTACAATATTGAACCAGAATATAATCCTCAATCTACAGAATCAATTGGTGGTGGGTTTTATCAAACTGATGTTGGGGCTATTGTTTATGACAAATGGTACAATCCAGTCGAATGTAGCACATATGTCTATTGGACAATCGATCCTACGCCTCCAGATACAATTATTGATGCGTTTGTTCAAGGTGTTAGTTTTACCTGTAATGAAAATATGACGGGTGATACCTACGATGGTGTCGCATTTTCATCCATCACTTACTCTACAGATGCCATTGGCGATATTGGTCTTGTTTCAGCTACAACTTATGGTGCAAATGGAGACACAATTACAGCCCAAATTAATGAAGGAGACGGGGACGCTGTGATGTTTTTTGTCCCAGGAGCATTAACATTATTAGCTTCGACACAATATTGGGATTTTACACTACCCACAGCCACGGATGAAGCTGAAATAACAATTACAGCCATGTTAATTGATTATTATGGAAATCCCGTTGTAAACGCACCTATTGCTTTCTCTGGGATGGGGGTTTCCGAATGGCGTGAAGTGGGTTACGAATCTTATACGGATGGAAGTAATAGTTTAGCCGCTGATGGTTGTTTCACTTGGCGAGATTATGGAGCCGATGATAATCCGGAAACATTAGATATGGGGACCTTTAATAATATGCATGATGCTTTTGATACAACAGGCAATGGTGAATGGGATGTAGCGGAAGTATCTGAAACCTTTGATGATTTTGGAAAAGATGGTATTGATGGCACATTTGATGAAGGTGAAAACAATGGAAAATGGGATGGATATCCTATGATTGATTGTGGCCCGCTTGTCCTTACGGACAAAGATGGTTTTGCTCGAATCACTGCCGTTTTCCCTAAAGAATTATGTTTGTGGCAAAGTACGGATGATGAATCTGGCTTATGTACATTTGAAGATTTCACTGGGTCTATTTCAGCTAATTTGATGATTCCGCAACAAACCGCAAGCGATCCTCTTGATATTCAATTGGTTAGATCTCAAACAAACGTAGGATGTCCATAAAATTATGACGACAAATTTCAATCCACAATTCTCCAAAATTGGAGAAATATTAATACATCTTGGGAAAATTAATGAATCTCAAATGAATGAAGCGTTAGCTCAACAGAAGAAGAGTCATGACAAATTCGGGCAAGCATTAATTGATTTGAATATTATAGAAGAAGACGACTTTGCTTCTGCATTCGCACTGCAATTGGGAGCGAAAAAAGCAGATAATTTTCTACTACTTGAAGCGGATGTTGCCGTTGCCGCCTTGATTCCAGAAGATTTTGCTCGATCTAATCGAGTTTTAGCTGTTAGTCGCAATAAATCCACTATTGTTGTGGCTATGGAGGACCCTGAAGATCTGGTAGCCATTGACTCAATAAAAAGATTAACAAACTTAAATCCAGAGCCATTAGTCGCAGGTGCTTCATTATTGGAAAAAGCGTTGGATAAAGTTTATGGTGATATCCAAAAAACAGCTGAAGTCAGCCAAACGATTGATGATATTAAAATTATTTCTGGAGATGAAGGTTCACAAGAAGTCGTTGATTTGTCTCCCGATAAAGCATCTGAAGAAGATGCGCCAATTGTCAAATTAGTGAATTTGATTTTTAAGGAGGCTATTAAAGAACGGGCGACAGATATTCACGTAGAGCCACAAGAAAAAAAGGTGATTATTCGAATCCGGATTGATGGTGTATTGCAAACGATTATGACACCTCCATCTACGTCTCTTAGTGGTTTGGTGACACGTATTAAGATTTTATCAAAATTGAATATTGCAGAAAAGAGATTACCGCAAGATGGGCGTTTTTCCATTAAATCATCCCAAAAAGACATTGATGTGCGTGTTTCTATTTTACCAACAGTCTATGGTGAAAAAATAGTCATGCGATTATTGGATAAAACGGGCTTTGATTTTAATTTAACATCTCTTGGATTTCCTCAGGAAAATTTAAAAATATTTAAAAAAATTATCAGCCAGCCATATGGAATGGTTGTTGTCTCAGGTCCGACTGGGTCGGGTAAATCAACATCTTTGTATGCTGCTTTAAAAGAGATAAAAAGTGATTCAACCAATATCACAACAGTAGAAGATCCAGTTGAATATCAATTGGATGGCGTGAATCAAGTTCAAGTTTTTGAAGATATTGGATTAACATTTGGCTCTACATTACGATCGATTCTTAGGCAGGATCCAGATGTTTTGCTTATTGGTGAAATCCGAGATGGGGAAACAGCGGATATTGCTGTTAAATTTTCGCTGACTGGACACCTTGTATTCTCAACGGTGCATGCCAATGATGCAGCGGGTACAATCACGCGATTACTGGATATAGGCATTCAGCCATTTTTAGTAGGCTCTTGTTTAAATATGGTTATGGCTCAAAGGCTCGTTAGGCGAATTTGCAGCAATTGCAAGGAGGAGTATACACCAACGGCAGAAGAACTTGCATTGGTTGGATTAGACGTTTCAAAAGTGTCGGGACCTTTATACCATGGAAAAGGGTGCGCAGATTGTCGAAATACTGGGTATCATGGAAGAATAGCCATTTTTGAAATGATTCCAATGGGCAGGGATATTCGAAAACTTGTTTTTGAGAATGCGAATGAAGATGAAATAAGACAAAGCGCTTTGGATGCGGGAATGGTAACCTTAAGAGATAATGGTATTCGTCGTATTTTAGATGGAACAACCACAGTTGAAGAAATTTTACGCTCAACGGTAGAAGACTTTTAATGGCTGTTTTTCAATATCTAACCAAGGACGATGATGGAAACCGTAAAGAAGGTAAAATCCATGCTGATTCCTTAGATATTGCCGCTCAAAAGTTATCGAGTGGAGGCATGGTTGTCGTTAACGTGAAAGAAGTGGATACAACATGGGATTTTCTGGGTCCATTTCTAGATGAAGTTTCCTTGTCCATTGAACGATTTAAAAACCGTATTCCATTAAGTAATATTGTTTTTTTTACTCGGCAATTATCAACAATGTTTTCCGCAGGACTGACAATCGAACGTGCCATTATGGGTCTTGCTCTGGAAGAAAAACATAAAAAATTCAAAAAAGTATTAACAAATGTTGGTGAAAATATTCGTAAAGGGCTCAACTTGTCTGAATCGCTAGAAAGACATCCGGGAGTCTTTTCCAATTTATTTGTTGCTTTAATAAAAGCGGGTGAAGTGAGTGGAAACCTAAATGATATTTTAGATCAATTGGCTACCTATTTAGAAAACTTGGATGATACGCGACGAAAAGTTCGTTCGGCAATGAATTATCCAATTTTCATGGTTGTTTTTCTTGCGAGTATGATTGGGGCAATGTTCATATTTATTATACCAAAATTTTCAGAAGTTTATGAACAGTTAGGGGCTGGATTACCTGGAGCGACAAGAGCTCTTGTGAATTTGAGTGATTGGATAAGTTTTCATTTTTACAGCATGTCTATGGTGTTGATTATGATCATTATTGGACTTTGGCTTATTTCTAAAACCAAAAAAGGGGGCTATATCTTTGATTCTGTTTTTTTAAAACTCCCTGTTTTCGGGCCATTAATTGACCAATCTATATTGAATAAATTTTGCAAAACATTTGGAATACTTTTAGGAGCGGGGGTTCCAGTTTTAGATACAATGGCTTTATTAAAAAAAGTTGTAGATAATCGAGTTTACGAAGAAGCGATTGAAGATGCGGCTAATTATATTCGAGACGGATATAATATCTCAACAGCATTAAGAAGAACGGAAGTTTTTCCTTCTATTTTACTTCAATTAGCTTCCACGGGTGAAGATACAGGTGAACTGGATTCTCTTTTAGATCGAGCTGCAGATTATTATTTCAAACAAGTGAATGCGCTTGTTGATCGAATGACTTCCTTAATTGAGCCCATTCTAATTTTAGCTGTGGGTGCAGTCATCGCTTTGATGGTGGTTATCACTTATTTGCCCGTATTTTATTTGGGATCAGCGTTGCAGTCTGGATTATAATGGATATTGTGAAAATTATTCTCCCTTTAATTCTTGGTATGGCGGCTGCTTCAGCAATGAAATATGTTTTCATCTTTTTTAATGTAGAAAAACCCAAATCAGTATCAAATCTGCCAATTTATGAATTAATGATGGGTCTTTTATGGGCTTGGGCTTTTGTTAAACTCCCTTTATTTGAAGCAGGATTATTTTCAATAATTACATTAATCATAAGTGTTATTGCATGGATTGATTTAAAATCATTTAAAATTCCATTACTCCTTATCGCTCTATCAGGATTAATATTATTTGGAGCTATTTTAGTGGGGCAAATTCCATTATCGTCCGCATTATGGGGTTTAGGTATTGGCGCGATTATTCCTTGGGCTATAATGGTTGTTACATCTTTATTTACCAAACGGGATGGAATGGGAATAGGCGATTTCCAATTAGGATTCATTCTTGGCATTTGGTTAGGACCCGTTCGAATGGCACTCACATTATTTACAGCAAGTTTATTCAGCTTGTTAACATGGACATTTATTTCTTTGTCCTTGGGATTTGATAAAGACCGCGCTTTACCATTTGCCCCTTTTTTAGTTTTCGCAGGATTGGATATTTATATAGCTAGTTATTATTACCCAAAATTTTTCCACCATTTGATAATTTAATTAGAGAGGAATCAATGAAACACAAATTATTATTAATAAGCATTTTTACAGTAGCAGTCAGTTTGGCGGCGGATATTCCAACATCAAAAGTTGAAGATGGTTTTTCATTTCGAGGGATTCAAAATGGAAAACAAACAATCGGATTTGAAAATATCAACTTTTCTTTAAAAACAATTGAACATTCTGGCAAAGTATATCAGAAACCGGAATTATCATCTGCTGGATCTGTTGTTGAAGAAGGTGAACCATATTTACCGTCAGTTACAACCTATTATGCTATTGAGCCTGGAAAAACATTCCAAGCTCAAATTGAGATTTTGGAATCTGAAGTCATTGAAAATATCAATATTATTCCGTTCCATGGCTGGGATAAGGATTCATTTGATCCCGAAACACCTTTAGTTAGAAATACGTCTCTTTATTCTGTTAATCAAAATTTCCCTGATAATATTGTTCAAGTATCTGAACCTATCGTCATGAGAGAATTAACGATGGTTAAAGTGACTATTACACCTTTTCAGTATAATCCCGTCACACAAGAATTAACGGTTATTCATGAAGCTAATATTACAATGGAAGCGAATGGAACAATTGATGCAGGGTTTCGCCCAGCAACTCGTTCACGCGCTTTTGAGCCTATGTATAAATCATTGCTTGTTAATTATGAAGACTACAACAGAGATGGAGTCTCTTATCAGCGCCCATCTATTTTATATGTTATTCCTTCCAATATTGGCAATCTAATGTCAACGATTGAATTATTGATGGATTGGAAACACCGATTAGGGTATGAAGTCAATTATGTATCCAGTTCAAATGTTGTAAATAACACGACCAATTTAAAAAACTACATAGAAGATGCTTATGAAACATGGGATAATCCACCGGAATATGTGACTTTCTTTGGAGATGCTAGTGGCACGTATGATATTCCAACTTATTATGAAAATTGGAGTGGTTATAATGGAGAAGGAGATCATCCATATTCTCAATTGGAAGGATCCGATATTTTCCCTGAAGTATTTCTCGGAAGAATGTCCTTCTCAACTCAATCTCATTTAAACACGATTGTTTCAAAAATATTGAATTATGAATCTTCACCTTATATGGGAGAAGATTGGTTTACAAGAGCCTGTTTAGTGGGCGATCCATCTACATCTGGGATTTCATGTGTTATTACAAATGAAAATATTAATTCTATTTTAGATTTAAACGGGTATACTGATGTGAATACTGTTTATAGCGGATCCTTTCCTTCTCAAATGGTTAGTGGGATAAATGAAGGAATTTCATTTTTTAATTACCGTGGATATTACGGCGTAAGTGGCTTTACAAGCTCAAATGTAAATAGCACGACGAATGGATTTATGCTTCCCGTAGCAACGGTTATTACTTGTGGAACAGGTTCATTTGGTGGTGATTCCATTGCTGAATCATTTCTTCGAGCAGGAACAGCTTCTAATCCAAAAGGAGCTGTTGCAAGTATTGGCACAGCTACTACTGGAACGCATACCATGTTTAATAACTTAGTGGACATGGGTTTTTATTATGGATTATTTATAGATGAAATAGAAACGGCTGGTGCGGCTTTAATGCAGGGTAAATTGTATTTAGCCAAGGGGTATCCATCAAATCCAAATGATTTTGTGTCTATTTTTACACACTGGAATAGTTTAATGGGAGATGCTTCACTTCAAATGTGGACTGAATTTCCATCTACCTTTAATGTGGATTATGAAAGTTGGGTGATGTCCGGGACAAACTACATGGATATACATGTAGGTAATGGGCCTGTTTCAGTTAAAGATGCCTGGGTAACCATTCTGAGAGATGGAGACATTTTTGAATCAGGATATACAAACCAATCTGGAAATGTAACGCTAAATATTCCTTCATCGGATGAAGGTGAAGTATTAATCACTGTTTCTAAAAGAAATCATGTCCCGTATCAAGGTTCCTTCCAAATATATAATCCCAGTGTGAATGTAAATCTCGTAGAAGATTATGTAACGTTTAACGATGATAACGATGGCCAGTCCTCTGGAAATAATGATGGAATGATAAATGGGGGTGAAACGATTGAGTTATATATTCCATTTAATAATTATGGAAGTGAGACAGCCAATGAATTAAGTGTATCTCTTTCAACCGATAATTCTCAAGTAAATTTTGTGAATGGTGAATTAACAATTGGAAGTATCGATGTGCAGCAAATGGTCATACCAGAAACGCCATTTGTTTTAACCATAGAAAATGGTGTAAGTGAAGGAATGGATATTCCCATTATGGTGAATATTTCTGATAATAATGGCGGCTCATGGACTGGATTAGTTCATCTTCAAACCCAAGGTAATAATATTACAGCTCATGATGTGAATGTATTAGGAAGTAGCGATAATGTTTTAGAATCTGGGCAAACATCACAAGTTGAAATAATTTTATCCAATAGTGGCTCAACGAATGCGGTCGCATTAACGGGAACCATTATTAGCCCTTCTCCCATGATTGAAATTGTGGATAATATTGGTACTTGGACCATGATTGGAGCAGGTTCTGTTGGGTCAAATTCAACCAATACATTTGAAATATCTGTTTTAGAAGGGACAACCCCAGGAACAATGGTACACCTTATCATGTATCTAGAATCCAGTGATGGCTATGAAACGAATATTGTTGTGCCAATTCAAATTGGAGTTCCATCTATTTATGATCCCTTAGGACCAGATGATTATGGCTACTATATATATGACAGCGGTGATGCCTTATATAATTTGGCTCCGTATTACTCTTGGATTGAAATTGACGACCGCCAAGGTGGACTGGGATTTCACCTTAATTCATTAACGGATTCTGGTAACAATGGTGATGATGTTGAAACGGTTTCTCTTCCATTTTCATTCAAATTTTATGGACAATCCTATGACGAGATAAGTATTTGCAGTAATGGATGGATCGCTATGGGTGAATCCACTTTGGAATCTCTTAGGAATTATGAATTACCTGGACCAACAGGCCCGTCTCCAATGATAGCTGGTTTTTGGGATGATTTAAAATTAACGAATGGGGGGCGTGTTTATACGTATTACGATCAAGCAAACCATCAATATATCGTTGAATGGTCACAAGTTAGAACATACCAAAATAATTCAACAAACACCTTTCAAATTATATTGAGAGATCCCGCTTATTATTTTGGACCAACTGGCGACGGTGAAATATTGATTCAGTATAAAGACTTTAATAACACATCCTATGGCAATTATGGGTGGGGACAAACTCATGGAAATTATGCCACGGTAGGGATTGAAGATCATACAATGACAATTGGATTAACCTATACTTGGAATGACCAATACCCAACTGCCGCTATGGAACTTGGAGATGAAACCGCAATCCTTATTACGACACGCGGCAGTGAAGTTCGTTTATTTGGTGATTTAAATATGGACGAAGTGATTGACTTATTCGACATTTTAGGATTGGTTGATTATATTCTGGGTTCAGGGTCACCTATAAACCCGTATTTAGGAGATATTAACCAAGATGGAATGGTCAATGTTCTTGATATGCTTGGTTTGGTCCAAATAGTGATGGGGTGGCAATAACGCTATAAAATATTTGGCTAATGACTGTTTTCCCATTAATCATACTTGGGTTTTTATTGTTATTCCTGTTGGGGGCAGGTTTGCTAGAATTCCAGTTTCATCAACGTGCGATTGCCACGATTCCTTTAAGAATTCATGTAAATGGAACTCGAGGTAAATCAAGTGTAACACGGCTTATTGCAGCAGGATTGCGTGCGGGAGGTTTGCGAACATTTGCAAAAACAACTGGTACTGCTCCTCGCGTGATTGATATGGATGGGAAAGACCGAATTATACATCGATTAAGATTACCATCCATTGGTGAACAAGTGAGACTAATGTCCTTTTTCTCGAAAGAAAAACCTGATGCAATGGTTATGGAATGCATGGCCGTCCAACCGCAATATCAATGGATAGCCGAGCATCAAATGATTCAATCCCATATTGGCGTTATTACAAATACGCGACCAGATCATTTGGAAGAAATGGGACCAACAGAAGAAGATGTTGCATTTTCTTTATGCAATACCATACCCGAAAAAGGGTCTTTTATCACTGGAGAAGTTGAGAAATATTCCATATTAAAGAATGTAGCTGATTCATTAGATACATCATGCAAATTATCAGATGAATCCACTATAACTGAAGATGAATTGAATGGGTTCACCTATTTAGAACATCCCCAAAATGTAGCAGTTGCGCTAGATGTTTGTAACGTAGTTGGGATCGAGAGAAATATAGCTTTAAAAGGGATGCAGAATGTGCAGCCAGACTTGGGCGCCTTAGTCGTTTGGAAATGCGGCTTTGGCGACAAAACAATATCATTCGTCAATGGAATGGCAGCCAATGATCCCGTCTCAACCTTACAAATTTGGAAATTTATTATTGACCGATATCCTGCAGAAGGTGGGACGTGTATTTTATTAAATTCACGTGAAGATCGCCCAGTTCGCACTCGGCAAATGATTGAATTAACGCTTGAGCATATAAAACCCGATCATTTTATTGTGCGGGGGAATAAAGTAAGTGCATTGTTAGATCGTCTTCACCACCATTCACCCATGACACAATTCCATACGATTGGATTAGACAAACCAACACAACAAACTATCAACATGTTAGACCGATTGCCCAATGATTCTTTGGTTTATGCCATTGGGAATCAAGTCGGAGCGGGACAAGAAATATTAAACCAGTTAAACCGGGTTAGAGTAAATGGTTGAAGTTTCCATTGGTTTAGGCATTGTACTCAGTTTAATCTTATCTGAATCTTTAGGGGTTACAGCCGGAGGCATTATTGTTCCAGGATATATTTCTCTTTATTTACATGAACCGTTACAAGTATTAATCACGTTTGCGGTTGCTGCGATTGTATATGGAATTATACATTTATTAAGTAAAGTGATATTTCTGTATGGGAAAAGACGATTGGTTTTAGCTTTGATTCTAGGCTTTTTTCTGGGATATATTTCTCGACATTTTATTTATTCCCCTTTTGATGAATTGTCATTTGCTGTGATTGGGAATATTATTCCTGGACTTATTGCAAATTGGATGGATCGCCAAGGAGTTGTGCGGACATTATCGGTTGTAATTGTAACAGCTGTCCTCGTGAAATTGCTTGTCATGATGTTTTTTGGGGGACAACTCTTTGTTTGATTATAAAAAACAACCCTTTATTCCAATGATTCAAAAAACATCCACTCTAGTAGGTCTTGCCCTTTTAAGCATCCTGTGTTTCACATGTGCTATTTCTAATAAAGTAATTCATGTATCTCCTACATATGATTTAAAAGTAAAAGCCGCGGAACTTATGAAACAGGGTATGGCAGACCTTAAAAAAGCACGTATGGAAAAAGGAATTTTTGTGGATTTAGAAAATGATCCCAATGAAACTGGATTGATTGGAAGCCCTTTTAGTTTGACAACAACTGACGAAGGTGACTTAGACGCTAAACTTACCACGCTTGATCCAAATTTATCTGCTGCTATGGTTGAGTTATATCACCAAGCAGGACTCAAAGCGGGTGATACAGTTGCCGTTTTATTAACAGGTTCAATGCCTGGTGGAAATATTGCAGTGTTAACAGCCTGTGAAACGATGGATATAACCCCAATTACAATTACATCTGTAGGCGCTTCTCAATGGGGAGCGAATCATGAAGATTTTACATGGCTAGATATGGAAAAGCACCTTTATGATAATCAATCTATTTCATTTCGAAGTATTGCTGCGTCTATTGGCGGTAGAAATGATATGGGGAGACTATTGAGTCCTAAAGGACGTGAGCTGATTACTAAGAATATTGAATTACATGATTTGCCATTAATTCATTATAATCGGTTGAAAAATAATATTCAAGAACGATTAAGACTATTCTCGAATGTCAAAAATATTAAATCCTATGACGCATTCATTAATGTTGGTGGCGGTGTTGCAAGTTTAGGGACATCTTTTAATCACAAATTATTGCCACCGGGAGTGGTTTATCGAAATGATGTGACCGACATTACTCGTCCGGGAGGCATCGAAGGTGTTTTATCACATTTTGCAAAACAGAATGTGCCTATTATTCATATTTTAAACATTAAATCACTTACTGAATCATTGAATCTCCCGTTTGCGCCCATCCCTCTTCCGGAAATTGGTTCAGGTAAATTGTATGCTGATGAAACATATAATCTCATTATTACATTTATCGCTTTTTTGACTATTGCAGGTGCTGTGGTTGGAGTCGGTATTCATAGTAAGAAAAAAATTAAGGAACATTTATTGCAACATGAACCAGACAGTCTTTTATAGAAAAACCATCTTATCCATTTTTTGTATCCTATTTACAGGTACACTAGATGCGAAATTATTGAAACCGTCAGAAAATGGGGAAAAGAAAGAAATACTGATTATTAATAAAAAAAGACGTATTTATTATCCTATTCAAGATGAAGGATTAGTGTATTCAGTTAATGGCCCCGTACGACTAGAATTTATTTCACGGTTCCCTGTTTTGAAAAAAAATAAAAAAAGTCATTCATTTCAGTACAAAATTATCGTGGATACTAAAGATACGATTCAAGTAAATCATCGTTACAAAATTCAAAAAAGGATTAAATCCGTTCAACATCCAAAGCATAATTATACTTATTCAGGAAATTATTTTATTAATATTCCAAAAGGGGAGCACCAGATTCAATTGCTCTCTTCGGGAAAATCTAAATACCCAGTTCTTTCGCGTGTTTTAGCAAAAGAATTTGAACAAGTTGGAGAAGATCAAAAACGAATCATTATGCCCATGGTTCATAAATCGGCTATTCCTTTAACTATCCAGGGTAAAAGGATGGCCTATTTTGAATGTTCCCAAGATATTCCGCTTCAAATAGAATCCAATGGACCTAAATTGATCAAAATATTAAGCCGGTTATCTTTTAATGAATGGATGGGACAAGAATCATCCTATCGTATTAGAGTTAGAAGTGGACAAAAAGTAGTTGGAACTTTCTATTTTAATACAGAAAGATCATCTGAAACAACCATACCTGACCATCCCGAATGGGTGCCGGGGAAATGGCGATCCTGTGAAATTAAAGTTCCAAAAGGGAAACATATTTATACGATTGAAGTTCTGGATGTAAATAAAACTGTTTTGGCCCGCTTTATTGAGTATTAAATGATAAAACAACTATCATCCTTATTCTTGATTTCAGCTCTTCTGAGTAATACGCCGACCTATTGGACTTTTGGGCTAGAAAATGGCTACGATTCGAATGTTTTACGTTTCTCTGAATTAGAAAAAGGAGAAGTTGATCTATATCCTGAAATTATGGGCGGAATGAATACATTTGATTCACATGTGTTGAAAGGGTCACTTTATGGTAAAAAAGATATTTATTTAAAGGGGAATGCACTCACAATTACAGGATTAATAGGCCTAACAAATTATTCTCAAGTTGCTTTAAAACAATACGAATCCTATCATCTGAAAGTAGCCTATAAATTAGGGTCCTATAAAAAAATTGAATATTCCATTAATCATTTAGATCAATATTACTTACGTCATTATATCAATCGAGATATTTCATCCACATTTTTAGCGGCTTGTGCGTTTTCTGATCGAGATCAAAAAGTAGGTTTTTCACATCCTTTATTTAAACGAACATGGGTAAATGTGTGGGGTGGGTATTTACAACGATATTATAATGCACCTTTTACAGAATTTGATTTAGATATTTATTATGGACGAATAAAATTAAATCATTCTATACGCCGGTTTGGGAAAGTCGGGTTTCAATTTGAACAGGGAAGAGCTCATAATAGCACTTTCCAAAATACAGCAAGAGCAAGCGATTTTGATCGAAGTTATTCTTATGCTCATTTTTATTTACCCTTGAGTAAAACAAAGCAAAACAAATGGACCGATGGAATCGGAGGGGCTATTCGAGCAGATATTCGATTATATGATGCTGAAAATTTGGGAGATCCACTCCATGCAGGCAGAAATCATGTGGATATGAAAATTGACTATTGGTTGAAGAAAAGTATAACTGAAACGATATCAATCAAATCAACAGTTCGTCATCGTTGGAGGAAAACGGACTCTCAGTTTGAGTGGGTAGAATCCCTAAAGAGTTTTAATCAATGGCAAGTTTGGTGCAAAATTGAATGGAATATGATTTATGATCAATATTAATAAAACTTTATTAACAAGTGTAATGGGCATCCTCCTTTTATCGGGATGTTTGGAACCTAAAACAGAATCCATATGGGAAGTGGAAACAAGATTTGTATTAGATACATCTGGTTTCTGTCGCTTTGTGGATATTCACAATGATACCGCTTATGTTGCTGTCGGACAGGCGGGGGTCCAAATTTGGGATTTGAATTCTATCACAAAAATTATTGGCTTAGATCAATATTCGGCTTCCCAAGACTTAAGTGATATTGCCCAAATAGAATATGCACCAACAGTAAAGAAAATATTTGCTCTTGAAAATAATAGTCGAGTAGTCATTATGGATGTGATTCATGGTGATTCTCTCGCTGTTTTAGGTGAAGAAATGAGTGAAAAAACACGCGAAATCCGCATCTTAGAAGGGAGTGAATCTTACATCATTTTAGCGGCTGATAATGATGATGGGTTAAAATGGAATAAATTTGATTATTTTGCTGATTGGGGAATATGGTCCAATGTAGCAGGGGATGAATTATCAACTCCGGGAAAGCCCATGGGATTAGATTATTTAGATGGAAATATTGCATTAGCCGTCGATCAACAAGGTGTGGAATTGTGGCGATTAGATTCGCTGGGTGCTGACCCTGTATTTGTTAATCGATTAGATACACCAGGGAATGCTGAAAAGGTTACGCTTACGGAAACCGGTTTATTTGTAGCGTGTGATGATGCGGGCGCTCGGCATATTCCGTTAGCCGCATTCGTAGAATCGACGGGGAGAACGGAACCTGTGAATCCATACACACCAACACAATTTGCAGAAGATTTAACCGTAGATCATATTGCTGTTTCCGGGGATATAGCCGTATTATCCGTTGGGGGGAAAGGGATTGCTATATATGATATTTCCAATCCGAGGAGTCCCGAACCGAGAGGTATATTTGATATTGGTTATACCTACTATTCCACATTTTGGAATGAATCTTTAGTTGTTTGCACGCGCGAAGGCTTAATTATTTTAAACATTATTCAATGAAAAGACGAAAGAAAATGATAAAAAATATATTACTATTATCCCTTTATTTTGGGGGCACCTTATTTGGACAGAATTTACTCGATCAAGCTGGTATTCCAATTCGTCAAGGGATTCACATCGAATGGTTTAAAACTGTGAGTCCTGGAACAGATGGAACAGCCATATTTGTTTGGTCAGATAACCGGTTTGGTCCACGGAATATTTTTGCTCAAAAAGTGAATGGAGAAGGAGAATTACTTTGGGGAGAAGGTGGTGCCGTTGTAACTGATTTACCAGGAAGACAAGAAGACCCAGTCTCTATATCAGACGGAAACGGTGGTGTTTATATTGCATGGATTGATTATCGTTTTGACGCTGAAGGGGATGTCTTTTATCAACATGTAGATAGCAATGGGTATCGTTTATTAGAAGATAACGGTATTCCGTTAGCGTTGATTCCAGGGAGACAAATATCCATTAATATGTGTACCGATAGTTTGGGAGGTGTTTTTGTAACGTGGCAAGATAAACGTAATCAAATTAATGAAGATATTTATGGGACGCATATTTCTGCAAATCATGAAGTTATAGAACCAAGTGTGGGTGTTCCTATTATTATAGCTGGTGGAACTCAAGCCGAAAAAAGTATTGAATATGCTGGAAATCATGAAGCGTATATCGTTTGGTCAGATGCAAGAAATGGTGGAAATATGGATATCTATGGTCAAAGATTAGATATGAATATGAATTTACTGATGGGGACTGAAGGATTCCCCGTTGCCGTCACATCTTCACTAGAAACGCGCCCGCGGGTGACATATATGAGCAATAATCAGTCTTTTGTCACTTGGAAATCGGGCGACGAAAGTTCAGAAATTTTATATCAAATAATGGATGAAAGTGGGTTCATCCTAACGGAGCCTGCTAAAGTTTCACAATTTGATGCAATTCAAAAATCACCCAGAGTAAAAAGAAATGCGGATGGAGAAGTTTTCTTAAGTTGGACCGATTTAAGATATGATACAATTGATGGTCATATTTTCTTTCAAAAAATCGGATTAGATGGTTCCGTGTTGTGGGGTGATGGTGTTCAATTAGATGACTTTGGTGAAAAACACTTAAATGGTCGATTTGCACCAGATGAAAATGGTGGCTTATACGTCGTTTGGGAGCGAGGAAGTAATCCTGATACAGATATTCCGCTTCAATATATTAATGAAGATGGGGATATGGTTTTATCAGACTTCTTTGTGACCAATGCTGATGGAAATCAAGATGCACCTAATGTGATTTTTTCAAATACGGGTGGGCTCTTTACTATTTATGGGGATGCATCATCAGGAAGCGTCAATTTGTTTGTTAACAGCTATTTAAATGGCAGTAATCAATGGGCATCCGATATTTTAGGTGCGACGGGAATGGACGGCGATGTGAAGTATATACAAGGGTTTAATTCAAATATGGATGAAATCATTCTTTTGTGGGAAGATAATCGTCACGCACAAAAAATATATGCAAATCGGGCTGTCAATGAATCTTTAGAAGTAACGAATGGAAATCAAATTACCTTTTCAGATGACGATGCTTCAGACGATGATTTATCTTATCCGGTATATTATTTTGATGGTGTCCATGTGTATGTTGCTACATTTGATGGGTCAGATACACCGAAATCAATGCGGATTAATAAATTAACAACCGATTTTGAAAATGTATGGGGCGATTCAGGTATAGCTGTTACAAGTATAGATGACCAACGCAATGGGAGGCTCTTGGGGTTTGAAGAAAGTATTGGTTGCTTTTGGAGCGAATCAACCGCAATCAGCTTAGATATCCTATTCCAAAAGTATGATTCAGACGGGAATGCATTATTAGAAGAAGGTGGTAAAGTTTTATTGGATGGATGGAATGATGAATATGTTTTAAATGTATTCAATACGCCTGATAATAATATAATGATTGTTTGGCTCGATAATGCTTGGGGAAGTACAACCATTAAAATAAAGAAAATTGATTTAAATGGAAATTTAGCTGTTGGATGGTCTTCCAATGGAATAAATCTGAGTGAAACGGTTTACGATATTCAAGATATATCCGCTGAAGTCATTTCGGATGATGATGGCATTTTTGTCGTTTGGCGACAAACAACCACAACTGAAACAGAAATATTTGGACAAATTATCGATTGGGATGGAAATATTATGTGGGAAAACGGCGGTCTGTCTATTTCAAATGCAGAACATGATCAGGTTAATCCATCTATGGATGTAGACCCTATTGGAAAAACAGCTTTTATTGCTTGGGAAGATTTACGTAATGGGAGTGATTATAATGTATTTGGACAAGAAATAGATCTAGTCAGTGGAGAATTAAATGGAGAAGCCGTTCAATTTTCTGCAGACACAACACAACAACTGAAGCCGTATGTTAAAAATATATTTCAGGACCAATATCTCATTTTATGGGAGGATGGACGTGGATTTTGGAATAATGATCCATTAATGACTGGTGGGGCTGACATTTATGGCAGTGGATATGCCACATGGAATGGAATGACGTCAGAAATAGATGGTTTCCCTGTCGTGGCAAACTATCATGAGCAAGGACAAGTTGAAGTCACAAATTACAATCATGAATCGCAATATTTACTTCATTGGATTGATTTACGAAGCTCAGGTAAAGAAGATATTTATAATTATTACGGTCGAATTATTGAAGTGGCAGATTTACTAGAAATTAAAGATGTGGATGAATACTGGGCCGATGATTTTACTCTTCATTCTGCATATCCGAATCCATTCAATGGAGCCATTCAGTTTGAATTTAATATGATGGGAACTCAACCAGTGGAATTTGGCATTTATGATTTAAGTGGGCGGATAGTAAATGATCGCTTGATTCTGCCCAACTCAGCTGGGAAATATCGAATTTCGTGGAATGGCAAAGATATGAATGGTGCGAATTTATCGAGTGGAATATATTTTTATCAATTCAAAGTTAATGAAGTAATAATAAAAGATAAAATAACATATCTAAAGTAAAACATGAATAGAATATTTGCTCAATACATATTGGGCTTCTTGTGTATCTCAATTGGATTAAGTCAAGAGCTCGATCCTCGATACCATTCATTAGACGAAATAAATGGGTATCTTGAATCTCTTAATCAGGATCCTGAAATTGATTCTTTTTTTCGAGTGGATACAATCGGGTATTCGTCCCAAGAAAGTTTGCCTATTTTAGCGGTCATTATTTCTAATAATGTAAATGAGAGAGAAGATGAGGCTCGTGTTTTATTTATTGGCCAAGTTCATGCAGAAGAAGTGATTGGTGTTGAAGCTGTTTTACAATTAATTCATGATTTAACCTATCCTGAGCCATCGCAACAAAATCATGTTAATATTTTAAGAGCCAATCTCGAAATTTGGATTATCCCAACAGCCAACCCGGAAGGTTTAAATGTCGTCCATGACGGATTAGATATGAGTTTTCGAAAAAATAAAAGAGACTTTTCTCCAGGCGGTCCCTTTGCAAATGGGATATTTGATTATGATCCTTCCGTAGGAAATGATATAGATGGTGTGGACCTTAATCGTAATTTTAATTTTAATTGGGCATTTGGAGACACATTTTTAGAACCCGACGCCAGCGATTATGCTTCTCACTATGATTATTACAAAGGAGAAGAACCCTTTTCTGAAGGGGAAGCGGTGGCCATTCGTGACTTAGCGATTCGGGAGAAATTTCTTTTTTCGATTGTATGGCATAGTTCACGGTCGGGTCGTTTATCAGAAAAAGTGTTTACATCGTGGTTGTGGGAAGGAACAAAACCTTCGCCGGATCTGGTTTATGTAAAAACATTGGCAGATAACTTCGCTTCAGAAATCGAGACTGAAGATGGCTCTGGCTCCTATTTATCTGTCTATAGTGGATCCCGTAATGGAAAGTTACATGACTGGTTTTATAGAGAAACAGGGTGCATTCAATACCTCATTGAATGTGGAACGTCGAACCTTCAACCTGACAGTACTTTATTAGAAAATACGATTGAGCGAATAAATCCAGCCATGTGGTACCTCATGGATAGATCAATAGGATATTATATAGACGCTTCTCAATTGACTGGGATTGTTACTGATGCATCCACAGGCACTCCAATTCAAGGTGCTATTATCGAAATACTAGAACACGCTGGATCTGTACTAAAACCACGTAAAACGGATGAATTTGGGCGATTTAGGCGTATTTTAGATATTGGGTCTTATACATTATCTGTCCGAGCGAAAGGATATGATTCTCAGACAATCAATGTGGTTGTAAATAATGCAGCTATTACACATCAAAATATTGGATTAAATCCAGCAGCCATGCATACACTTAATTTGACCCTTATTGATGAAGATGAAATGCCTTTGATATATGTAGGTTATTTGACTTCAGAATTTGGTGTTGACACATTGACACTCGGCGAAGGCCTAAATACACTTAATTTAACATCCGCATCTTATGATTTAGTGATTCCCATAGGCGGGTTAATCATACCATGGAAACGATCATTTGATTTGGACAGGGATTTAGGTTTTACAGCACATTTTATAAATGGGGATCGACAATTATTTAGTGCCTCTTGGCCTTGGGAGAATGCAGAAGGTCCGTGGGTGGCAGGCGATGTTATTCTTAAAACTCAGGAAGATCCTTATTATGAAAATGGAGATACAGCATTAACCGAACAATGGATGGAATCAGAGTTGGTGGACGTGTCGGGGAAAAACCGACTTGTACTAAAAGTGGATCATCGATATGAAACGGAATGGGATAATGATCCTATCTCTATCTTAATATTAGATAATAATGATTCTCTTCTTGCACATAAATCGTGGACAGGTATGGCTTGGGAGACTTTTCAGACAAATTATCTTACAGCTATACACGAAAGTGGGTTTGATAGTGTTAAAATAAAATTAAGTTTTCTACCAGATCAATCTGTGAATTATCATGGATGGGAGTTAGAAGGATTAACTTTGTTTTCGGTTATGGACGAATATCTTGGGACAACAATATCACAAGGGGGTATTACGCCAAAAATCCCCTTAACCTTAAATGGTATTTTTCCAAATCCATCCCGAGGGCAATTTCAATTAGATATTGGTTATTGGCCCGGCGGAAAAGGTGGAATGGCTGTTTATAATCTTTTAGGGCAAGAAATAGCTCAATATCCAATAAGTCAATTGTCTGCTGGACGACATCTCATCCGATTTGACTTGGAGCAATCGGTGAATAAACTTTTAAGTTCTGGCGTCTATTTTATCGTTTTAAATACAGATAGGGAAATGGTCACACAAAAATGCGTATTTATGAAAAATTAATTTTAGTCGCCTTGATGGTGAGTTTCAGTTTTGCCGATGGTTTATCTTTTCGAGGAAAAACAACTGAAAACCTCCTTCAAGAAACGATCCCATTAGCGTTTCAACATTTTGTTGAAACAGAGTTGGATTTACCGCATTCGATGAATCTGAATCGGGGGAGTTATCTCATTATAGTCCCAGATGGTCTAGTCAATTATTTGGATCAATTTGTCTCTTTTAAAAAATCGCAAGGGTTTGATGTGATCGTTTCTCTTCTTTCTGAAGCAGGAATTAGTTCAGATGAAATAAAAACGTATATTGGTGCAACATTAGTTGAAGATCCGATGTTAGAATATGTTCTCCTCATTGGAGATGTAGATGGATTTGCAGCTCTACCGTCCTTTTATTATGGACCTGCAAATGATGTTTCTGATCAAAAATTCACACATTTGCTTGGAGATGATATTGTCCCGGATGTCTTTATTGGAAGAATGTCCGTTGATAATTTGACGGACTTAATTGTTATTCTTTCAAAAACAATGAAATATGCTCGAGATCCATTAGCCTTCAATCAAGATTGGTTGAATCGAGGATTGGTTGTAGCTGGAAATTATAGTAACACATATCCGATTCCCATCACACCCAAGTGGACTTCTTATTGGTTGCGAGATGAATTGCTTGATTTTGGTTATTCAAATGTGGATACTGTTTTTTATCCTCCAGTCCAACAAGGCGCTCCCCAAATTATTTCTGCAATAAATCAAGGAGCGGGCATTGTGAATTATCGTGGATGGGGAGATGCCAATGGTTGGCATTATCCTGAATTCCATGTGAGTGATGTGAATGATTTAAATAATGGATGGCTTACACCTGTATTTTTGAGTTATGTGTGCAATTCCAACGATTTCGCCAATAATGTAGATCCGTGCCTTTCAGAAGCAGTCACGCGAGCAGGAACTCCATCCGTGCCGAAAGGGGGCGTCGCTTTTGTCGGCCCATCCGATCTCCATACAAGTACAAAATACAATAATATCATTAATGTCTATATGTATGACGCTATGCTAAACCATCAAGTGGTAGAATTAGCCCCAGCCATGTTAGCGGGACAATTGGGGTTACAAAAAGAATTTCCAGAGCAAGATGATGCAGGGGAAGCGCAAGAGTTTTATACCCATGTTTATAATATTTTAGGCGATCCGTCTTTACAAGTCTATACAGGAACACCAAATTTATTTTTATTTGATATGGATCCAGTCTATGCAAATGATGGCCTTTTAGATATTCGACTCACAAATGAAAATGAGCAAATGGTTGCCAATGCTGTTATAAGTGTTATGGTAAATGGAGAAATCGTCGCAAAAGGATTAACCGATAATACCGGACGATTTATAGCCAGTGTGGATGTCCAAAATAGTGTAGAAATAGACATTTATGCAAATAAGAATGGTTTTATTCAAGGCCATTCCGTTGCAAGTGTTGAAAATGCAACATCGGATATTCATTTAAGTCAATTAACTGTTTTATCTGAAGATAATGGCGAAAATGTAGCATTAGGTGAATCCTTTGAACTTTCAATCACGCTAACAAATAATTCCAATAATGTGGCAGGTGGTTTTATAGGATCGTTATCGTTTAATGCTGGAGTAGAGCCTCAACTTATCGAAGTAAATATTCCTGAAATAAATTCAGGAGAATCAACTATTCTCGTTATATCTGATTTGGTGATTTATGAACCTTTGCACTCTAACGGTGCCACCGCTCGACTTACGGATAATAATGGAATAAAAATGGGTGATCTTGTTATTCCTATTGTTATGCCCATTTTTGATATTTCATTTGGAAATACTGACGTTACGCCGAATTCAATATTTACACCTGTTTTATCCATCCAAAGTTATACGAATGCAGATTATATTGATATTTGGGTTGATATCTCCTGTCTGAATGATTCCATTGATTGTGTTTTGGGACCGAATGATGATTCCCAAGATAACAGAACATCCATATCAGCCTTTGAAGAACAATTGTTTACAAATTACGCCGATATTGGCTTGGGGGATATTTCTTACGGAAGTGATGTCACTTTCTTGGTGGAATTTCTTAAAGATAATCGTCTATTATTTAGTCAAGAAGTTTCGCTACACATTGAACCCCAAACTGGAAATCTTCCTGTTGCGCCATCCAATTATGGTTACTGGGCTTTTGATGATACTGATGCCGGTTTTGATCAAACACCTACTTTTGATTGGGTTGAGTTAGACCCATCATTTGGGGGAACAAACGGAACTGAATATCTTTTAGATGATGATGATCATGTCGATGTTTCTTTGCCATTTACATTCCAATATCATGGTCAAGAGTATGATGGACTAACCATTAGTTCAAATGGATGGGCTTCTTTTGAATCCTGTTATATAGATTATTTCTGGAATTATACCATTCCCATGTTTATGGGGCCAAAAGCATTATTAGCTCCTTTTTGGGATGATTTAGAAGTCGTGGATGATAATTGGATTCGCGTCTATACGTGGCATGATGAAATTAATGGTCGATTTATTGTGGAATGGTCACGCGTATTAAACGGTTATGACGAAGTGACAGAAGAAACATTTGAAATTATCCTTTATACGCAAGAAGCAATGTCAACTGAATCTGGCAATGGTGTAATTGATTTTCAATATTTAGAAATTGATGATGTAGATGTAACAAAAAATTATGCCACAGTGGGTATCGAATCTCCAGAAAAAAATGATGGAATACAGTATGCGTTTAATCATGGATTCGCATCAGGAGCCGCTCCACTTGCGAATGAGCGAGTGATTCGATTTACAACAAATGCTCCAGATAATTATGTGGCACCATTGGCTGTTGGCCCTGAACCCATTCCTACAGGATTTCATCTTTCATCTGCTTTTCCAAATCCGTTTAATCCAACGACGCATTTAAATATTCATCTTCCAGTAAATAGTTTTGTATCTGTTATGATTTATGATATAATGGGCCGAGAAGTAACAACACTTATATCAAAATGGATGAATAGAGGAAATCATTTAATCAAATGGAATGGCAAAAACCATTTGGGTGAATCTGTAGCTTCTGGAACTTATTTCATCGTGGCTAAACAGGGAAATAATACTCAAATTCAAAAAGGATTGTTTTTAAAATAATTTGTAACATTCAGGCTATAGTTACATCCAATGGATAAAGGAAAATATTATGATTAAAGTATATACAACAAGTTGGTGTCCTTACTGTAATAATGCAAAACGGCTATTATCTGAAAAGGGCATGAAATATGAAGAAATTAATATTGAAGAAGAAGGGATCAGTCGAGAAGGTTTAGTTGAATTAACGGGGGGTCGATCTGTACCACAAATAGTCATTAATGATAAACCGATTGGTGGATACGATAATTTAGTCAAACTCGATCAAGCTGGGGAATTATCCGCCTGATTCTTTCTCGTAAAACTGTCTTTAATATTGGCCTACTTACTGTTGGCTTAGTGGGGTGGACATCCTGTTCCTTTTTTAAAGTAAATATAGACCCCATTGGCGATTTACCCTCCTTGAATGCTCATATTTTAAATACTCAGGATTGGCTCCAATTTGCTCAAAAAGAATATGATTCTTTTCAAGCCATTTTAAAGGAAGAGCAAGCGGTAAATATCAAAAAGAAATTCAAGATTTATCAGCAATTAAAAGCATTGAATCTTCGAATGGGTAAAGCATTATCGCATATAACCATTACATTAGATGAACAAAAGAAAATGGCTCTGGAATTAAAAGGGCAGCCGGGATTAGTATTTGTTGACTCTACATCGGGAGAAGCACATCTATTATTAGATTCATTCGTGTCGAATAAACAAAGTATTATTCAATCACAATCTGTTTATGAGAGTGGAAAATTAAAATGTATCAAATTATTCAAAAAACGAAAAAAACGACTTGTTTTTATTCGAGACCAAATAAAACCATGGCAGAATGAAGTAGCTGAATTAGCATTAAAACGGCATGAAATTCGCGAAAGTATGATTCGATTTGAACATACCCTAGGTGAAGCCGTTTTTCAGCAGGAAAATGATTTGTATCAGAAAAATATTTCTGATCTTTCCAGACGATTGAATAAAAGAATAAAAGCACTCAATCGATTTGAAAAAAATGTCAAAAATATGAATGGAATTGCTAAAAAAGAAGTAGGCGCTTTGGTGTTTATGACTCCGATTAATGACTCAAAAAAAGAGTATGAAAATCGTTTTGAACAAGACTTAATACATTATAAAGAAACGTTAGACGAATTAAAGAAAACGTTTGAATCGTTATAAATGATGCTACCGAATAATCGTCACTTTTTGATTAAAAGATTTTTCCTGTCCTGAAATGTGAATAAAATAAATGCCACTGGGCACATTTTGCCCAGATGTGTTTTTACCATACCAAAAAAAATGATCTGACATGGGTTCATCATACGCTTTTGAGAATGATTGAATCCATTGCCCTAATACATTATAAATGTCAATATGAATCGTTTGGGGTGTTATAACAAGTATATCCATATTCATTGAACCGGATTCATTGGTTGAACGATAAAAGGGGTTAGGCGATAACGGAGAAAGACTATAGTCTTCTGAATATCCTTCCGATAAAACCAAATCAAATGAATAGGATGATTGAGCGTCTGTACTTGCTGTTACAACTGCGGAAATCCAGTCGATCCCTAAGTCTGGATCTATATTAATGGAAACTCCATTCCGTACAACAATATCACCATTATCGAGTGAAAGGATAACATTCAAATCTAAATCTACATTTGAAAAAGACTCCCCCATAATCGTTAAGTCCATGGGGTCATTCGTATAAATCGAAAAATATCGACTTCCATAATCATATACGGGGCTAGGATGTTCAATACTTGTTTCACCCGTGAAATAATAGGTTCCGGAATTGGATGGGTAAGAAATAGGGTAATCTGACGCTTCTTCGTATGTATAAGGTGCATCAGATTCATTGTTGGATAAAAGTCGATTAGCGATCGCCATACTGGACAAGGCATATTGAAAAGTGGAAGAATGTTCTTCTAGCCCATCCTGAATGGCAGCGAAATCTTTTGGATGATCTTGGCTTCCATAGGATTTGGAATGATTCCAAATATGTCGAATCGTTTCATGTCCGCCAATATGTTCGCTGATATATTGAAAAAAGATGAATGAGCCGTAGCATCGAGAACAACCATTGGATTCATCATTAAGGGATTTTTCTGGGCGACTAAACCATGAGTTCATGTATCGATATAAATCATTGATATGATCATAGATTTGATCTTCGACCCAGACTGCGGTCGCTTCCATCATCCATATTTCTTCATAACAATTATAACCAAATTGGATGGCATGATAAAATTCATGAGCAGCCGTTACTTGAATATTTTCTAATTCAGTTTTATCCTGAAACCAAGATGCATTATAGTTATTTCGGATTTCGATATAACTGGCGCAGGCATTTTCATCCGTTGCACCCGATGTTGTATAAGCTAATCCATAATATTGCGAGGGAAGATTAGACACATAAATATCATATTTAGACGACCCACCTTGTAAGCCGTCAGTGGGCGGTGCATCATAATTCATGGAATCCACTTCTACGGACCATACATATTCAAATACATCTACCAATTGATTGATATAATCTGGAATGCCATCAAGATCTATGTCTTCGGCTAATACAGCATGAGACCCACTTAAATCATAATGTATTGCAAAATGGTTTGTTTCATAAATAAGATTTAAAGAATCATTTCTTAAATGAGATACATGGTTTGATTTAAATCGAAAACCTAATTTATTTAAATCTTGTTGAGTTTTTTCTGATAAATGATTTCCGTTACGTAGAATATCCAAAATGTGTGGTGTCCCATCAGCGGGTCCATGTTCCATCGTTTTAAATCCGAGCAGATAATCGGCGGATATGTTTACCCGTGGCTGGTTAGCGTAAAGGGGCAGGACAAGAATTAAGCCCAAGCCAAATAGTAAATATTTCAAAGGAATGTTTATTTTTTTCGTTTAAAAAATCGATAATACAATCCCATGAGAACAAGTCCAAATGCGTAAAAAAGGGCAAAATAGAAAAAATATTCTGACATGAATTTGTAACCTTAAGTATGAAGTGTTTTTTTACTAAAATATCTTATCTAGAATATACGTCGTTATAAGAATGATTACGCCTGTGGATAACTCATTATTTTGGGATTCGGGATCTTTCTCTTGTTGAACCAATCCAGATACCGTCAATGTTGTCCCTAGAAAATAGCCAATTGTTTTAACTCGTTTCCAAGAAAAGGACATTTCTGGTTCTTCTGGTGGAGTCTGAATAACAATATTTTTTCTTGTACCATGTTTTTTATCGGGATGTCCATTTTTATCTGCTAGGAATGGCACTCTTTCAACAGGGTAGCGCAATGAAACAAGGATTTCCGGTGGAGAATCAGATAAATAAAATTCATATTGATCAACGTTTTTTACCAGTTTAATGCCAATTTGTGAAGATTCGTCCATTGTGATTGTTTGGAAATCTCGTACTGGGTATTTGAATGCCGTTTTAGCTAATCGGTCAGAATCGGCCACGGCATCGTATAATGTGACATAAAACCATCCATTAATTGCATTCCATCCTGTAATATTATCCTGCGGGATAGATTGATCTAAACGAATGGTCATAACGAGCCCATTTTCTCTCGTTTCAATCCCGACAGAACGGACTTCTGCTTGAGCAACCAATAATTGGGTGAGTCCAAGCCATAAAACGTACTTAAAAAAGGGATAATTCATCTTAGAAAATTAATACACTAATCGTTAAAAAATAGTTTCTTATAAAATTAAGGTTAAACGAATATGGAATAATAACTATTTTTTTAAAATGTCATTGCGCTCCAAGAATGAAAGCATTTGTCGTCACATCTAATGATGATGTAATTTCAGCGTTCAAAATATAAGGAAATTTATGGCAGGACATAGTAAGTGGGCCAATATTAAACACCGTAAAGGAGCCCAAGATGCAAAACGTGGAAAAATTTTCACAAAAATAATTAAAGAAATTACAGTAGCTGCTCGAATGGGAGGCGGCGATCCAGGATCGAACCCACGTTTACGTAAAGCTGTTTCTAATGGTCGTGCCAATAATTTACCTGTTGATAATATTAAGCGTGCAATTCAAAAAGGAACAGGTGAATTGCCAGGTGTGTCTTATGAAGAAGCAACATATGAAGGTTATGGTCCGGGAGGTGTTGCAATCATGATGGAAATAATCACCGATAACAAAAATCGTACTGTAGCTGAGATTCGCCACCTTATGAGTAAGAATAATGGAAATTTAGGCGAAAATGGAAGTGTTGCATGGATGTTCGATCGTAAAGGTCAAATTATTATGGATGTATCCGTTGGAGAAGAAGATGCGGTTTTTGAAGATGCTCTCGAAGCAGGGGCAGATGATTTTGAATCCGAAGATGGTTTGTACACTGTGGTAACGGAACCAACAAACCTTATGGATGTTCGAGATAGGCTAGAAGCAAAAGGCTATAAAATTAAGAGTGCCGAATTGGATCTCATTCCCAAAAATCTACAAAAAGTTGAAACGAACGATGTGCCAAAAATATTGAAATTAATGGAAGCATTGGATGATAATGATGATATTAGCCATGTATATGCCAATTTTGATATTGATGAATCAGATATGCCGCAGGAATAAATGTGGTTCGAGTGATAGGGATTGATCCGGGAATTGGGGTTACAGGGTTTGGCATTGTTGATGGACAAAATGGAAAAACACGATTACATAGTTATGGCACCATTACACCTCCCAAAAAAGATTCAATTCACATACGATTAAAATATTTATACAATGAAGTTCAAAAATTGATAAAAACGTATCAACCATCTATTATGGCTATTGAAGATTCCTTTTATAGCAAAAATGTGAAGTCAGCTTTAACATTAGGCCAAGCCCGTGGCGCACTTATGTTAGCAGCCGCTAATGAAGGATTAGATGTAAAGCAATATGCACCTAGAAAAGTAAAACAATCGATTACGGGAAATGGCGCTGCAACAAAGGAGCAAATTCAATTTATGGTTACTCAAATTTTAAAATTAAAAACGCCACCTAAACCATTAGATATAACCGATGCTATTGCCGTAGCTCTCACCTATTATAACCAAGCCAAATTTGAAACATTATGATTGAAACTCTAACGGGCATTATTCAGAAAAAAACGCCACACTACATAGTTGTCAATGTTGGCGGTATTGGACTTAAATGTGTATGTAGTATTAGCACGATGCAATCCATTCCAAAAGAAGGTGAAAAAGCAACGCTATCAACTTATTTGCACGTTAGAGAAGATATTTTAGATTTATACGGATTCAGTCATGAAGAAGAAAGAAAAGCTTTTTTACTTTTAATCGGTATTAGTGGTATTGGGCCAAAATTGGCCATTACAATATTATCGGGCATAAATACAGAAAGTTTAAAAAATAAAATTGTCGCAGGAGATGTAAGTGCTTTAACGGCTATTTCAGGTGTGGGACCCAAAACGGCCAAAAGAATTATTATTGAATTAAAAGAAAAATTTATCAAAATGGATATTGATTCATTGGGTTTTGATGAATCTGGTGAGTTGGAATCAAGACTTGTAAGGGATGCAGTTCAAGCGCTTGTGTCTTTAGGATATAAGCAACAAATAGCAAGCCAAATTCTAAGGCAAATGGAAAAGGACGGGAAGACTGAGGGGGATTTAGCAACAGTGATAAAACAAGCATTAGCCAAAATAGGATAAAAAATGAAATTAGCAAACAGATTAGAACAACTCGGAACTGAAACAGCTTTTGCCGTTTCTTTATTAGCAAAATCTTGGTCAGAAAAAGGGCACAGAGTTTATCCCTTTCATCTGGGAGATATGAATTTGCCCACACCGGAAAATATTATAGAAGCTACCATCAAAGCCATTCGAAATGGTCATACAGGATATGCTCCGGCACAAGGTATCATGCCATTAAGAGAAGCATTAGCCCACAACATTGGTTCTATGCGTGGCGTAGAATATACACCTGAGAACGTGGCTGTACAACCTGGCGGAAAACCAACAGTATGGAAATTTATAGCTGTAGTTATGAATCCAGGTGACGAAGTATTATACCCTAACCCGGGATATCCAATCTATGAATCGCAAATTGAATTCCAAGGCGGAGTTGCTGTTCCTTATGGATATACAGAAACAACATCGGGATTTGCCATTGACCTAGAAAAATTAGAAGCATCCATTACACCCAAAACAAAGGCGATTATTTATAATAACTATCAAAATCCCATTAGTGCAGCGTCATCAAAGGAAGAAATGGAAGCCATTGCCGCTTTAGCCATAAAGCATAATCTTTGGGTTATGGCGGACGATGCCTATTTTGAAATTCGGTATTCTGACTCGGACCCATTATCGATTGTTTCAATTCCTGGCATGAAAGAACGAACCGTAATTTTGTATACTTTTTCTAAAAAATATGCGATGACAGGTTGGCGCCTAGGTGCAACGATTGGTCCAAAACATTTTATTGATATGGTGGCAAAACTCAATGTAAATGATGAATCGTGTTCAAACCATTTTATCCAACACGCCATGGTGGAAGGTCTCGTTGGAGACCAATCGGGGTTTCAAGCTATATTGGCAGAATTAAAACGTCGTAGAAATGCTGCAGTTAGTGCATTAAATGAAATAAATGGCATTTCAATCCCGACACCTGAGAGCACATTCTATTTGTTTCCAAATATATCGGAAATAATGGATCGAAAAGGATTTACAAATGTAGGCCAACTACAAGAGGGATCATTAGAGAATACAGGTGTATCTTTTTGTACGAGAAACCATTTTGGACGTCCCATTGATGGTGAAAAAGATTACTTTATACGATTTGCTTATTCGGGTATTTCAGTTGAAGACATTCAAGAAGGTTTAGCCTTATTAAAGACCTATTTTGAACAATCATAAATTAAAAATATCCCCCATCCACAAACGCCATTTAGCCTTGGACGCAAAGATGGTTTCATTTGCCGGATATTCAATGCCAATTCAATATGAAGGCATCGTTAGTGAACATGAATCTGTAAGAAATACTGCTGGACTTTTTGATGTAAGTCATATGGGCGAAATAAGTATTTCCGGATCAGAAGCAGAATCCTTTTTAAATAAACTAACGATTAATGATGTATCTAATCTTGAAATTGGTCAAGCGCAATATACAGCAATGTGTAACGAAAATGGCGGCATTATTGACGATGTGATTCTCTATAAATATAATAATTATTATTTGATGGTAACGAATGCGGCGAATCATGAAAAAGATTTAGAATGGCTCAAATTGCATCAATACAAAAATGTGCATATAAGAGATATAAGCCAATCTTTAGGATTAATAGCAATTCAAGGTCCCAAATCGCGTGAAATATTGCAACAATGTACTTTTGCCGATTTAAACCAAATTTCTTTTTATCATTTTATTGAAGCCGAAATTTCTGGAGCAAGCGGAACGATTTCTCGTACAGGATACACAGGGGAACTCGGGTTTGAATTGTATTTTGATTCAGATAGTATTGGAACTATTTGGGATAATATTATGAATGTGGGTTCATCCATGGGACTTAAACCCGTTGGTCTTGGCGCGCGAGATACGCTGCGAATGGAAATGAAATATTGTTTATATGGAAATGATATTAATGAAAATACGAATCCTTTTGAAGCGGGGCTTGGGTGGATAACTAAAATGAATAAAAATTCATCATTTATAGGTCAACCTGCATTAATTGAAATAAAACCAAAATTATCTAGGCGATTCGTTTCATTCGAGATGACAGAACGTGCAATACCTCGCACAGAAAATATAATTTATTGTAATGATGAACAAATAGGCATAGTGACCAGTGGCACCCAGTCCCCATCATTAAAGAAGGGAATTGGGCTTGGTTATATCGATAAACCATTTGATAAAAAGGGACAAGTTATTGAAATCGATATCCGAGGTAAGCGAAAAGAAGCTATTATTGTAAAACCACCTTTTTATAAAAATGGATCTAACTTGAATTAACAATTTGGCGTAAACAGGCATTCGTTTGACAATAAACCTTGTTTTTTAATCAAAATTAAAATTTGTCTTATGAAAAAGAGCCGTGTAATTTCCAAGGCTCTAAACCTATTGAAAAACTATGTTTGACCAAATAACAGATAAATTCGATTCCGTTTTCCGAAATCTTCGTGGACTAGGAAAAATAACAGATCGAAATATAAACGAAACTACGCGAGAAGTACGCCGTGTCCTATTGGATGCAGACGTTAATTTTCGTGTTGCCCGTGATTTTATCAAAAGAGTACAGGAACGTGCTCAGGGAACTAAAGTTACAAAATCTGTAAAACCAGGTCAGCAATTTATAAAAATTATCCATGATGAAATGGTCCAGCTATTGGGTGGGTCTGCTCAAAAATTAGAATTAAATCAAAGTCCATCTGTTATTCTGATGGCAGGTTTGCAGGGGGCTGGTAAAACAACATCATCTGCGAAATTAGGTTCATTATTAAAGAAGCAAGGTAAGACTGTTTTATTAGTCGCGGCAGATGTTTATCGTCCTGCAGCGATTGACCAATTGAAAAAAATGGGAGAAAAAGCAAATTTACCTGTCTATGATGAAGGAGCTGGAAATCCAATATCCATTTGTAAAAATGCGATTTCACATGCGAAGTCAAATGAGATAGATGTGGTAATCTTTGATACAGCTGGTCGGTTGCATATCGATGGTGAAATGATGATGGAAATTCAAGCCATTGCTGAAGATTCAACACCCGATGAGATTTTATTTGTTGCGGATGGCATGACTGGCCAAGATGCTGTTAATTCAGCGAAAATATTTAATGAAGCATTATCCTTGTCGGGTGTAATATTAACCAAGATGGATGGTGATGCGCGAGGTGGAGCTGCAGTATCCATTCGGGAAGTCACAGGTAAACCTATTAAATACATCGGTATATCTGAAAAATTAGATGGACTACAGCTTTTTGAACCTAAACGAATTGCCGATCGTATTTTAGGATTTGGCGATGTTGTGACTCTTGTGGAAAAAGCACAAACAATTGTGAATGAAAAAGATGCAGAAGCTCTTCGAAAGAAGATGATTAAAAACACTTTTGATTTAGAAGATTTTCGCAATCAAATGCAACAATTGAAGAAAATGGGTTCTATGAAGCAATTGATGGGTATGATGCCTGGTGTCAATCGAAAAATGTTAAAAGGAATGAATTTAGACGATAAGCAAATGGATTGGACTGAGGCGATCATCAACTCAATGACTCTTTTTGAAAGATCAAACCCGAAAATGATTAATGGCAGTCGTCGGATGCGAATAAGTAAAGGATCTGGACGACCGGTTCATGAAATTAATGCACTTATAAAACAATTCACAGAAATGCAGAAAATGATGAAAAAATTTGGTAATATGAAATCACCAAAATTCCCAGGAATGGGATCTTTTGTAGGAATTAACTAAGGAGAAACGCGTTGGCGACTAAAATTAGATTTAAACGTATTGGAAGACGAAACAGACCATTCTACAGAATGGTTGCTATTGATTCTCGGAAACGGCGAGATGGAGCAGCTATAGAAGAATTAGGATGGCTTAACCCGATTGATAAAGAAAAATCATATTCTTTAAAGGAAGATCGAATCCTTTATTGGCTTGGTGAAGGTGCTACACCATCCGATGCTGCTCATGCATTATTGAAAAGAGCTGGTATTGCTTATAAGTGGCATTTGATTAGCCAGGGTTTAGATACAGCAACCATTCAAAAAGAAATGATGAAATGGTCAATGAATCGTGAAGATATTATTAAAAGCAAAAATGAACGTGCAGAAAAGAAGGCAGAAGAAAAGTTAGCTGCTGTAGCACCTGCTGAAGAAGAAGCGCCAGCTGAAGAAGAAGCACCTGCTGAAGAAGAAGCACCTGCCGAAGAAGAAGCACCTGCTGAAGAAGAAGCGCCAGCTGAAGAAGAAGCACCTGCCGAAGAAGAAGCACCCGCTGAAGAAGAAGCACCTGCCGAAGAAGTAGCACCTGCTGAAGAAGAAGCGCCAGCTGAAGAAGAAGCACCTGCTGAAGAAGAAGCACCTGCCGAAGAAGTAGCACCTGCCGAAGAAGAAGCGCCAGCTGAAGACGAAGTACCAGCGGAAGAAAAAGCATCGGAAGAAGAAGAATAAACTGGAAATTTATCTAGTTTAGATTGAATGTTTAGCTGATTGGAGGAAGCCATGCAGGAATTCATTGAAAATGCAGTAAAACTATTAGTAGATAAACCGGATGAAGTTCAGGTGAATGTTGTAGAGACTGAGCAACGGATTATATATGAATTGACAGTTGGCGAAGGCGACTTTGGAATGGTCATTGGAAAACAAGGTAGAAATATTTCTGCAATACGCACAATTGTATTCGCTATCAATGCCAAAGAAGGTGGTAAAAGAGCTCGACTGGATATTATAGACTAAATATTTTTATATGTCACGAATTCACCCCATAGCAAAAATCACAACCACTTCAGGGTTAAAAGGAGAAGTTCGGCTACGTCCGCTTTCTCGTTACTTTGAAGAATATGTGAAAGATAAATCGTTAATGATTGGTTTCTCACCCGATACATCTACAGACTTGTTGGTTGAAAAAACCATTGGTTCGGGTAAAAAAGTTCGTTTCAAATTTGAAGGGATTAATTCAATTGATGAAGCTGAGAGGCTTATTGGTCAAACAATTTTTGTTGAAGCATCTGATTTTGATGCTATTAATATGATTTCAATTGAATTGATTGGTTCTTCGGTCATTACGGATGAAGGTAAAATGGTTGGTGTTCTTCAAGATGTTATTTGGTTGCCAAATAACGATGTATATGTGATTAATGATGGCGATAAGGAAAGATTAATTCCTGTCATTCCTGAAGTGGTGAAAGGGATTGACTATGAAGATAAAATTATTTTAATCACACCTATGGACGGTTTACTCGATTGAAACATATTGCCCTGATTACACCAGTTCCGGGCACCATAGAAACGCTTATTGAAAATAGTATTTTGCGTAAGGCAAGATCGGAGGGAATAGTTCAATTTCACATTATTGATCTACGCGACTTTGGAAAAGGTAATTATCGTCAAATTGATGATAAACCATTTGGCGGTGGCGAAGGAATGGTCTTAATGGCAGAACCTTTGCAGCAAGCTTTAGAAGTTGCATTAGTAAAAGTGGGTGGCCTCGATGGTACAAGAATAATTTATCCATCCCCAAGTGGAAATGAATGGTCGCAAAAATTGGCTGATGAATGTAGCCAGGATAATAGTTTTATCTTTATTTGTGGTCATTACAAAGGAATTGATGAACGTATTATTGATAAATATGTGACACATGAGTATTCTATTGGAGATTTTGTTCTAACGAGTGGTGAAATGCCAGCTATGTTGATGGCTGACAGTATTGTTCGATTAATTCCGGGCGTGCTGAATACAATTGAATCGGCTCTATCGGATACATTTCCGAGCGGATTGTTGGATCATCCTCATTATACGCAACCACGTGTTGTAGATGGGATGGAAGTACCCGATGTGTTATTAAGCGGTCATCATGCCAAAATACAAGAATGGAAAAAAGAAAAAAGAGAAGAAAGGACGAAGGAATTTCGTCCAGATCTTTGGAAAAAATATTTAAACGAAAAAAATGAAAATGGAGATTAGGAATGGACAAATTATTTGAAGCGGCAAAAGATCAGTTAAAAAGTGATGTGCCTGATTTTAATTCTGGGGATACAGTTGTCGTAGACGTTCGTGTCCGAGAAGGTAACAAAGAAAGAATTCAGCAATTTCAAGGTGTTGTGATTGGACGTCATGGTAAAAAAACCATTGATGCTACATTCACGGTACGAAAAATATCCAATGGTGTTGGTGTGGAGAGAATTTTCCCACTTCATTCACCAATGGTTGCAGACATTCATGTCAAACGTCGTGGAAAAGTACGTCGTGCTAAATTAAATTACCTTAGAAATCTAACAGGTAAAGCAACGCGTATTGCTGAAAAACGATAATTATTTTCAGTTTTCAATTAATAGCCCCTCTATGTTAACATAGCAGGGGCTTTTTTATTTATGAATAAGAACGAAAAGATCATTCTGGGTATAACGGGATTTTCCCACCTATCCGTCCATATTTTAATGTTGATATTTCCAGCATTATTTATTGTTGTACAGAAGGAATTTAATCTTGGAATGGGCCAACTTGGTTTAATGGCATCCATAAGTGCAATTATGTTTGGTGCTGGCGCTATACCAGCCGGATATTTTGAATCTAAAATTGGTGGACGTTCTTTATTACTCGTATATCTTTTAGGAACGGGTCTCTTTTCGATTGGAATGATTTGGGTTCATTCCATTTTTATGCTTTCGATATTTCTTGGGTTTATGGGCCTATTATCAAGCATTTATCATCCGGCTGGACTCACTTTAATTTCACATCGTGTAAAGCATTTAAGTAAAGGAATGGCATATCATGGTATAGCCGGTTCTATTGGGCTAGCAATCGGTCCTTTATTTGCGTCCATATTATCAGAATCCTTTTATTGGCAAATGCCCTATATCGTTATGGGCGTTTTAAATTTATTCCTTTCAATTGTTGTTTTAGTGATGATACCCATATCAAAATCCAATTCAAGTGAAAGAGAAATTGACAAACATCCAGGTACGAACAAACAGGGTCTTTTTTATTATTATGGATTCTCCATGACAATGGGCTTTGTCTTTGGCGGGTTTTCTACTTTTATGCCTGCTCATTTTGGTCAACACACACAAGAAGTGTTTCCATTTTTATCTCCAGTTATTAAGGGCGGTCTATTTACATCTTTAGTTTTTAGCGCAGGAGCCATTGGGCAAATAATGGGTGGTTATACGGGTTTACGCTATCCCAAACCCCTTATCTTAATGTGGGTAGCAATACTCAATATTCCTGTATTATTTTTAATGGGATTAACCACAGGTATCCCTTTAGTATTTGTAAGTTTATTTTTAGGAGTTTTTTATTTTACAAGCCAACCTGTTGGTAATGCTCTTGTTGCGGATTTGACGCATCATGGTCATCGTGGAATAGGATATGGCATTAGTTTTTTTCTAAGTTTTGGCATTGGTGGCGTATCTGCAGCCGCAGGAGGCTGGTTAGCAGAAATGATGAATATTTCCACTGTATTTACATTTATGGGATTTGCACTTTTCCCAGCAGTGTTTTTTGCCAAAAAATTATCTAAAAAAGTCAATCCTTGAATTGATGAAAAATCGGTCTGAATTTCCCATTGTATATGAGTAAGAAAGAATTACAAAAGATTCCGCAAGTAAATGAAGTAATACTTGAAGTAAGCAAGAGTATAACCCTTCATAATAGCTATGTAACGAGAATAGTACAAAGAGAAATTAAAAAAATACGAGCTCAAATATTAAAAAATAAACTTTCATCGACTCGGGAAAAATATTTTAAACATATAGTAAAACACGTACTGCAAGATATAGATCATTCCTTAAAAAATGTTATTAATGGAACAGGTGTGGTTTTGCACACGGGCTTGGGACGAGCACCCTTTCAAGGGAAATTATTAAAGAAAATAGCTCAAAACCTCGATGGATATGTCAATTTAGAATTAAATCTAAAAACGGGAAAACGTGGTGAAAGACAATCACATGTTGATCCAATGATTTCAGCCATAACGGGGACAGAATCATCCTTAGTCGTAAATAATAATGCCGCAGCAGTATTATTAACATTAAATACGATGGCGGAGGGGAAAGAAGTTATAATCTCTCGAGGGCAAATGGTTGAAATTGGTGGCTCATTCCGTATTCCCGATATTATTGAAAAGAGCGGATGTATATTAAAAGAAGTGGGTTCTACAAATAGAACACATGTGAAAGATTATGAAAAAGCGATAAATAGAAATACCGGATTAATTTTATGGGTTCATACCAGCAATTATATTGTGGATGGCTTTACGAAAGAAGTTTCACTGAAAGAACTTGCTTCACTCGGAAAAAAATCGAAGATTCCCGTATTAGCTGACCTTGGTAGCGGAGCGCTTATCGAGATGGATTCCATGGGTTTACCAGCAGAATTGCCCGTTACAAATATCGTAGATTCCGGTCCAACCATTACAACATTTTCAGGCGATAAATTGTTAGGTGGTCCTCAGTCTGGTATAATTGTTGGTAAAAAGAAATGGATAAATCGATTTCATTCAAACCCACTATATCGAGCCGTTCGATCCGATAAAATAACTTTATCTTTGTTGGATGAAACTTTAAGACAATATCAAAAAACATCCGTCAATAAAAACAACATAGCTTTAACGCTTTTATCGACCAAGAAATCCACATTAAAAAAACGAGGTGAGAAAATTCTTTCCTTGATTACAAAAAAGAAAATAAAATCATTAGGGTTGACATTAAATGATTCTTTTGTTGAGGCTGGGAGTGGCTCATTACCTGTTCAAAATCTTGAAAGTATGGCACTTAAATTTGAATGTAAAACAATTAAACCGAATGATTTATCAAAGTTATTTAGAATGGCAAATCACCCAGTATTGGGCTATATCAATCGGGGTAATTACTATATTGATTTAAAAGCAGTTATGCCGTCACAAATTGATGAATTAGCTCATATAATTTCAGAGATTTAATGATGCAACAAATTGTGGTTGGAACAGCCGGTCATATAGACCATGGAAAAACATCTCTTGTGAAAGCATTAACCGGAACCGATACGGATTCTTTACCTCAGGAAAAAGCAAGAGGAATGACGATTGATCTTGGCTTTGCATATTTAAATGAAGATGTGACAATTATTGATGTTCCCGGCCATGAAAAGTTTATTCGAAACATGGCTGCTGGAGCTGCTTCTGTTCATGTGGGATTAATGGTTATCGCTGCTGATGATGGTATTATGCCCCAAACACGAGAACATTTGGAAATTCTCAATATTATGGGTATTCAAAAAGGAATCATCGCCATTACAAAAATTGATTTAGTGGATGATCCTGAATGGATAGAATTAGTGGAATTAGATATTTTAGCTTTAACAGAAGGATCTATCCTAGATGGAGCACCGATATGTCGAGTGTCCACGGAGACGGGAGAAGGAATAGATTCATTAAAGGAATTATTGCATACCGTCGTAAAAGATGTTAAGCCAGAAACCAAATCTAGATTATTTAAGATGAATGTTGATCGTGTATTTTCAAAACAAGGATTTGGCGTTATTGTTACTGGAACGGTGGGATCAGGTGTCATAAATAAAAATGACAGTATTGAATGTTTACCGGGAAATATTGCTTGTCATGTGCGCGGAATTCAGAGTCATGGCGGTGATGTGGAGCAAGCTCTGATTGGAGATAGAGCCGCATTGAATTTAACTCATATTGAAAAAAGCGATATTCGTCGTGGAAGTATTTTAGTGTCGAAAGGGGCCTTAAAAACCACAGATAAAATTATTGCTCAAATTCATATGTTAAAAAAGACAAATTGGGTCATTAAAAATAAGCAACGACTTCGTCTTAATGTTGGTACGAATGAAATATTAGCTCGCACCAATCTAATTGGGGACCCCGTAAAAAATGGAGAAATAAAAAATATTTTATTAACATTAGAAAAACCAATTGCTGTGGCTTCTGACGAACCATTTGTTATTCGGTCATATTCTCCAATGGAAACAATTGCCGGAGGAATTGTTCTAGACAGTAACCCAGGACAATGGCGAGTCGAAAAAAATAAGATTCACCTTTTACCGCGAATGCCAAAAGATCGATTCCATTATTGGGTGAATTCAAATTGGCAATCACCTAAAACTCTCCTAGAATGGTCAAAGGCATTTTTTGTTTCTCAATCGTATATTTTAAAGTGGATAAATGATTATGATTTAATGCAAGATGAAAAAACGGGTATTGTTTATAATTCAATCATGGAAGAATCCGCCCAAAAAGCAATTTTAGATTCGATTCGTATTTCCTATGAAAAAAATCCATTAAGGAATGTAATCCCGGGAGACTCAATTTTAGAGGATTGTAATATATCAAGCATCTGGGGGCAAGAATTATTGCAGAGTATGGTTAATAATACCCTTTTAGAAAAGTTGGGAAAAGGATTTTCTTTGGTCGGATATAAGTATTCAATCAGTAAATCGGATCAAGTGGATATGGATAAAATTATTTCCTTATTTATATCCGATCGTTTTGACCCAATATCCATAAAAGAAATTCAAGAAATCACAAAGCTTTCCCCAAAGCGATTGAGTGATATGCTTCATTTGTTAAAAGAAAATGGCAAATTAATCCCCATCGGCGGTAACCTTTGGCTTGGTATTAAAACAAAACAAAAATTATTAGAATTGATTTCAACTTATTATAATACCAATCAATTATTATCGGTGAGTGATTTTAAATCTATGACAAATCAATCTAGAAAAGGGGCGATTCCATTACTTGAATATTGTGACATGATTGGTTGGACACAACGTGACGGTAATGTAAGAATAAAAGGGGCGGAACTCAATGAGTAGTACTTTAAAGGCAGCCACACCCTTAATGAAACAATTTCTGGAAATAAAAAATAAATATCCGGACACATTACTTCTATTTCGGATGGGCGACTTTTATGAAACTTTTGATGAAGATGCAAAATTAACTGCCAAAATATTGGGAATCGTTTTAACAAAAAGATCTAATGGGACTGCTTCAGATGTGCCTTTAGCAGGGTTTCCATATCATGCCATAGATAATTATTTACCCAAGTTGGTAAAAGCAGGCCATCGAATTGCCATTTGTGAACAAATCGAAGATCCGAAATTGGCCAAAGGAATTGTTAAACGAGATGTTGTTGAAATTGTTACACCAGGAACATTGATTTCCGACCAAGCATTGAATCAAAAATCCAATAAATATATTGCATCTCTCTATTTTAACTCCAAGAACAATCGTGTCGGTTATGCTATATTGGACCAATCAACAGGTGAATTTTTTCTAGGTGAATCAATGACGGATAATTTGCTTGATCCATTACGAAAGTTTGGACCAAGTGAAGTATTATTAAGCAAGGATGTTGTTTACTCTTTTTCTGATTGGTACAAAGAATTGCGTCCATTTATTACACAATTAGATCCATATGATTTTTATTATGATCAAGGATTAAGATTATTAACAGATCATTTTAATGTTAAATCTCTTAAAGGGTTTGGATGTGAAAAAATGGTGGATGGCATTTCAGCTGCGGGCGGATTATTTTTCCATGTAACTCAAAATTTAAGTTCAACACTCAACCATGTATCGAAGATTCAGAAAGTTCAGAATGATGAATTAATGGGCTTAGACGGATTTACCATAAAAAATTTAGAGGTATTTCATTCTTTGGCTACCCAAGGAACACATGGTACTCTGATAGATACAATTGATGGCACGTTTACTCCAGGTGGAGGCCGCCTTCTTAAACGTTGGTTATTTCAACCTATTACAGATAGGAAAGTATTGAATAAGCGGTTAGATGTGATTGAATCTTTTTTGGGTGAAAAAAGATTATTGAAACAACTTCAACTACGATTGAAGAATACAACGGATATTGAGCGTATTTTAGGAAAATTAAATAAAGCAAAATGTTCACCTCGGGAAATGGTTGGTCTATCTCAAACATTGTCTATAATGACTGAATTAAAAGGGATGCTTAAGGAGACAAATCACGCGTCCTTAAAATCTTTTTCATCTTCCTTTGTGAACGCAAAATTAATCATTAAAAAAGTCGATTCAACCATTAATGAAAATGCGCCTATTAATTTAAAAGATGGGGGTGTCATTCAGGATGGCATTCATTCTGAGTTAGATGAATTGCGAGGATTATTAAAAGGGGGTAAAGATTGGATAAAATCGTTTGAAGTCGAAGAAAAAGAGCGATTGAAAATTTCTTCTCTTAAAGTGAGTTTTAATAAAGTTTTCGGTTATTACATTGAAGTCACAAAAGTGCATGCTGAAAAAGTTCCTGATTCCTATATTCGGAAACAAACATTAGTTAATAGTGAACGGTATATCACGGAAGAATTAAAACTGTATGAAGATAAGGTATTAAATGCTGAAGAAAAAATATTCGATATTGAATCAAAGTTATTTGCTGAATTAAGTACATTTGTTTTAGAAAATTCATCCATTATTCAAACAAATGCCTATGGTTTGAATCGATTAGATTTATTGGCCAATTTTGCCAACCTTGCTTTGACCAAAAAATATTGCCGCCCTATACTCACGGATGGTCCAGAGTTAGATATTAAAGGTGGAAGGCATCCTGTGGTAGAAGAATTGCTTCCATCAACAGAAAAATTTATCCCCAATGATTTAAGCTTAAACGGTCAATCAAGTCAAATCCATTTAATCACGGGGCCAAATATGGCAGGAAAATCTACTTTCTTGCGGCAAACAGGTCTCATTGTGCTCTTAGCGCAGATTGGGTCATTTGTACCCGCAAAACAGGCGAAAATAGGGATTGTAGATCAATTGTTTACTCGAGTTGGCGCCAGTGATAACCTTGCGGGCGGTGAAAGTACTTTTTTAGTCGAAATGAATGAAGCAGCCAATATCTTAAATAATGCAACGTCAAAAAGTTTAGTATTATTAGATGAAATTGGGCGAGGGACGGCAACCTTTGATGGTTTATCTCTTGCGTGGGCCATTACAGAATATCTTCATAATGAACCTTCGATTACGGCTAGAACATTATTTGCAACACATTATCATGAATTATCTGATTTAGAAAATACATTAGATCGATTAGAAAATTATCACGTAGAAGTTCAAGAGTTTGGCGATAAAATTGTTTTTTTAAGAAAAATATCTAAAGGATCTGGTGATAAAAGTTATGGAATTCATGTAGCGAAAATGGCTGGTTTACCGCTAAAAGTCATTAATAGGGCCAAAGAAATTTTGCATTATCATGTATCAAATCAATCAGCGGAAAGTGGAAACAAATTAATCACTCCAGCGTCTAACCAAGTATCTTTATTCGATCAACAAGAATCAAAATTAAAAGAAGCATTATCTTTATTGGATATCAATAAAATGACACCACTGCAAGCATTAGAAAAATTAGATGAAATTAAAAAGGACCATGGTCTATAGACGTTTTCTATTTTCAATCATCTTTATTCTGAATAGTCTTTTTGGAGATAACTATTGGGTAAAATATGGATGGGAATTATTTAATACGGGCGGTGCTGCACCTTCGATTGCATTGGGAAATGCATTAACAGCTTATCATGGTGGCTATGTTGGATCCTATTTAGTAAATCCAGCTCATCCAATTGTTCAAAACCAAACTTGGACATTTTCACACCAAAGTCGATTTGCCGGTATGATTAATCGCGAAATGATTGGATTCCCGATGAAGGTTAATCAACGTACCATTCATTCGATATTTATTTATGAAGGGATTGGCCAAATTCCCGATACGAGAAATATGCTGTTGGACTGGGGGCTAGACGGTCAATTTGGAACAAATGATTTAGGAGAAGGAAATGGCATTCTTGATGAAGGTGAGAGGCTAGATCCTAATAAACTCGATTATTTTGGCCAACATCAATTTGGCGCATATTTTTCTACGCCCATTTCTATTTTAAATCAAAAAGGAGGTATTGGCTTAAAAGTTTTATACCATTCTATCGGAGAAAATACAGGCGTAGGTGTTGGTTTTAATATCGGCATTGTTAAACCGCTTGGAAAAGGACATGTAGGTGTAACGATAAAAGATGTCCCATCATCAGGGGTCTTATGGGACAATGGAACCATTGAAAATTCTATACCATCGGCTTCAATCGGTTATTCTCTCCCAATCGCTCTTGAGAAATTCCCTATTCATGTTTTTTATAATATAGGATCACATATAGAGCCCAATAACCGGAATTTATATAGCACAATTGGAACGGGAAATTTGGGTATTTCTTTTGATGGAAGTATGGAATGGATATACCAGGAAAAAATATCTTTTCAGTTGGGACGATCTAAGGATGGGTTTATTTCAAGCGGGTTGGGTTTAACGTTTGATGAAATATCCATAAATTATGCATTTCTTTTAACGGAACCGGCCACACAACTTGGAAATAATCATTATATTTCAATTACGTTTCAACCGAGTTGGATTATTCAAAAGATCATTCCTCAAGAATAATTTGCATTAATGAATAAAAAATAAGGATTTATATGCCTTCATCATTGCGAATATTCTCTGAAAATGTGTAGTTTTGCCGGCATTTTTAGAGACAAAATTATATGATTAAAAGTATGACAGGATTCGGCAGGGGATCGGCCGGAAAAAACAATCAAAAAGTAAACGCAGAAATACGTGCGGTTAATTCACGGTTTCTGGAATTAAAAATTAGGGGAATGACCCTAAGCCCGCGGCTAGAAGGATTAGTACGGGAGAAAATATCGGATACTTTACAACGAGGAATATTCATCTGAAACTTGATTTCCCCGCAACTCAAGACCCGAGTGCAATGAAATTTAATCGTGAACGATTCGAAAAATTGAAATCGGTTATTCAAGAAATACATGTTGAGTATGGACAAAGATTAGATATAAGTGATATCATTTCTGCGAATGACCTTATAGCCGTTCCGGAACCTTCTGATTTAAACACAAAGGTATTGTTGGATGCGGTCTCCAATGCATTAAATCAAGTGAATCAAATGCGTGAAAAAGAAGGGGAAAAACTTAAAAACGATTTGCAGGATCGAATAAATCGAATTGACGAAAAAATAGCCATTATTGAAGGTGAAGTGAAGCAATTCAGTGATGAAAAGACACAGTCATTAAGACAAAAGGTTTCTGATTTATTGTCTGACGGAAACTTAGATGAAAATCGTCTAATTCAAGAAGTTGCTTATATTGTCGAGAGAGCGGACATTACTGAAGAATTGGTTAGGTGTAGTAGTCATTTCGAACAATTTGATTCTTTTCTTAAGGCGGATGAACCGGTTGGAAAACGATTGAACTTTCTATTACAAGAAATTGGTAGAGAAACAAATACGATTGGGTCTAAAAGCCCAATGTCTCAAGTGACACTTTTAATCGTTGACATTAAAGGTGAGCTGGAAAAAATAAGAGAACAGGTTCAGAACGTATTGTGATTAATATCATTTGTATATCAGCACCATCTGGTTCAGGCAAAACGACCTTATGTCGGGCGCTACAAAAAGAACATCCCGAAGTAAAATGGTCCGTTTCACGCACCACGCGTCCCCCCAGACCATTTGAAGTGAATGGAGTTGATTATGCATTTATTTCACATGATGAATTTGAAGAAAAAATAGACGCGGGTGAATTTGCTGAATATGAAGATGTTCATGGTGAATATTATGGCACATTGAAAACAACGCTTGATAATACCATTGGAGCTGAATCTTTTTTGCTGTTAGAATTGGATGTAAAAGGGTCAATGAGTATTAAAAAATTATATCCAAATAACACTTTTCTTATTTTTATTTTACCGCCTAGCATGGATCATTTAAGAGATCGCCTTCGTAAACGCGGTGCAGATTCAGAAGAAAGAATTGAAAAGAGGTTACAACGATTTGAAGAAGAATTAGGTTACAAAGACAAATTTGATTACATTCTTATAAATGAGGATGTACAAGATGCAACTCAAGAATTACTTGAAGTAGTAAATCAACTAAACACAGGAGTCATACATGGCACTTAGAACCATCCCTTTTAGGGACATTGAAGATAAAACAGAAAATATGTACGAAGCAGTCGCTGCAATGTCAAGCCAAGCTAAACGTATATTGTACGAACGCGTAGTCGATGCAACATTAAAAGTTACTGATAATGATGAATTTGGTGTATTTGATGAAGTAGAAGAACCATCACCTGAAGAATATGTAGAATTGGAAAAACCAACTACCCTCGCAGTAGGTCAATTTTTAGAAGGTGACTATACGTGGAATAAACCAATAACTGAATAAAACAAATGCCCGACATAAATCTTGCTCAAAAATATTTGGAACAAACAAAATCACTGTTTGGTAATGAATTATTTGTGCAAGATGAAAAGGTAGATATGATAATGGAAGATGGGAGTATTGGACCAAAATCCCTTTCGGATTATCATCTTCAAATATCTGATTGCTTGAAGTGCGGTCTGGGAGAGAAGCGTGATAAGTTTGTATTTGGTGTTGGTGACCCAAATGCAAATCTATTACTCATTGGTGAAGCACCTGGCGCACAAGAAGATTTAGAAGGAGAACCTTTTGTGGGGCGCGCGGGGAAATTGTTAGATAAAATTCTAAAAGCCATAAATCGTTCACGAGACAAGGATGTTTACATTTGTAATGTATTGAAATGTCGCCCACCGAATAATAGAGATCCTTTACCGTCCGAAGTAGAACAATGCGAATCTTATCTTCATATGCAAATAAACTTAATTCAACCGAAATTGATTGTGGCTTTAGGGAGAGTGGCAGGAAAAACATTACTGGGATTAGATGTGCAACTCAAAGATATGAGACATGAAACACACGAATACAAGGGGATTCCACTCCGAGTGACGTACCATCCCGCTGCATTATTAAGAAATTCAAATTTTAAAGCAGCCGCATGGGAAGATTTTAAGTGGATTCGAGAATTTTTAGACAAAAATTAAATTATGGCATCTGGAAATAAAGAAAAGTTATTAAATGTTCAGCCGCATTCTGATGAAGCAGAACAATCTGTATTAGGATCAATGCTTGCTCAGAAGGAAGCTGTCAGTAAAGCGATTCAATGGCTTACGCCAGATGCTTTTTATAAAGATGCACATGCAAAAATTTATTCAGTCATGATTCAATTATTTAATCAAGGTGACCCCATTGATTCTGTTTCTGTGATGGATCGATTGAAAAAGAATAATGAATTAGATAAAGTAGGCGGAGCCTATTATATCACCGGTTTGGTAGAGGCTGTGCCGACTGCGGCGCACATAGAACGATATATCAAAATTGTCATGGAGAAATCCATCTTAAGGCGATTAATCAGTCTATCCCACAATATCGCCCAAGAAGCCTATGATGATTCTCAAGAAATAGGTGATATACTTGATTCGGTAGAACGATCCATTTTTCAAATTACCCAAAATCAGATGAAAGGCGGCTTTGTTGAACTTGAATCTGTCCTTCATGATACATTTGAAAAAATAGACAAATTAAGCCATCAAAAAGGATCTGTTATTGGTGTTCCAACAGGTTTACTGGATTTGGATGAAATGACTTCAGGATTTCAAGAAGGTGATTTAGTCATTATTGCAGGTCGGCCGGGGATGGGTAAAACATCTTTAGCTTTAACCATGATGAGAAATGCGGCTGTCGATTATGAAGCTGGTATTGGTATGTTTAGTTTAGAAATGTCCAACCATCAGTTAGCGATGCGATTATTGTGTTCTGAAGCTCGAGTAGATAATCATTTAGTTCGAACCGGAAAACTTCCAAAAGCACATTGGAAACAATTAAGTGTTGCTGTCGGTCCATTATCGGGCGCTCCCATATTTTTAGATGATACTCCCGGGTTATCCGTTTTAGAATTACGAGCAAAAGCTCGTCGGCTTAAAGCGGAGCACAACATTAAAATGATTGTCGTTGATTATTTGCAATTAATGTCAGGACCAAAAGGCATGGAAAGTCGACAACAAGAAATTTCTACTATTTCACGATCTTTAAAAGGATTAGCCAAAGAATTAGATATTCCAGTCATTGCATTATCCCAGCTATCTCGTGCAGTGGAAAACCGCGCAGACAAACGTCCGCAATTATCTGATTTGAGAGAAAGTGGAGCGATTGAACAAGATGCAGATATTGTTGTTTTTCTTTATCGCCCTGAACTTTATAGTGAAGATGAAGAAGATGAAGGAAAAGCTCAAATTATTATAGCTAAGCAAAGAAATGGTCCAACAGGACAAGTGGATGTCTCATTTATTAAACGATATACAAGGTTTGAGAATTTGTCAAAAATGGCTGAACCTTTTTAATGGAAAACCCCCTTTCTAAATTAGCCCCCCAGCTATTTGGAGAATATCCAAAACCATTCTTAAATCTCTTTAAAAAAGTTTCAATTCCTCCCGAAACGTCAGAAGATTGGGTCAAAACTCAATTATGGGAAGCTTACCAGTATGGATCTCAAAAGCACGAAGGCCAAAAACGTAAATCGGGTGAACCCTACTTTGTGCACTGTGTAAATGTTGCTGAAACACTTGCCAGCTGGCATATGGATTTAACAACGATTATTGCAGGGTTACTTCATGATACAATTGAGGACACAGATGTCACCGTTTCGGAACTAGAATCTCGGTTTGGTGAAGATTTAGCTCGTTTGGTTAATGGTGTGACAAAAATTGGTGAATTGGAGTTGTCGTCTCGCCGAGAGAAGCAGGCTGGAAATTTTATGAAAATGTTACTTTCTGTCGCAAAAGATTTGAGAGTTGTTATTATTAAGTTTGCAGATCGTCTTCATAATATGCAAACAATCGAATATATGACCAAAATGAAACAACGTCGAATTGCAGTAGAAACACGTGATGTTTTTGCCCCATTAGCGCATCGACTTGGAATGGCACAGGTGAAGACGCAGTTAGAAGATCTCGTCTTGAAAACACTCCACCCAAAAACTTATAAAGAGATTGATTCCAAAATAAAATCATCCAAAAAGCAACGAGAAAAATTTATACAGGGAATTATTCACCCTGTTGAAGCAGAATTAAAAACGTATAAAATACACCCAACTATTTATGGTCGTTCAAAATCTCATGCATCGATTTATGGTAAAATGTTAAAAAGAGATAAATCTTTTGAAGATATTTATGATTTATATGCGATTCGCATTATTGTTGATAAAGTTGAACAATGCTATTTAGCTCTTGGGATAGTTCACAGTATTTACACACCCATCCAGGAACGGTTTAAAGATTTTATTGCTACACCAAAATCCAATGGGTATCAATCTGTTCATACAACGGTTGTTGGCCCAAAGGGTCAAATGGTTGAAATCCAAATTCGAACTGAAGAAATGGAAAATACAGCAGAAATTGGTGTGGCTGCTCATTGGGTGTATAAGGAAGGTGACCATAAATCTAAAGATTTGGATGTGAGTGTAAAATGGTTACGCGAATTATTAGAAATTCTCCAAAGTGAATCTTCCGATTCAGTTGAATTTATGAATTTGTTAAAAATCGATTTATTTAATGATGAAATATTTGTTTTTACACCCAATGGCGATTTAGTTCAATTACCCGCAGGATCATCCCCAGTAGATTTTGCTTATGAAGTTCATTCTGAAGTGGGTTTTCATTGTATTGGAGCAAAAATAAATCATCAAGTAACACCATTAAATACAAAATTAAAAAATGGGGATATGATTGAAATTATCACAAGTAAAAATCAGACCCCAAGTTTTGGTTGGCAAAAATTTGTTGTAACAAGTAAAGCTCGAAATGCCATTTCAAAATACCTTCGTAAAACTCGGATGGAAGAAAGCATTAAACTTGGCGATGAAATATTGGTCAAAACACTTCGACGCTTAAAGCGACTTAAAGACAAAGATGAAATTAAATTATCCTTTGAAAAATTTGCATTCAAAAACCCGGATGAATTAATGAGCGCCATTGGGGAAGGTCAGATAACTGTTAGAGAAATCTTTCAAAAATTACGTCCACAAGAAGAAATCAAAATGGATGTAACTGAAGAAGATAAATCAAATCGGTTTTTGAATTTTGCCCGATCAAAAACAGAGGGTATCGTACTGGACGGTATAACCGATTTAATGGTGAATTTCGGTAAATGTTGCAACCCAATCCCGGGTGATCAGATGATTGGGTTTATAACGCGAGGTCGCGGCATTACGGTTCATAGATCAAATTGCAATAGTTTACCATTATTAAGTCATGAATCAGACAGATTATTACCCGTTGATTGGAATGTGAAAAAGAAAGATTTATTTAGTGTACGGATAAAAGTTGTTGGCCATGATTCTACTGGTATGTTAAAAGATTTATCCGAAACAATTTCTAATATGAAAATTAATATTTCAAGCGTGGATACAAAAATAATTGACAATATTGCAACAACCTATTTCATTGTATCTGTAAATAATAACCGCCAATTAAACCGATTAGTTCGAAAATTAGCGACCATAAAAAATGTCGATTTTGTTGAAAGGACTGCAAGATAATGAAAGTAAAAACATATACAAAAAAAGATGTGGCTATTGAAATGGCTGAACGTCATAATTTGAGCTTACGGAATTCACATGCTGTTGTAGACGATTTTTTTGATATTCTTAGAGGGTATTTATTAGAGGATAAACCTTATATTAGAATTGAAATTCGAAACTTTGGTGTATTTGAATCCAAACCAACAAAAGCTAAACCAAAAGCTCGAAATCCGAGAACAAATGAAGAAATATTTGTTCCTGCACATAAAAAAACTCGCTTTAAAGCTGGAAAAATCCTAAAAGAACATCTCAGAAAACCCCTTAAATAATGGGAAGGATATTAGGAATTGATTATGGTGATCGCCGAGTGGGTATCGCCTTAAGTGATCCCCTGAAAATGATTGCTTCTCCTAAAGAGACTTTACTCATTCAATCGGATGAAGATTTATTAAACCAACTTAAACATATTATTGTTGAATATGATGTAGAAGCTATTGTGATTGGATTGCCTATTGGAATGAAGGGAAATGAAACAAAACAAACGATTCACGTAAAAACCTTTTCCCTCAAATTGAGCCAATTTGATTTGCCCGTATTCTTAGAAGATGAACGTCTTTCATCCGTATCTGCCAAAAAAAGTTTACACCTGCAAAATATAAAAACAGGTCACGAAAAAGGGCAAGTTGATAAAGTAGCTGCATCCATATTACTTCAACAATATTTGGATAAAAATTATTAATGGGCGGTCTTTTTAAACGACCACATTGGCAATTAGCCATTATTTCCGGGATACTCATGGGAGTAGCAACGCAGCCATTCTCTCTTGGTTTTATTGCTTGGTTTGGATTAGTCCCACTCATGCATGTTCTATTGAATTCGAGCCCAAAAAACAGTGCAAGAAATGCTTTTATTTTTGGATTAACCTTTCATTTTATTTCGGTTTATTGGATTGGGAACAATTCAGGCGCCTCATTTGGGGTTGCATTTGCTTCCCTAATAGCTGCCGTGATTTATTTATCAATATTTTGGATGGTTTTGGGATTTCTTTTTTCACTCATTGCGAATAAAAAAAGTGAAATTCTTTATCTCTTTCCATTTTTTGTGGTTTCGATGGAATGGTTTAGAAGTTTTGGACCGATGGGATTTCCGTGGTTGAACCTTGCTTTAACTCAAAGTCATTATTTGCCATTAATCCAAATGATGGAAATCACAGGAACGTATGGTGTCACATTTTGGGTAGTTGCAATAAATGGAATATTATACATTGCATTGACAAATATAGGTTTAGCGAAAAATGTTTATATTGCCACAGGCGTATTCTTTATCAGTCTGTATTTAGCTGGATCGGCCAGAATGAACCATCTTGGAGAATACAATAAAACTGTGTCGATTGGCGTTATTCAACCCAATATAGACCCAAATAAAAAATGGGATCGGTCATCAAGAGAAAAAACAATCGCCACGATGGATTCATTGCATCAAGTTGCAATTGGATTAAATCCAGATTTAATTTTATGGCCTGAAGCTGCGCTCCCTATTTATTTGAGAATTAATAGCCACCATAAAAAACGACTTCAATCAATTGTTGATCAATCAGATATTCCAATGTTAACGGGTATTGTGGATCGTAGAATTATTGATAAAGAAAGACACTATTTTAATGGATCCATGTTCTTTACGCCTAAGGAAAAACAATTATTTTACAATAAAGTTCATCTTGTTCCTTTCGCAGAATATATTCCATTGTCTGGAAAAATCCCTAAATTGAAATCTTTGAATTTTGGGCAAGGGAACTTTACCCATGGATCTGAATTTACCGTCTTCTATATTGACTCTATCCCGTTTTCAAATATGATTTGTTATGAATCAAGTATGCCTAAAATTGCACGATCTTTTGTGAAGGCTGGGGCGCAATTATTAACCATTGAAGCGAATGATGGCTATTTAGGAAATACAGCTGGTCCATATCAACATTTTGAACTTGCCCGGTTGAGAGCCATTGAAAATCGTGTCCCCATAGTTCGTTCGGCTAATACGGGTGTTTCCGGATTAATCTTACCCAGCGGAATAGTCGAAAATAAAATTATGTTAGGCGAACAATCGGTTTTTTTATCACAAGTATTTATTGGAAATGGTGGAAGCATTTATTCTGACTTTGGAGATATATTTGCCATCATTTGTTTTATGTTTCTATTACTAATTGGAATTCACACATGGCGAAAATATTCTTAAATATCATTATTATCATTGGGACCATCATTCCCATGATGGCACAAGAAAGTGCAAAATCAAGCTCAATCTCTCCAATTCTCAAATCATTTATTTTACCTGGAACGGGAGAATATGCCTTAGGAAACACATCGCGGGGACGAACATTTATTCTTTCAGAAATTGCATTAGTATTTAGTGCCGTTGGTGCGTATCACTTTTCGAACTTAAATGAGCAGAAATACATCGCATTTGCAGCTGAACATTCTGGGGTACAATCTGCGGGTAAAGATCACCATTATTGGGTCGATATCGGCAACTATATGTCTATTCATGATTTCAATGAAGAACATCTTCGATTCAGAGAAAATGATGCTTTATACGAAGAAACAGATGAATGGAATTGGGAGTGGGATACCGAATCAAACCGATCCAAATTTGAATCCACTCGCATTACAAGTGATAAATGGAAACTAGGCGGAAAATTCATCATTGGCGGACTGGTCGTTAATCACATTATTTCTGCTATTGACGTATTATATCTTACCAAAATTTCTAAATTGAATAAAATTGCATTCGCGCCCACGATTGATCCAATTCACGCATCTGTGGGTTTGCAATTATCCTGGAATTTATCTCATTGAAAATAAACCCAATTACTGAATTTATGGTGTATTTAAGTTTTGCCATAGGAGCATTATTACTGAATCAATTAATGCATTTATTTATTTTCATTCCCATTTTAGGGTTAATCGCATTTGTGCAAAAAAAGAACATTTCACTTTGGCTAAATTCTATTAAACCATTTATTATTTATTTTCCGATATTAGGAATCACCTTTATGGGCGTTTCCATATTATTTACACACATGACGTGGGAAGAAATAATTTTTAATTTTTCCATGGCTACTTTACGCCTTTGGATTATGGCTTCTTTAATGGCGTTTTATTTATTATCCGAAAGAAAAGTTCTATTAATAACAGCTTTAAGAAGTGTAAAACTCCAACTTGGCTTTAATGGGAAACGGGGGGAAGATTTTTTATTATTTATTGAAACTATATTACGATTTTTACCAAATATTCAATCCGAATGGGAAAATGTATTTAGGGGGCGTAAATCACTTGGTTTTTCCCATGCTAATACTCGAATGGAAAAAATAAAAGCTTTTTCTTATGAATTACCCCACTTTGTGCATAATAGCCTTAGAAAGTCAGATCAATTAACAAAAGTCATGATTCTTCGTGGATACGGGAAACAATTGCCACGTGGCGTTTATCCTTACAATCCGCTTACCCTTATTGATGGATTCATTTTTACATTTATCATCATTTCTTATGGAATATTAAAATATTATGGCGCGATATAAAATTGATATCCAGTATGACGGAACAGCCTTTTTTGGTTGGCAACTACAATCCAACGCCCGCTCGGTACAAGGTGTCATTGAAAAAGCATTAGGTTCTTTTTCTAAAGATAATCGTATTGTGGTTAATGGTGCTGGGCGAACGGATACAGGCGTTCACGCTACGGGACAAGTTGCCCATTTTGACCTCATGACTCGCTTAGATGAATTTTCCTTAAAAAAGGCCATAAATGGTCATTTACCTAAAGATTGTCGTATTATGGAATTAATCAGAGTAGAAAAAACATTTCATGCGCGGTTTTCTGCAAAAAAACGACATTATCGTTATCAATGTATGCCAAAGGAAAAATTGGTTTATCGAAACCAATGTTGGATGACAAAATCACTCAATGTTGAAAAATTGAATATATGTTCAAACATATTTACAGGGACACATGACTTTTTATCTTACAGTAAATTCAATGAAGATTTAGAGCATTCGCGTTGCATAGTTAGCAATGCATTTTGGACAGATGAAAAAAATATGGTTGTTTTTACTATATCTGCAAATCGGTTTCTTCATCATATGGTTCGGTATATTGTGGGATGCTCTATTCAAAATAATTATGGAAAAATGTCTTTGAAAAAAATAAAGGAATTATTGGATTCTCCACAAAAAGATGTCCAAATTTTCAAAGCGCCAGCGCAAGGATTGTTTCTAGATCATGTGGATTATGCCTAAAAAAAAATTAAATATCATTTTACTCATGGGAACAGTGGTTTCCATCGCTTTTGGTGGTTTGTCTCAAGGAAGAGAAACAGCTATAACCAGAGCCATTAAAAAAGTGGGTCCATCCGTTGCAAGTATTAATGTCGTTCAAAATCAAAAAATGTATTATAGAGACCCATTCTTCTCATTTTTTTTACCTCCATCAAGTATAAATATTCCATCCCAATCTTCTGGCAGTGGTGTTGTAATTAGTCCGGATGGGTATGTTTTAACTAATTTTCATGTAATTGAAAATGCAGTAGAAATCACGGTTACATTAACAGGTGGATATGAATATGATGCTGAAATTATTGGGTTTGATCAAACAACTGATTTGGCATTATTAAAATTGGATGGACGAAATTTTCCTTTTGCCGAATTTGGGGATTCAGATGATATTATAATTGGAGAATGGGTGATTGCTATAGGGAATCCATTTAATTTATTTGATATTAGTGATCAACCCACAGCAAGTGCAGGTATTATTAGTGCAACGCATATGAATTTTGGGCGACAGGAATCAGGCAAAGTATTTCAAAATATGATTCAGACCGATGCGGCTATTAATCCTGGAAATAGTGGAGGACCATTGGTAAATACCCTTGGTGAAGTGATTGGAATTAATACATTTATTTTTACGGGAAATAATCAATATCAAGGATCCATTGGCATTGGTTTTGCCATTCCCATAAATCAAGCTAGAGATATAGCAGAAGAATTAAAAATTGAAGGCCGGGTTAATCGTAGCTTTACAACAGGTCTTCGAGTCCAAACACTTACAAGAAGTATTTCTCGCTATTTGGAGTTAGAATTAAATGAAGGTGTCATTATTGTTGAAGTTGAACCGGGAAGTCCAGCAGATCGATCTCATTTAAAGCCCGGAGATGTCATTGTGAAAGTGGGTGGGCAAAAAGTACACCATCCGAGCGATATACGAGATATTATTACTGAAAAAGATAAACGGTCAGGGGATTCTTTAAAACTGCGTATTTATCGAGATGGAAAGCATAAAACTATCAAATTAAAATTGGGAGCCATTGATTGAAATTCGCATCAGAAGGTAGAAAAATATTAGTAGGAAGTTTTGTTTTAGCCATTATTTTTTTAATAATAAATTTAGAATATCAACAACCCGTATGGTTGTGGCTTGGGGTTGGATTTTTAATCTTTTTCCTATTTTCATTAAATTTCTTTCGCGATCCAAGTCGTCCTATGCCAGAAGGAGATGAAAATATCATTTCGCCTGCCGACGGGAAAATTGTTGCAATTAAATCCATTATTGATTCGAAATCTGGCGAAGAGAAACAACTCATTTCTATTTTTTTAAATGTATTTAATGTGCATACAAATCGAATGCCTGTGGATGGCTCTTTTGTATCTGTGAAATATAAAAAAGGGAAATTCTTAGCTGCATTTGATCATGCGGCATCGGATGAAAATGAGCAAACTATTATTGAAATCGCAACACCACGCGGAAATGTGGGACTTAAACAAATTGCAGGATTAGTTGCACGTAGAATCCATTGTTACGCAAAAGAAGGTGAGCAAATGTCAAAAGGTGATCGCCTTGGCTTTATCATGTTTGGGTCTCGGACAGATTTAATTCTACCCACGAATGTAAGTATTCAGGTGAAAATGGGGCAAAAAGTAACGGGTAATAAAACAATTATAGGAGAATGGAATGGATAAGAAAGCCAAACGAAAATTAGCCAGAAAACGGTTTATCCCAAATTTTTTGACTGTCTTAAATATGTTCCTTGGTTTTGTATCTATTGGACTTATTATGGAAGGGCAAGTTGTATTGGCGGGTATCTTCATATTGATTGCAGGCGTTTTCGATGTGTTTGATGGTAAAATTGCGCGCATGTTAGGTATTTCATCTCGGTTCGGTATTGAATTTGATTCTATGGCAGATACCGTTTCTTTTTGTGTCGTACCATCCGTATTAGTGTACAAACTCTATGTAGCCGGATTACCACCCGTTTTAGGAGCGATGTACAGCTTTTTACCGCTTATGTTTGGGACCATTCGATTAGCCAAATTTAATTTAGATCAAGATCCAGATGTGGCAAAAAATTACACCACGGGACTTGCAACACCTATTGCAACTATTACCTTATTTGCTTATTTATTTTTTAATTTAGAAGTAAATGGAGATCATGGCGATCCAAGAACCGCTTTAGTGTTAGTTGCTATTCTTGGGTTTCTAATGGTGAGTCGAGTTCCCTTTTCAAAATTTCCATTATTATCGTTTAAGTCAGGGGCTACAAATTCATTTTTACTCGTTTCTTTTATATTAACCATTATTTCTTTAGGCATTTGGCAAGGGTATGTTTTACTCCCATTATCACTTTTCTATATTAGTTGGAATATTTTTCGATGGATGGCGATACAAAGAAATTATTCTATTGCAGATAAAAATATTCATGAGACCCACGAAAATGAGTCTTAATTTAACCTATGAATAAAAGGACCATATCACTCATAATAATAGGGCTTTTTCTTGGTGCCGCCTTAGGAGGCATTGTTGGAGAATTAATTGGGACCTTTTTGCCCAGCGGCGTTGTGAAAGATTTCTTCCTCACGAGTTTTGGGTTTGATTTAGCTGGATTAGTTGGAAACGAATTAGGTGTCATTGTATTAGACTTAAAAGTGATTACGCTTAAATTAGGGTTATCGATTAAAGTGAATTTCACAAGTGTAATCGGATTTTCTTCCGCTTACTATTTTTTGAGATATTTTAGATAGAAACGATTGGAGATATTATGAATCAAAATGAAGTTAGTTATGCCGTATTTAATTTGGGTACAGGTGAGATTATTCTCATTTTACTCATTGTACTACTTTTGTTTGGTGCAAAACGCTTACCTGAATTAGCAAAAGGTCTTGGAAAAGGGATCAATGAATTCAAAGGAGCCGTGGATGGTGCCAAAAAAGAAATTGAGAATGTCGAAGATACGGTGAATAAATCATCTGAATAGAAAGAAGACGCTTCAGAATAATTTTCTCATTCACATTATTTCTATTCTGTGAACGCCTTTGCACCAGATTTATCTGATCATTGGCCTTTTATTTTGATAGGATGTGTGGAACCAAATATTATAAAAACCGTTAAGTGTAAAGCACAAAGTTCTATTGATTAAATGATTTCATTCCAAAACCCTATTTATTTATTATTGCTTGGACTTATTCCTGCCTTTTTATTCTGGTATATACGAATTGGGAAACATAAAGAAGGAACGATTCAAGTGTCGTCAGTGTCACGGTTTTTGACCGCCTTTTCGAACCGGGGAAAAATGCGCCATCGCATCTTGATGGGATTAAATGTAAGTCTTTTATTATTTATAATTCTCGGATTGGCTCGCCCTCAATTAGTGGATCACATGGAAGAATCCAAAATGGAAGTGATTGATATGGTTTTGGTTTTGGACATTAGCAGCAGCATGTTGGCTGACGATTTTAAACCTAACCGTTTGGAAGTGGCTAAAAAAACAGCAACGGAGTTTATTTTAGGCCGAAAGGGAGACCGAATCGGGTTGCTGGTATTTGCAGGACAAACATTTATTCAATGCCCACTTACGGTGGATATGTCCGTCTTGAAAGGATTACTCCGTGAAGTTCAAGTTGCTTCGAGAGATTATGATGGAACAGCGATTGGTATGGCTATTGCCAATGCAACGAATCGACTTCGCCAAAGTCAGGCAAAAAGTAAAGTGATGATATTGTTGTCCGATGGGAGTAATAATGCGGGAGAATTAGACCCAATTACGGCCTCTGATTTAGCGTCAGAATTTGGGATTAAAATTTACACCATTGGGATTGGAACGGATAAATCAACCACTCGAATTCCAGGTCGTGGATTGATTAAAAATGAAATAGATGAAGAAACATTAAAACAAATAGCTCAAAAAACGGATGGAAAATATTTTAGAGCTAAATATGCAGATGCTCTTCGGGAAATCTATCAAGAAATCAATGAACTTGAACGGTCAGAAATTGAAGTTAAAACATTTACACGACATAAAGATTTGTATGCATGGTTTTTATTTCCCGCGTTCATTTTTGGGTTTTTGTCCCAGTTATTAAACCGATCTATTTTTAGGAATAAAACATAATGACTTTTCGATATCCAATCGGTTTTATTCTATTGGGATTGTTTATCCTTTTTTGGTTTATTGTGTCTATTCAATCGAAAAAGCAAACATCCATCTTTGCAGATGTGAGTGAAAAAGTTCGAATTTATCTTTTTTCAGGATTAGATATTCAAAGATTGCAGTGGAAAAATCGATTTTATCTTTTGGGACTTCTCTTTTTAGGCCTTTCAATTGCCGGACCGCAAATAGGCACCCGTGTAAAACCGGTGGAACGTAAAGGAGTTGATCTCGTTTTTGCTCTCGATACATCCGTAAGTATGGATGCCACAGACGTTAAGCCAAGTCGAATCGCTAAAGCAAAATTTGAAATAGCTAGATTAATTCGTGGATTAAAAGGCGATCGAGTTGGGATTATTGTTTTTGCTGGATCAAGCCATCTTTATTTGCCCATGACTACCGATTATGAAGCAGCTCAGCTTTTCTTAAATGATATTGATACACAAATGATTCCAACACAAGGAACAGATTTAAGTTCGGCTCTAGAAACGGGACTTTCGGCTTTTACCGAAGAAAGTGAAAAATATAAAGTACTCTTGCTCGTGACAGATGGGGAAGATCATGAAGGAAAAGCGATTGAAATATCCAGAAAAGCGGCTGAAACAGGCATGGCTATTTATACCATTGGGGTCGGGTCAAAAACGGGTTCATTGATTCCTGTTTCTAAAAAAAATACACAAGACTACAAACGGGATAAATCAGGTAAATTAATTACAACTATGTTGAATGAATCGATCTTAAAAGATATTGCCGATGCTGGACGTGGACATTATTTCCGTTTCTCAAATAATAGCGATACTGCTGATGACATTGCTTATGCCATTGACCATATGGAAAAAAGAACCGTGAGTTCGCACGAATTTTCAGAATATGAAGATCGTTACCAAGTTCCTGCTTTTTTATCTTTCATTTTTATTTTTACAGGGTTGATCTTTCCAACACGACAAAAAAATGACCCAATTCATGAATAAGATATTTATAATATCTTTTTTCATAATGTCAATTTCCGTGGCTCAAGATAAAGGAAAAGTACATTACGAAAATCAAGAATATGATTTAGCAAGATCGTATTACGAAGAAATAATTAATAAGCGAAAAGATGACAGCCAAGCTTATTTTGGATTGGGTGCGACTGCTTATCAACAGAAAGATTTGGAAAAAGCCGTTCAATCATTTAGTCAAGCTATGCAAAGTGACAATCCTGAACTTCAATCTAAAGCATTATTTAACATGGGAAATATTTTACATGATCAACAAAAATTAGAAGAAGCATTAACTTTCTATCGGAAATCTTTACAATTAAATGAAAAAGATGAGGATGCGCGCTATAATTATGAAACGGTAAAACAACTGTTGAAGCAACAAGAGCAAAATCAAGATCAAAACAAAGATCAAGATAAAGATAATAAAGAAGAAAAAAACGATAAAGATCAGGAAAAAGACTCTGACAAAAAACAAGATTCTCAAGATCAAAAGAATGAAAATTCATATCAACAAGATAAGCAAGAAAAAGGCGACGAAGAAAAGCAGGAACAAAATAATCAATCTGAACAAGATCAAACCGAAGAACAAAAAGATAATGAGCAACAGCAGTCTAAAGATGAATCTTCTGAAAAGGATGAAAAGGACCAAAATGAGTCTGGACAATCAAGTGAAAATAAAGAACAGCCAAAGAGTGATGATCGCGTCCAAGCTGAAGCGATTCTGAATGCATTAAAGGATAAAGAGCAGATTAATCAAAAGAGACAAATATCCAGGGCAAAAACACGTAAACTTGAAAAAGATTGGTAATATGCGGTCATTAGTCAAATATAGCGTTGTGACTGCCTGGTTGGCATTTTCTTCTGGTATATTGTTGTGGGGGCAAACGATTAATGCAACTGTGGACGCAACACGTATTTCAATGGGCGAAACGGTGACCTTTAAAATTGAAACGGTGGATTCAGATGAAATGCCTACCGTTGATATTTCTCCCATATTATCTCAATTCGATTTGGTGAGTGGGCCGGGGCAACAAACCAATATTCAATGGGTGAATGGTCGTATGACCAGTTCACGTGTTCTTTCTTGGACATTTACCCCCAAAAAAGCGGGAATCTTGATGATTCCAAAGTTATCGGTTACTTTAGGGAAAAAGACTTACCAAACAACATCCGTAAAAATCCAAGTTGCGAAAGGGGCGGAAGGCGAGGAAGCGAATATTTTTATTCGAGCTGAATTAGACAAAGAATCTGCCTATGTGGGTGAACAAATCACGGTTACTTATAAATTATATCGAAGTGCCAATTTTTCTCCATCACCTTATACATTGCCTACTTTTACTGGGTTTTGGTCTGAAGTAGTGTATACACCCCGTTCTCTTAAATTTAGAAATGTAACTTTGAAGGGAAAATCCTTTCAAGCGGCAGACTTATACAAAGTCGCTTTATTCCCAACCAAAACGGGTCAATTAACCATTCCATCATTAACGGTGCAAGGCCAAATGGAAAAAAAAACTAATCGCCGCGCACGCCGTAGCCCCGTTTTTGATCCATTTTTTGATTCATTCTTTACAGAGACGGTTACAAAACAAGTTCGTTCACCCGAGAAACAGATTAACATTAAATCTTATCCGGCAATGAAACCATACGATTTTTCAGGTGCTGTGGGTTCCTTTAAACTTTCATCCACGGTGGATGCAGATTCGGTAAATGTGAATGAAGGATTTACCTATACAGTTCGCTTAAAAGGAACGGGGAATATGGGACAATTTTCATTGCCTGATATGCAATTTCCTGAAGCGGTTGAAGCATTCCCACCTAAAGAAAAATTTAAAAAAGATCCATTTCGTGATGCTTTAACAGGAACAATGACATGGGAATATATTTTAATTCCTCGTAAAGCAGGGTCATTATTTATTCCTAGAGTGAGTATGTCTTTTTTTGATCCCCAAACTGGTACTTGGGATAAAACGGAAACAAAAGGAATCGATATTTCTGTTATGGCAGGAAAAGAGAGTCATGCTCTTTCTGGTGAATTCACAAAACGCGAAGTGGAATTATTGGGGAAAGATATACGTTTTATTCATAATGATAATCCCAAATGGCTACCCATTCAGCGGAGTATTTTAAGTCGATCCATCCTTTGGATTTATGGATTTGTTTTTCTTCTTTTATTGATGCCCGGCTGGATCCATAATGCTACAGATTATCGATTATCCACTGAATCGGGTCGTGTATCACGTGGGGCTGTGAAAAAAGCGCGAAAATCGTTAAATCAACCAACAGAAGATCCTTTTTCGTTGGCCAGTCAAACGCTTTATACCTATTTGTATGAACGGCTTCATTTGTCCACGCCGAATTTAGATTCGAATCAGATTAAGGAAACGTTGGATGGTCTGATCCCGGAAGCATTATTATTACAGATGATTACGTTGGTAAATCAATGTGACTCGGGTCGATTTGCTCCTGGGGGAGAAGCATTAGTGGAAACGATATTATCTGATACAAAATCATTGATTATTCAATTGGATAAAGCATTAGCATGAAAAATATTATTTTAATATTTGTTCTTTTTTCTTCATTGATTTTAGCTGAATCAGTGGATCAACTCTTTGAGATTGCCAATGAAGCAATGAGTCAAGAATACTATCGAGAAGCCGCAAATCAATATGAATCCATATTGCACCAAGGATTCGAAAGTGGCCCACTCTATTACAATTTAGGAAATGCCTATTTTCGTCAACATTTATATGGTCATGCAATCTGGGCTTATGAAAAATCGCTTCAGTTGCGTCCACGGAATGATGATGCGATTTATAATTTAGATTTAGCCAATGCACGCATTGTGGATCGCATTGATGCACCCGACCCAGGCATTATTTTGACTATTTATCGGCAGATTAAGAATGCATTTACCTTGAATGAATTGGTTTTTTGGGGTGCAGGTATATTATTGCTTTCTGTCTTAATTTATGGACTGAAACGGTTGTTTGGTTTCTATGGCGGTTTATCCGCGAAAATGGGTGGGATACTTACCATTATGGCTATCCTAATTCATGGTATTGCTCTTGATAAATATTGGACAAAATCTGACCACATTTCTGGAATATTGATTGCAAATGGTGTTGATGTATTTTCGGGACCTTTTGAAAGAGATGATTCAATTTTATTTCGAGTCAATGAAGGAACAAAAGCGGATATTGTTGCTTGGGAGGACAGATGGGTAGAAATAATTTTAATGGATGGTAAAAAAGGGTGGATTCCTGCGGGAACCATACGAAAATTATAGGTATGCGAAACATCGTATTATTATCATTATTTATGGTTGGAACTGTTTTGGGTCAATCTCCAGATTCGTTATTTTGGTTTCATCCAGATTCGGCAAAAGAACCGCCCTTAAAATGGCCGATCATTATTAATCAAATATTTAGTCCTAAATATTGGGGACTTGCGGATTCCACGCAGAGACATATTCGTGAAAGTGAAGATGGGTTTCGCGTCCAAATATTCGAAACACAATCAGCCAATGAAGCTCAATCTTTTTTTAGGGAATCAACTGTCGCCTTGACTGATTCTGTCTATTTATCTTTCGATGCACCTTTTTATAAAATTCGAGTTGGAAATTGCCCTACACGCCATGAAGCAATTACACTTCAAAAAGTGCTAAAAAACACGGGGTATAAAACAACGTGGATTGTACGATCTAGAATTGAATGAACTCATTTTCAATGATGAATTCTCCAACCTTCTTCAGCGTATGAATTGATTGCCTGTTCTAATTTTAGTGGGTCAAACTTACCGCCAAACCATTTATCTTTTTGCGTTAGTATTTTGTATTCCTTCATTTGTTAACTCCTTTTTCTATTCTTAATTAAGAAACATCTAACGGATGAAATAACCTGTGTGAAAAATTTTATCACAAGTCATTTCCTTTTGTAAACTAACTTTCATAAAACCACCTAAACCCGCAACCACGCTACACGCTTTTCACGTCAGGTTGATTGGGGGTTATATTGCCTAATTAATCTCATTGAATTCTATATTTTTGTTCAATGCAATTCACAAATGGCTTCAATATGTTTTTTTTCACCAAAAATTATAAGCTGA